>Ga0308166_1000665_pt1 | contig 43477 bp, 37 predicted proteins | sample PhyCR2_2_FD_202137 | JGI IMG/M metagenome (GOLD analysis project Ga0308166, IMG submission 202137) | Phyllosphere microbial communities from UC Gill Tract Community Farm, Albany, California, United States - DLSLCC.R2 | ecosystem: Host-associated > Plants > Phyllosphere > Unclassified | place...
ATCTCCTTGAAATGCCGGGGCGAATTTTTGTACCTTAAATTCTTAAACATTTAACACAATTGGTATGACCAATTTAAAATTAAGTGCAAATGTTGTTCCTTAAACCACAGATCGCATCATAAACACAGATATTGGCAAGATCAATCATTAAATAATCACCATAATTGGTAAGACCAATAGCACCAAGTAAAATCAAGCTCTTTCTAATCTAGAAATTTTCTTATTAGACTAAAGTCTTAAAAATACTTTCTTATAAACTTAAATATGACTTACAGAAATGAAGTGAAAAATTTGAACATAAAACAATAAACATAATCATTTATGGATAAATGTATAATAATGCCCAAAACTTAAATCATTTGTATTGAACTGAATAATGACTACTTTAACTTGTTTTAAAGCCTATGATATCCGAGGCAAACTCGGCACCGAATTGAATGAAGAAATTGCCTATAAAATTGGCCGTGCATACGGACAAATCTATAAACCAAAGACCGTGGTTGTAGGTTGTGATATTCGTCTAAGCAGTGAAGATTTAAAACAAGCGACCATCCGTGGTTTAAATGATGCGGGTGTGAATGTTCTTGATTTGGGCATGACGGGTACCGAAGAAGTTTACTTCGCTGCTTTCCACTTAGATGTACAGGGTGGTATCGAAGTTACTGCTAGCCATAATCCAATGGACTATAACGGCATGAAATTAGTTCGAGAAAATGCTCGTCCAATTAGTGCAGATACTGGTTTAAAAGAAATTCAGGCTTTAGCAGAAACCAATAACTTTGAAGAAGTTAGTCAAAAAGGTACAACTCAAAGTTATAACATTTTGCCTGAGTTCGTTGATCACTTAATCACCTATATTGAACCTGCAAAAATCCGCCCACTTAAGTTAGTGGTAAACGCGGGTAATGGTGCAGCTGGTCACGTGATTGATGCCATTGAAGAAAAATTTAAAGCGCTTAACGTGCCAGTTGAATTTATTAAAATTCACCACGAAGCAGATGGTACTTTCCCAAATGGCATCCCTAACCCAATTTTAATTGAAAATCGTGACAGTACCCGAAATGCTGTTCTTAAGCATAAAGCCGACATGGGAATTGCATGGGACGGTGACTTTGACCGCTGTTTCTTATTTGATGAAAAGGGTCAGTTCATTGAAGGCTACTATATTGTTGGACTCTTGGCTCAAGCTTTCTTAATCAAACAGTCAGGCGAAAAAATTGTGCATGACCCACGTTTAGTGTGGAACACATTTGATATCGTAAATGAATACAAAGGTGTTGCTGTACAGTCAAAATCTGGTCATGCATTCATTAAAGACGTTATGCGTGAACACAATGCTGTATATGGCGGTGAAATGAGTGCCCATCACTATTTCCGTGACTTTGCTTACTGTGATAGCGGCATGATTCCTTGGTTACTCACTGTTGCCCTACTCTCTGAAACAGGACAAACACTTTCAACACTTGTTGAAAATATGATTACCAAGTTCCCTTGTAGTGGTGAAATCAACTTTAAAGTAGCTGATACACAAACCACTATTCAAAAGATTTTCGATTTTTATGCCGATCAGAATCCACAAATTGACCGTACCGATGGTGTAAGCCTCGACTTTGGCGCATGGCGTTTTAACGTCCGTGCTTCAAATACTGAACCGTTATTACGACTCAATATTGAAAGCCGTGCAGACCGCCAAGCTCAACCTATGCAACATTATGTAAATGAATTGACTGGATTGATTCAAAGCTAATCAGAAATAAAAAAGGAGCAAATTGCTCCTTTTTTATTGTTATTTATTTAGTTATAGCCATTAGGATTCTGCTTCTGCCAATTCCAGCTATCAGCAAGCATATCTTCTAAACCATATTGCGGCTGCCAACCCAACTCAGCAACTGCACGACGATTGTCTGCAAAAGATGTGGCTACATCGCCTGCTCGGCGCGGTACAAATTCAAAAGCTATAGGCATTCCATTAACTTTTTCAAAGGTGTCTTTAACTTGCAGTACTGAAGAACCATTGCCCGTACCGATATTCCATACACGACAGCCTTTTGCTTGCAAACGGTTATTTAAGGCACATAAGTGCGCATTCGCTAAATCGACCACATGGATATAGTCACGTACACCAGTACCATCCACAGTTTCATAGTCATTACCATAAATAGATAGTTTTTTACGGCGACCAACAGCGACTTGGGTGACATAAGGCATTAAATTATTTGGAATACCCTGTGGGTCTTCCCCAATACGTCCACTTTTATGTGCACCTACAGGATTAAAATAACGCAGCAATGCAATTGACCATTCAGAATTAACTATTGAAAGCTTTTGCAATAATTGCTCAACAATCAGTTTGGTATAGCCATAGTTATTACTGGGCATACCCGTTGGCATGTTTTCATTTAATGGAGATATATTGGCTTCATCATATACGGCAGCAGAAGAGCTAAATACAAGCGTATAAACACCAGCTTTTTCCATTGATTTAACTAATTGGATGCTACCAGTAATATTGTTATCAAAGTAGATCAGCGGTTTTTCCTGGCTCTCACCAACTGCTTTTAAACCTGCAAAATGAATAACCGCATCAATAGTATGCTCTTGAAATACGCGATCCAACTCATCTGAATTGCGGATGTCACCATGCACAAAAGTTAAACTTTTTTTGGTTATATCTTGAACTCTACCTAAAGATTCTTCCGAACTATTCGAAAGATTATCAAAAACAATAACTTCATGGCCTGCTTCTAAAAGCTCAACACATGTGTGTGAACCAATATAACCAGCACCACCAGTGACTAGAATTTTAGCCATCTACCTTTCCTAACAATATTTTAATTAACCCCCGTGTTGAGGCATCAAGTTTTGAAACATCACTTTGAATGCCATTTAAAATCGGAAGTAACTGATCAGCGATCTGTTTGCCCTTTTCAACCCCCCATTGATCAAACGGGTTAATATTCCAAACCACAGACTGAACAAATACTTTATGTTCATATAAAGCGATCAGCATTCCTAAATTATACGGGTTTAGTTCATCTAATAATAATGTAGAACTGGGTTGATTACCTTCATATTGCTTATAAATTGGCAGATTTTCTAATTCAGTCGAATTCAAAGCTTCATTACCGAAAGCCAATAAGCGTGATTGCGCCAAGCAATTAGAGAGAGCAAGATGATGTTGCTCAACTAAGGCATCTGCGTTTTCAACATAGGTAAAATGATCTGCATTATAACGCTGTATCGGCGCAATAAAATCACAGCTAACTGCTTGGGAGCCTTGATGTAGCAATTGATAGAATGCATGCTGAGCATTTGGACCAACTTCACCCCACACAATTGGGCAAGTATCTAGCTCAACTTTTTGACCATTGCGCTGCACCGACTTGCCATTAGACTCCATCTCTAATTGTTGTAAATAAGCAGCAAAATATTTTAAACGTCCATCATAAGGCAAGACCGCATGAGTCTGAATATTTAAAAAATTATTATTCCAAATTCCTAATAATGCCATTAAAATAGGAATATTTTGATCAAAACTTGTATTTTGAAAATGCTCATCGACGGCGTGAGCCCCTGCTAAAAGTTGCTTAAACCCGTCAACACCAATCGTCAAAGCAATAGGCAAACCAATACAAGACCATAGTGAATAGCGGCCACCTACCCAATCCCACAGTAATAATTGATTTTCAGGTGCAATACCCCATTCAGACATTTTGTCAGCTTTTGTGGACACTCCAATAAAATGGCTTTTTAATACGCGGGCATGTTTCCCTAATGTCTTTTCTAACCACTGACGTACTGTTTGGGCATTTGATAAGGTATCAATCGTCCCAAAAGATTTTGAAGAAATAATAAATAAAGTAGTTTCTGGGCGAAGTTGATGGAGCAGTTCTGATAGCTGACTACCATCCATCGTTGAAACAAAATGAGTGTTAAGGGGCTTAGCCGTTTTCACCTTAAAATCAGACAACGCATGAGTCACCATTTGTGGTCCTAAATCAGAACCACCCACTCCAATATTGACGACATCTTGGATCACTTCACCAGTAGCACCACGATATTGCCCTGCATGGATTTTTTCCACTAAGGCATACATACGTTCTAACTGACTATGAACCTGTTCTGTTAAATCTGGAAACTTTGAATAGTCAGCTGGTAAACGCAATGCCCAGTGCATTGCTTCACGTTGTTCGGTACAGTTAATTTTATCTTGTGAAAAAAGACGATTAATCCATTGGGTTAAATTTTTATTCTTCGCAAGAGCTACTAACTGTTCTAAAATATCCTTAGTTACTCGGTGCTTACTGTAATCAAAAAATAATTGATCAAACTTTACTGAGTAATTATGAAAACGATCTGGCTCTAAAGCAAATAACTCTTTGATATGTAATTTTGAGTTTTCTTCACCTAAAGTTTGAAGATGAGCTAGAGGCGAGACTAATTCCTTCGGAAATTGCTCAATTGATTTACTCATAAGCGACCTACTCCTTCATAAGCAAAGCCTTTCGCTTTTACATATGCTGGATCATAAATATTACGTCCATCTAAAATTAACGGATGTTTCATTAACTGTTGTAGTTGCTTAAAGTCAGGGCTCCAATATTGCTTCCAAGCCGTGACAAGGCACAATGCATGAGCATCTTGTGCAGCCTGATATTGATCAGTGCATAAAATTAAATCTTCACGAACCCCATAAGTCGCAGCTATTTCATCTAAAGCTTGAGGATCGTGCAGGCGCACTATTACGCCTTGTGCCCATAACGCCGCCAATAAAATATGAATCGGTGAGTTATGTATATTTGAAGTATTTTCTTTAAAAGAAGCACCCCAAATCGCAACCGTTTTACCATTTAGACTACAGTGATAATAATTCCATAATTTACGGAATAAAATTTCTTTTTGCTGCTCATTAATCGCCCAAACCTGTTCTAAAAGACGGCTTTTTGTTCCTGTTTCAGATACAGTGCTCGAAAGGGTTAAAATATCGTGTGAAAAATTCTCACCACCAAATCCTACACCAGGCGATAAATATGCAGCACCAATTCGTGTATCAGCAGCAATACCATGCTTTACATTCGCAATATCAATACCTAACTTTTCGGCAACCATAGCTAAGTCATTCATATAACTAATGCGGGTCGCCAACATACCCGAGATACTAAGTTTGGTAAACTCCGCATCTAAAATTGGCATAAATAAATATTGATAGCTAAATTGGAAAAATGGACGCAATAGCTCTTGCATGGTTTCACTTGCATCCCTAGATTCAACACCAATAATGACATGTTTTACATTCAATACACTATTGATAGCATTACCCTCCTGAATCACATCAGGAAAGTAAACCCACTCATGTTTTGGCAAATGCTGTTTTAATTTTTCTGTACCGTGTAAACCAAAAGTTGAACCATTAATCATTAATCTAGGATGAACAATTGGTCGCTCACTCAGTTTTTGTACGGTTTTTAAAGCAAGTTCAATTTGTGTGGGACTAAAACAAAATAAATATACTTCAATATCTAAAGGAATCTCGGAAAAAGCACTTTCTTTTAAAAAACCAGCTTTTCTTTGTTTATTTAAATAATTATTTACTTCTTGATCTTGATACGTAAGGACAGAAATATCTTCTTCACAACTTACACAGGTACACCAATAAATTTGGTTACCATATTCAGCTAATAATGCCGCCATAACACCGGCATGTAACGTTGTTCCAAATACTGCGATTTTCATTGCACACCTGATTTATAGATTTCTATTCCTTTTCCAGGAAAAGAATATACTGCTCTGCTACCATATTCAGCAGTTTTTACAAATACTTAAGCAGAGCTACAAAACTTTATAGTTTAAGTTCTTGAATCAGATGTTTAAATTCTAATCCCAATTTAGGGTGTGCAACACCATAATGTAGTACAGCTTTCAAATAACCAAGTTTACTGCCACAGTCAAAAGTTTGGCCCTGCATCCGATAGGCTTCCACAATGTCTGTACTTTGAAGCATCGCGATAGCATCAGTTAACTGAATTTCATTACCTGCTCCTTTCGGCGTATTCTCTAGAAGCTGCATAATCTTGGCAGGTAAAATATAACGTCCGACTACAGATAAATTAGAAGGTGCAGAGCCGACAGCAGGTTTTTCGACAATACCCTGCATGACGATACTTTCACCCTCAGCCGGGCTCTGTTTTACATCAACAATCCCATATTGATCTACTAAATGATCGGGTACTGCTTCAACCATGATTTGAGCAGCTTGACTCACTTCATAACGAGAAATCATACGCGATAAATCATTTTGTCCTGAGTTATCTTTAACCAATACATCTGGTAACAACACAGCAAAATCATCTTGCCCAATAATACTTTTTGCACATAAAACAGCATGCCCCAAACCCAAAGGTTGAGGCTGTCTTACAGTCACTACACTTACATGAGGTGGGATAATTTGAGTAATCTCATCAAGCAGATCAAACTTTTTCTTTTGCTCTAAGGTCGTTTCAAGTTCAAAGTTTCGATCAAAATAATTTTCAATTGATGCTTTAGATGAGTGCGTTACCAGAATAATTTGTTCAATTCCCGCTTCTACAGCTTCACTCACTACATATTCAATCGCAGGACGATCTACTACCGTTACCATTTCTTTAGGAATTGACTTACTTGCCGGTAAAAAACGTGTACCTAATCCAGCTACAGGTAAAACTGCCTTTTTAATCACACACTTACTCTCTAATTAACCATAATATCTTTACTACGTTTATAACCATCAACATAGTGTTCAAGTTGACATAACGCCCAATCAATATCTTGCTGGACAGCGGTCATATTATTCACGCGATCAAAGACTTCTTGAATTTCTGTAAGAGGATAGAATTTTTCAAAGGATCGAAGAATTCTACTATGCTCGGTATATTCGGTATTTTCTTGATCAATTAATAATTCTTCGTAAAGTTTCTCACCTGGACGCAATCCACTATAGTGAATTTCGATATCCCCTTGCATTGAACCTTGTTCACGCACAGTTAAACCACTTAAAGAAATCATTTGGCGAGCTAAGTCCTGAATACGGACAGGTTCACCCATATCAAGTAAAAACACATCACCGCCTCTACCTAATGCACCAGCTTGAATCACCAACTGAGATGCTTCAGGAATAGTCATGAAGTATCGTGTTACTTCTGGATGAGTCACAGTAATTGGACCACCTTTGGCAATTTGCTGTTTAAATAATGGCACTACTGATCCAGAAGACCCTAATACATTACCAAAACGCACGATACTAATTTGAGTTTGTTTTTGAGCTTCAGCCATTGCTTGACAATAGAGCTCTGCCATACGTTTCGATGCACCCATCACATTAGTAGGGCGTACTGCTTTATCAGTCGAGATAAGAACAAAAGTTTCTACACCCTTTTTCACAGCTGCATTTAGACTATTCGCAGTACCAATTGCATTGTTCTTTAATCCTGCTATTGGATTACACTCAACCAAAGGTACATGTTTATAAGCAGCAGCATGGTAAACGGTCTGAACACCATATTGCTCAATGATACGCTCTAATTTCTGTTGATCTTGCACTGTACCTAAAATAGGAACAATTTCACATTGAGCCGTTAAGCGTAATTCTTTTTCTATGCTATAAAGGGCAAACTCTGTAATTTCATAAATAATCAGCATTTTAGGCTGATTCTTAACAATTTGACGGCATAATTCTGAACCAATTGAACCACCGGCACCAGTAACCATGACGATCTTATTTCGGATATTTTTTGCGAGCAAATGGTCTACTGGGGGTACAGGATCACGTCCCAGCAAATCAATAATATCTACTTCACGAATATCTGCAACTTTGAGCTCACCATCAACAAGTTGTGTAAGGCCAGGAAGTTCAGTAATTTTAAGATGTGCAGGTTCTAGCTGTTGAATAATTTCACTTTTACGTACACGACCTACAGAAGGCAATGCTAACAAAATTTCATCTATTCTATATTTTTCAAAACGTTGTAAAGCTTTCTCTAAAGATAGTACTTTTAAACCGCCAACCATATGGTCGTGTAAAGAGGTATTATCATCAATAAAGAACATTGGCAAATGATCGCCCGAACGATAAAGTACTGCTGCAATTTGCTGACCAGCGTCACCCGCACCATAAATTGCTACACGTTTACGCTCTTCACTCGTTTGTAAGGCAGCTTTCACAATAAAACGAATAAATGCACGGCTACACCAAACCCAACCAAACATTAAGAAGCCAAACATTAATGGAATTGAAGTCGGAACAAATGCAGGTGAAAAAGCATTCATGCCATATAAAACAATGACCATCAGCGCAACAGCTATCGCTAATTTAGCAATAAAGGCTTCGTTAAATGTTCGAACAATAAACCGATAAACTCCAGTTATCATTAAACTTAAAATAGCAACAATTGTAACAATTGCTACGCCATAATTGATACCTGGAATAACTTCTGCACCTAAGTCAAATAAACGAAGGGCGTAACATAACCACAAAATAACAGGAACAGCAAACAGGTCTATAAGAACCAAAAAACATTGTTTCGCAAGTCTTGGGGCTGATGCGAATTGATAGATAATCTTTTTCACAATACTCTTCTAATCGTTCTAGTAACCGTGCGATATTTATACTCATTTCTTATATAACTAGAAACAAGTTTTACGCATTGGTTACATAATGTATATCAAACCATTATTACTAAATCTGTAACACATTACTTACCCTAGAAAGTCTTATCAATCATAGGGATTATAAAGTTGTACACTTTTACATCTTTTATTTCTAAATTAAGAAATTATCACTACATTGAATGAGTAACCACACTACCAGCCGGTAGAAATGATAAGGAGTTTATTTTCTTATTCCCTACAACTTTAACACCTACACTAAGATGAGCAAATTCACCAATATGAGTATCATGATCGATTGACGCAGCCATGTTTATAATTGCTCCATCTCCTACTTTCACGTCAAATCCCACTACACAACCAGCCATAATAGTTACTCCATCACCAATTTCAGCATTAGGGCTTATGATGGCAGATGGATGAACAACTGTAGCAATAGGTATCGATAAATTTTCTAATAGTTGGAACCATTTTTGTCTGAGCTGGTTATTTCCTACAGCAGGAATTGCAGCAGAAATATCTGATAGTATATCTGAGATACTATTTATATTCGTGACAATCGGAAAGCCCGCTATATCTGTTTTTTGTGGCCAACTGTCATCAGCAAATACCACTTTTTTCCATTTGCCCGACAAGAGAGCAGCTTCTGCAACAGATTTACCATGCCCACCTGCACCTAAAACTAATAAAACATTCTTTTTAAGCATTTTCAGTTTTTCCGGCACCAAAGAATAAAGCAAGTAAAATCAAAGGAATGTAAGCTATTAGCAATAAAGATTCTGGCATTATTACTTTTTGTGATGCAAGATATGCAATAGGTAAAAGCCAAAATACATTAATCAGCAGTACACCAATTGTTACTGTAGTATGACTATTGTATTTGCGTGACGCGTATTGATATGCATGAGATCTGTGCGCATCATACATTTTATGCCCATTAATCACCCGACGGATTAATGTAAAAGTGGCATCGACGATAAATACACCTAGACATATGATCCATGCACAAAATAAAGCAGGGTCTATTTTTAAAGAAATTAAAGCCAGAATACCTAGAATTAATCCGAGAAAACCACTGCCGGCATCTCCCATAAAAATACGAGCTTTAGGAAAGTTCCATAGAACAAAACCAAGTACACATGCCGCTAAAATAAATAATAATTCACTAGATAACGGTGTACCTAATGCTAAATAAATAAAACCAAGACTTAGTACAGTAGTAATTGCTTCAACACTGGCAATTCCATTAATCCCATCCATGAAATTATATAAATTGAGTAACCATACAAGAAAAAGTACTGCAATAATATTTGCAGACCAACCTAACTGCAGGTTTCCATTGAATAATGCAATCTCAGAGAAACCACCTAGGAAAAAAACAGTACTAATCGCAATAACAAAGTGAATTGCTAATCGAAGCATTGAATTGATGTGTCCATGATCATCAAGAAAACCTAAAACTGCAACACCTAATCCAGCAGCAACTAAAATTGAACCCGTAGTTGCTTCTAATTGATGACTAACTATCAATCCCACTAAAACTAATAAGAAAGTGATAACAATAGATACTCCACCACCACGTGGTGTCGGAATTGTATGGGAACTTCTTTCATTCGGATTATCAATAATATTTTTCTTCAATGCGTAATGGCGCATATAGCCTGTAAGCAAAAATGAAATTAAAAAACTCGCTAATATTACCCAAGTCATCAGCATAAGTTACTCACTTCTCTCAAAATATATTTTTCCTGTTTTTTCTAGAGCAGCATACGCATTAATTGGAGGAGTCCAATTTAATAAATTACGCGCTTTTGAAGCATCTATCTCTAAAGATAAGAATAATTGCTCATACAACTTACCCTTACCGACACATAGAGCCCCTAATCTCATAAGAAATTTAGGGATATATATTAAGTTTGCCTTTCGCCCCATCCCTTTTCTTATTGAAATCACAAGTTGTTGGGTAGAAAGTACCTCATTATCTGCAATTAAAAATAATTCATTTTTTGCTTGAGGATGCTCAATACAAGCTTCGATAAATGAAACTAGATTTTCTAAAGCAACAAAAGAGCGCCTATTATTGAGGGAAGCAAAAGGTAAAGGTAGGTTAGTTGAAGCAAGTTTAAGTAATCGAGCAAAGTTGCCAGGAGCATCAACGGCATATACTAATGGCGGCCTAATTATGACAAGCTCAGTATTTGTATTCTCAAATAATTCTTTTAATGCTTGCTCCGCTTCCAGCTTAGAAATTGCATAATCGGCATGAGGTTGTGGTGGATCTAATTCATCAAAAGCTTTTTTATTTGTTACGGCTCCATTTACACCAATTGAACTAATAAAAATAAACCGCTGAACATTATTTTCTAAGGCTTGTCGAGCAAGTTGTAATGTACCCTCAACATTTACCGCTCTAAACTGTTCTAAAGGGTTTTGCACATTATCATTTAATATATGTGCTCTTCCTGCTAAATGTATGATTACATCAATATCATTAGGAATCGGTTTCGAAAAAACAGATTCAGAAGTCGCGACTAACTGCTCCACCTTTTCAGGTAGAATATGCGATTGCCGTCTATTTAAAGCATATATCTTTTGATATTTATTACTCAGAATGAGTGAACGGATCAATGACTTACCGACAAAGCCAGATGAACCTGTAACTAAAATATTTTTCATATTACGATTCCACAATGTCAGCAAAACTTTGCAGCAACTTATCCTGATGATAATGATCTTGTAAAATTTGACGTGGTGAATTAGACACTTTGTTCAACTTAGTTTTGCAAATTTCATCAATTAATGATGCTAATCTAACTGGATCATTTGGCTCACAGATCCAGCCAATATTATGTTCTTTAACCATATTAGCCACTTCTGCATCTTCTTCCATAATAGCTAAAATTGGTCTATCAGCAGCCATAGTAAAATAGGCCTTACTAGGAACACCGAGGCCAAGCATGCCTTCTGCTAAAGTTACGATAGCAATATCACATGAGCTCAAACCTAAACTTCGCTGTTGGGCAGCTAACTCTCCAATATAAGCAACTTTATTTTTATTGTTCTCTTCTTCAGCAAACTCTTTTACCAATTGAGCATCATTTCCACCGCCAATAAATAAAAATTTGGCAGATGGATTATTAATTAAGTTTATTGCACCTAATAAATTAGAGATGCCTTGGACACGTCCCATATTTCCAAAAAATTGGAAAACTATATTTTCGTTCCAGCCAAGTGAGCTAATAATTGAAGACTGTTGTTTCTCTCTAACCTCTATTTCAGTGAAATCTACCCAGTTCGGAATCACTGTAATATTATCGCTACCCGTTTTTTGTCTCATTAAGTTTTTCATATCACGGCCAATCACGATCAGATGATCGGCTCTAGAATAGATACGATTAAAAATAAAATTCATTATTTTAAATAAGACAGAATTTTTCTTTAAAATTCCTGCAGGAACTAAATTCTCAGGAAAAACATCATGAACGAGCAAATACCATTTAAATGGAATGAATACCCTTAAAAAAGCTAATAAAACTAGGAGAAAAAGTGGGTTTGTTCCAGAAACAACAACCTTATCCTTAGCTAAGTTTTTTAACAAAATCTTAAAAAAACCAAAAGTTTGCTGTAATTGACCAAGCAATCGCTTAAATAAATTATTTTTATCATAAGAAGCATGTAAAAATAATAAGAAGCCAATATTGCTACAGAACTTTTTCTGTATTTCCTCACGATCTCCTGAATAAGGCGCTATAACAGATAACTGCTCAACCCCATCGGATTGAGCAAGTTTCTGTATAATCTTATACCAAAAGTATCCTGTAGAATTTTGATCAGGATCAATAAACTCTGAAACAACCAATACTTTTTTCACAGTTTATAACCTTAAAATTGCTTCCAAATCACTCGATTTACATAATCTGTGTAGCTCATAATGATACGCACAACTTTTTCACTTACGTTTGGCATACTATAGTCTTCAACTAGACGTAAAAGACGATCTTCACCTCTAGTCTGACCTTCTAAAATTGCTAAACCTTGTAAAATACGTTCCGCTTTTAAACCTACCATCATTACAGCAGCTTCTTCCATTCCTTCGGGACGCTCATGTGCTTGACGTAAGTTAAGTGCCGGGAAGTTTAAAATTGATGATTCTTCGTTAATTGTTCCGCTATCAGACAAAGCGGCTTTTGCTGAAAGCTGTAACTTGTTGTAATCACTAAAACCAAGTGGTTTTAGTAATTGAATTAAAGGATGAAATTCAACATTTAACTCTTCAATACGCTTACGAGTACGAGGATGTGTAGATACAATCACAGGATATTTATATTTCTCTGCAACTGCATTTAACATCTCTACCAAATCTAAGAAATTCTGATCTGAGTTAATATTTTCTTCACGATGAGCACTCACAATAAAATATTCATGCTCTTTTAAATTTAAAAGTTCAAGAACATCTGAGGCTTCAATTTTTGCTTTGTAATGATGAAGTACCTCAAACATTGGACTACCCGATTTGATTACTAAATCAGCTGGTAACCCTTCCGCTAATAAATAATCACGGGCAATCGTACTGTACGTTAAATTAATATCAGCAGTATGATCAACAATTCGGCGGTTAATTTCTTCAGGAACGCGCATATCAAAACAACGGTTTCCAGCTTCCATGTGGAAAGTTGGAATCTTGCGGCGTTTTGCAGGTAATACTGCCATACAGCTGTTAGTATCACCTAAAACAAGTAAAGCTTCAGGCTTTACCTCATCTAAAATTTTATCCACTGCAATAATGACATTACCAATCGTTTCTGCACCTGTAGCACCAGCTGCATTTAAGAAATGATCAGGTTTACGGATACCCAAATCAGTAAAGAAAATTTCATTTAATTCATAGTCATAGTTTTGACCAGTATGAACAATAACATGATCAAAATATTCATCACACGCAGCCATTACGCGAGACAAACGGATAATTTCTGGACGTGTGCCCACCACTGTCATTAATTTTAACTTTTTCACAAATCTATACTCTTAATTTGTTATTGGCATCGCATAAGTATCTGGCTTATTACGATCAAAAATTTCATTTGCCCATAGCATTACTATCATCTCATCATCACCGATGTTAGTAATATCATGTGTCCAACCAGGCACTGTTTCTACAATTCTTGGTTCATCACCTTGCGTTTCAAGCTCATAAAATTCACCTGTCACGACATGCTTAAACTTAAATAGTGCCTTACCCTTAATAACAAGAAACTTTTCAGTTTTTGTGTGGTGATAATGACCACCACGAGTAATGCCTGAATGAGCAGTAAAATAAGAAAACTGTCCTGCATCTGGAGTTTTCAACATTTCAACGAATACGCCGCGGGCATCACCATATTTTGGAACACTATAATCAAATTGTTCAGGTTTAAAAAAACTTAAGTATGTTGAATAAAGTGCACGAGTAAGACCTGTTCCCACACGATCGGTAATAAGTCTATCTCTTGATGCTTTAAAGCCGTTTAAAACTTTAGCTAAATCACCTACTGTAATTTGATATTCAGGTTCGACTTGGAAAATTTGTTCAACTTGTTGCCCATTCAGAATATTCCAGAATGTTTCAACCACATCGTCGACATACACAAGACGAATCACAGCATTTTCATCGTGAATTTGTAGCGGCAAATCATTTGCAACGTTATAGCAAAAAGTCGCAACAGCTGAATTATAGTTAGGGCGTGACCACTTACCAAAAACGTTGGCTAAACGACAAATATAAACTGGATTACCTTGTGCTTGATTAAGAGCTACCAGTGCCTGCTCACCACCTAACTTACTTTTACCATAAGGATTATCACGTTCAACCTGAATAGAAGACGATAAAATAACAGGCGTTTTCTTATTTGCTTGCTGCAAAATTTGAGCGATCTTTTCCGTTAAAGTGGTGTTGCCTTCGGCAAATTCACTTTCATTTAGAGGGCGATTCACTCCTGCTAAATGTATAATCCAATCAGCAGCTAAAACTGATTGTTCAAACTCTTGATCTGTTGTTTCACGATGAGCTTTTAAAATCTCAATCTCAGATTTTTCTGATAAAAATTGAATCAAGTTCTTTGCTATAAAGCCATTTGAACCTGTTACTAAGATCTTCATATTTATGCCTCTGGATCTACATATTGTCCTTTAGTCAAAGCTCTTACAAACTCTAACTTAAGTAATAGTTTCTTCATTCCTTCAACATCCAAACGCTCAGTATTATGCGAGTTATAATCGTCAAATTCTGTAATCTTTAAGTCACCATCTTCTACGTATTTCTCATAGTTAAGATCACGTTGGTCTGCCGGTACTCGGAAATAGTCTCCTTGGTCGATGGCAACAGCCATTTCTTCACGGCTTAGTAAAGCTTCATATGCTTTCTCACCATGGCGGGTTCCCATAATGGTAATAGGATAATCTTTCTCGTTTAGTAATTCTTTTAATGCTTGAGCTAGAACTTCAATTGTTGCAGCAGGAGCTTTTTGTACAAAAATGTCTCCATTTTCACCATGTTCAAAGGCGTACAGAACCAAATCTACCGCGTCTTCAAGTGTCATCATGAAGCGAGTCATATTAGGATCGGTAATAGTTAATGGTTTACCTTTACGCATTTGATCAACAAATAAAGGAATTACCGAACCACGTGATGCCATTACATTACCGTATCTAGTACAGCTAATAACAATATCTAAATTTTCTAAATTTCTTGATTTAGCAACAATTACTTTTTCCATCATTGCTTTAGAAATACCCATTGCATTAATTGGGTAAACTGCTTTATCTGTACTTAAACATACTACGCGGTTAACGCGGTTCTGAATTGCCGCTTCAAGTACATTTTCCGTACCAATTACATTGGTTTTTACAGCTTCCATTGGGTGGAATTCGCAAGATGGAACTTGCTTTAAGGCAGCTGCATGGTAAATATAGTCCACACCACGAGTAGCATTTAAAACGCTGTTGTAGTCGCGCACATCACCAATATAGAATTTAAGCTTAGATGAATGGTACTTTTTACGCATATCATCTTGCTTTTTTTCATCGCGACTAAAGATACGGATTTCTTTAATATCCGTTTCTAAAAAACGTTTTAGAACAGCATTACCGAAAGATCCTGTGCCACCAGTAATTAATAAAGTTTTTCCTTGAAAAATCATATGTTATCCGATAAGAGTAAAATTAAACCATCAATATCATTGGAAATTGTTTTTTCCGAATCTGTTAAAATCTCATTCATTGCTTTAATTATAGCAATCTTGATACTTTCTTTAGTATAAGGATTGAAAGTCAAAGAAGGTCTACACACCTGATAAGCATAGGGTAAATCTGCCACAATAACTTTACATCCTCCATCTATTGCTTCTGCAAGCCCTAAACCGAAGCTTTCAGATAAAGATGGGAAAATTAAATATTCAGAAGAAAAATAAAGCTGGCTCAACTGTTCCCTATTTATAAAACCAGCATTTAAGATAGGATAGCCTAGCCCTACTTTTTCATTAATTAGATTATTCAAAACAAAATCATTTTTAGGAACTGTAAGTGTTAAAGAGCCTAACTTGGTAATATCATAAGCCTCACAAAAAGCGTGTATTAAATTTTCATGGTTTTTATGTGGTCCACTATTGCTTACATAAATAAAAGAATCTTTAATACGTGAAGGTTTTACAGTATCTATATTCAACGGTGGATAGAAAGGTAATATACAAATATTGTCTAATTTTTTATTTAAATACTTTTCTGCAAATTGCTTTTGCATCAATTGACTTTGTACTAACCATTTATCACAATTATTTTTATAAAAACTTAAATATAGTTGTTTTATCTTATAAATCAACTTCTCTTTTAAACTAAACTCACTTGGAATTTCCAAAAAAAGTTTTTGATGAAAGTAAACAAAAACTTTAGCTTTCAAACGCAGTGGTGGTGGCACGTTTCCAAAACATAAAATAGAATGAAATTTATCTTTATTATTTGAATAAAACCTTAAACGCTCGCTATGAGAATTTTTTATAAAACTTATTCTCTTTTGATCTATATTATTAAAATAATCTTTTGTACGACTATCTAATAAATAAAATATATCAAGCTTTTTTTCTTGAGTTATACTAATTAAATACTTTAGCAAAACCAATCCGCCACTATTATTTATATAAACTGCATCAAGTAAAATCATATTCCACCCTATTAATAAAAATTTTCTTTCTTACTAAAAAATAAGCAAAATAAAATAAATATTGGCACCAACATTTCAACACGTAATAAGCTACTTTCAAACACACCACACAACAACGAAGCAATAATCATAATCACATATGTTCTAGGTATATATTTATTGTATGAAAAAAATGGAGAAAAAAAGTAAATCAAAAAGGAAATTATTAAACCGACTGCACCAGAAAAGAGAATATAACTATTATCTACTGTAACTTCCTCACTTAAGGGTGCACCAAATATTATATTAAAATTACTACTAAATAAAATATCTACATATTGTTTAAAAAAACTAGGTCTATAACTTAAAATTTCATTAAAAACAGCCCCTTTACTAGATGCTAAATAGAAACTAACCCCTACACAAAAAAGTATAATAAAATTTAAAATTAATCTTTGCCCTTTATAAAAAATATCTATTTTAGATAAATTCCACAAAACTATAATTAACACACATATATAAAGAGAGGTTCTTGAATTCGAAAGTACAATATATACTAAAGAACTTAAAGCAAATAAATAAAAAATAATTTTCTTATAAAAATCTCCTTTATTATAGGAAATCATATAAAAATTTAACATAAAAAAATAAAAATAAAAAATACCTAGTCTATTTACATTAGAGAAACCATAGGAATTTCTTACTCTTGCATCAAATGAAGAGATTGAATTCTGTAAAATCCCTGTAAATATTAAAAAATTATGTAATATAAAATATAAAACATAAAATATAAAAATGTAAAAAATCAACCTATCTAATTTTATATGCGTCAAACAGGAAAATATAATCAATAAGAATAAAATATTTAATAAAATTTCATTACCACTAATACCGAACAAAGCAAGGACTGATAGGATACTAAAAAAAAGTGAATACTTTATTCTGCCTACTATTCCCAAATACAAGCACAAGATGAAAAAAGCAACGATTCTAATAATATTTTTTAAAAGATTAAAAGAATCTTCCCCTCCCCAATCAAAAGCTGTAAAAAGCATGTAGTTCGAAAATAACAAGAACAAAGAAAAATATAAAAGAATATCTTGTTTTGAATCTTTAAGAAAAACTTTCATATTTCAATGCTCCAAATTATGTTGATTATGCTAATACATTTAAAATGTATACATCTAATCAATATTTCTCTTTTTCAATAAAAAAAATTACAAATATATACCCAAAAAAAACTAACCAACCTGTTGCTACTTTTGCATATAAATAGTAATCCAACCCATAGCTTTGTTTAAAAAACAAAGGATATATGTAATACAAAGCTAAAATAATACATACAACCAAATTCACTATAACAATTTCTTTTCTTAAATCTAGACCATTCATTACATGGTAATAAATTGCTGTAAGAGAAAAAGGAATAACGGCTAACGTTGCTATATGCATTTTTCCAGTTAAAAAACCATAACTAGTAAATCTTTGAACGAAGTAGTCCATACAAAAATTCGCAACAACTACCCCTAATACTGTAATACCAAGTGTAATTAATGTTTCTCGCAAAAATAAACGCTTACCAGCTCCACAACTTTGTTTTATAATTTTTACAAATAATAGCTCAGCAACTGTTGCTGGTATAATCATTAATGCAGTAAAAGCAAACAAAATAATACTATAATGTCCTAATTCTTCTCTGCCACTTGAATAATCAATAAAAAAGCGGTCCATTACCAAATATAGAAAAATCATTAATGAGTTTACAAATAGCAAAAAAGACGGCAGTGCTATTTCTTTTATAACCTTTTTAATTCTTTCATATTTGATGAAATGAAAAAGTTCTCTCTCTCTATAAAACAAGATAAAACTAAAAAATAAATATGAAAAAATTAAAGATATAAGATAAATATTAAAGTCTAATGTGTAAAAATATAGTCCAATAGATATGAGAAGAGGTACTAACTGATTATAAAAAACTAGCTTTAACATTTTTGTTAAACTATTTGTAGCACGATAATAGGCTTTTACAATATTTCCTACTGCAATAAAAATACCGCTTGCTGTTAATATTGAAACTACAATATCAGCGTCATTTAATACTACCGCTACTAACAGAATAAATAAAGAACCTAAAAAGGTAGTAAATAAAACTGTTGCAACTAAATATTTTTTTTCTTCATCTTCAGCCACCGGAATATATCGGTCTAGTGAAAATCTAGCACCTAAATGTGAGTAATCTACAAGTTGCTGCCAAGTTCTAGCAAGAGTCAAACTTCCTAACTGATATGAGCTTAAATACTTCATTAACAATAAGTTAAATATAATATTTAAAAACTGAATTGTATAATTCAGTACAATATATATCAGTCCTTTTTTAAACATGGCTATTTACTACATCTTTTTTAATTTCGTCGTAGAAGCTATCCTTCATTGCTTCACCATTTTTGAAATTTTCAATAATTTCTTTATATTTACCTAAATAAACCTCTGAGTAAATCTCACCTGGCATAATATGACTTTTAGGTAAAATTTTAGAATGACGTCTACTTTGAGCAACCATATAAAGTAAAACTAATGCTCTATTTATCGTTTCGCTATCTAGCTTATCAATTTTGGTAATATTATCTAAGATATTATAGTACTCTTCTACGGTATCTGGTTCTTTAGTTATACCAAATCCATAATAATAACCTTTACCTGCAGTTACTGCCGGTATACCAAGACAACTAAACTCTAAACCAGCTGTTCCTTTTGCTGTAACAATATAATCTGCAAAATTGACAATTGAATTTGTATTTAAGTTATTTGGCAAAATATAAATATTATCCAACTGATACTTTTCTAAGAGCTCTTCTACTGCTCCTTTTTCATTCCACATATATGAACTAGGGTGAGCTTTGACAAAAGTATTAACTTCTTTATTTTCGTTTAAATGAATAAGAGTTTTAACCAAGAAGTCATAATAATCATTAAATAATAAACCCTCTCCAACATGCGGAGCATCGGAAAAAGCATGAGACATTACCACAATATTTTTTTTGTTCTTATCTACTTTTGGAAATATCTCTTTTAACTCATCTAAGCTATATGTTTTTTTATTTAAAAATGCATTTTTAACATCTATTTGATCAATGTTTCCATTAAATCTATTTTCAACATAAGCTCTAGCTTCTGCCAAATATTCAGGTGATGATAGTTTTTGATTAAAAAGCTCTATCGAAGGTTTAAGGAAATGTTCTTTTATATTTACAGATGAGTTATAGCATTTATACGCATAAATATCTTTTAAAAAGATAACATTTGTATTATTTGCTTTTTTTAACTGTCTAGGCAACATTCCAAATTCAGCATACACATTATGGCTCGTAACCAAATACTTTGGTTTATATTTTCTAATTAAGTATTCATTATTATAAAATGTTAAGAACGCTCTAAATATTAATCTATAATGTGTAAATTTAATTTGATTAATAGTATAAGTGTTTGGCTTAAATCTAATAAGAGTATCATAAATAAGTTCACCTACTTCAACCCCTTTATGTTTAAGGTGAGCTAACTTATTGCCATCTTTATATAAAACAATTGTCTTTAATGTTGCAAATAAAGCGGGAATAAAGATGATTGGGTTTAGAAACCCTTTCCACCACATATAAAAATCATTGATACCAAATGATTTATAAATATGTGCTACATCATTACCTTCTTCATAAAATCCTCTTAAAAATACAACAGGTTTAGCACCTGTTACTTCTTGCACGGCTTTACCTATTCTTGCTTTATCCATAATACTTGCTGGACAAGTAATCTGGCCCTCTATTAAGCAATAACTATTTTCAGCAACAGGAGTATTTTGTTTTTTCCAATACTGAGAGTTTAATTTAGTGAACTCATCTTCTATTTCGCTAGACTTATATGGCTTAACATAATTTACAATAGTCTTTAAAATATTAATCATTGTGGTGATCCTTAAAAATTAGAGACTAAAGCCATCGTCAACAATAATATTTTGACCTGTTACATATCTTGATTGTTCAGAAAGTAAGAATAAAACTGAACCTATGATTTCCGTAACATCTAACATACCAGCTCCATGGGTATGGCTCTTATATGCTTCTAAAAATGGTTCAGGTTGATGATCAAAGATACCACCTGGACTTACACAATTAATGCGGAATCGACTATCGTTGACATAAGCAACTGTGTATTTGTTTAAATGGAGTGTTGCTGATTTAATTGCAGCATACTCAACAGGCATTGTCATTTTCGTGTTGTTATAGATATCAAATTTTGGAGCAACTACTCCGTAAATAGATGAAATATTCACAAGCGAAAAAGGAGTTTGGCATTGTGTAAAATATTTTGCACATTGCTGAGTGAACAAAAACATACTACCTAAATGTAGTGATAAGTTCTCATTAAAGCTTTCAAGGGTCACATCAAAAAAGTGTGAACCATATGTCTTATTACGTGGATATGTTGTATTAACAGCTCCATCAATTTTAAGATCTTTTGAAAAAAATGACTTTACACTTGATTCATTTGTTACATCTAAAGAAACCAACGATAACTTTTCGTTTGTAGGATCAACCCCCAAACTATTTAATCGAGTTGCCATAGATTCAAGGTTTATATCAGCAGCAATAACTTTTGCGCCTTGCTCTAATATAGCCGCCACCAAACATGTGCCTAGTAGTCCACCAGCACCAGCTACTAAAAAGGTTTTATTCTCTAATAAATTTTGCATCAGTTATTCACCTTTAATAATAGCTTCAGCTAAACGAAAATCGTAAATATCATCGATATCCACAGCTCTTGCTTTTGGCACTTCAATACTGGCAACTTTTCCTGAAAATAAACCATAGCTATTTAATACAAACTCAGGCGTTGTCGCATAAACTACTGTTGTAATATCAAAAACTTTGGGAGCATCTTGACGGCGTGATACCTCACCTTCAGGCTGATTGACAAGCTCAACAAAACCAGCCTCATTGTACTTAACCATATTGAAATATGGACTGCGACTTGCAGGTGTAACTGCAATACAAATATCAGCTGCCTCAGCTTGTCTTTTTAAAATCGCAGCCTCTACATCCTCTTGGCTACGTAATGGACTAGTTGCAGGCAAACTAACGAACCCATCAAATGAGCCATAGTGCTCAGTTGCCCACTCAACTGCATGACGCCAAGACAACCATTCTGGACTTTGATCAGTTGCTAGTTCAGCAGGTCGCTCTATAAGAATTGCTCCACCTTCTATAGCGACTTGTGCAATAGCCTGATCATCTGTTGAAACAAAAACTTGTTCAATCAAATCCGATGCTAAAGCGGTATCAATTGAATATTGTAATAACGGTTTTCCTGCCAATGGTTTAATATTTTTTCCAGGTAAACCTTTAGAGCCGCCTCTAGCAAAAATAAATGCAAAATTTCTCATATAAGCAGTCTCATTCTTTCGTCACAAATTCTTTCATCTCTACAATCAGGCCTACTGTTCTTTCAGCTTCTTGCAGACTTATAGATTGGTTTGGCTGTCCGTTTATTTTTCTAATAAAATCGGTAACCATTTCTAAATACATTTGATTTTTATCCCACTCAGGGGCACTATAAATTTCTTGTTGCTCTTTAGCCTTAATAAGCACAACTTCATTTCGAATTAAATCCCACTCAATACATCCTTCACTGCCAATAAAACGGCATTTACGATGGGCTTTACGCTGCAAAAAATCTAAGTGGATATTAACAACAGCTCCTTTCGCTGTTGTCATTAAAAGATCGGCATTATCCTCGACTTCTAAACCGAGCTCTTCTGAAGCACGTAAAACGACATATTTAGGAGTAAACGAACCTAAAATCCATTGAGCATAATCTAACTCGTGGCTCAGCTCTAATAGGACTCCTCCCCCCAATTCAGTTTTAGCAGATACTGTTTCGCGATAATCCTTGGTAGGTCGCCAATCTGGTAAATACTGACCAATTTCAATAAATGCATTATATAAGTTTCCAATGACACCCTCTTGTATCATTTGTCGTACTTGCTGCGCTGAAGGTAAATAGCGCAAACAGTAACCTACTGCTACAGGTGTCTTATACTGGGCTTCTGCATCAATTAAAGCTTGAGCATCTGTCTGGGTAACTGAAACTGGTTTTTCTATTAATACAGGGATACCTGCTTTAATAAGTGGTATTGCATGTTGGGCATGAAAAGGAGCTGGTGAGGCAATTATTGCAAACTGAACTTGCAACTGAATAATTTCATCAACACTTTCTGCTATATGATCGCTATCAGTCAATGGCTCTTTAGGAATACGGCCACTAGCAGACATCACAATTAATTTTGCTTCAGGAAAAAGCATTTTAAGGTTACGACGATGTCGGGTAGCAATATTACCTAAACCAATAACAGCAATATTTTTCATATTATTCTAGACCCAACATATGGATATCTTTTTGCGCACGGTTATAGTCTTCCATATGACCGATGTCGAGCCAATATTCATGTAAAGGATAGCTTAAGACTTTATTTTTCTTTTCCATTTGCTGTTCTAAGATAGTCGGCATACCAATAAACTGTGCATTAACTTGTGCCAACAATTCAGGGGAAATGACATAAATACCTGTATTAATATCAAAGAAATAGCTTGGCTTTTCTGTCATACTTTGAATGACATTTTCTTCTGAATTAACTACGCCATAAGGAATTTGATATTGGAACTCTCGCACACACATCGTTGCAATAGCTTCACGCTTTTCATGAAAGTCCAATAACTTTTCAAAATTCATATTCGTTAATACATCACCATTAATCACAATAAATGGCAATTTAATATCTGATGCTGGCAATAAACTTAATGCACCGCCAGTTCCAAGCGGTTCAGTTTCATGTACATATTGAATCTGTACGTCAAACTTCTCACCATTACCAAAATGCTCATTAATCACTTCTGGTAAATAGTGAGTAGAAATATAAAATTTATAAAAGCCTTGATTTTTAAAGCTTGAGATAATGGTTTCTAGTAAAGGCTTACCACCAACAGGTAACATTGGTTTTGGGCATGTATCTGTCAATGGGCGTAAACGTGTACCAAAACCACCAGCCATAATAAAAACTGGATTTTCTTTACGTTTTTTACGAATCAAATCATCAAGCGTAATAATATTAACGAGCTGATTATTTTTAATTACTGGTAATGCCAGATAACTTTTTTCACGCATGATCTCAAAAATCTGGCGGTTATTTAAGCTACCTTCTTCAATACTATAAGGATTAGTATGCATGATTGTTTCAACAGCTGCATGCACATCTTGGCCTTTTAAAAGCCCTCTACGAATATCACCGTCTGTAATACTTCCGATCAATTGATTATGATCATCAACGACCAAAACAATTCTTAAAGCATATAAATCAAGTAGCTCTAATGCTTTCAAAATTGAATCATTTTTATGCAAAATTATATTATTAACATCTCTAGTCACGACTTAATTCCTTAGCAGGTGATCCAATATAGACCTTATTCGGTTCCGTATGTTTCACAACCACAGCACCCGCGCCTATAACGGAGTTTTCACCTAAATATTTCAATTGCTCTGGACTTTTGCCCGGCAAAATAGCAGCATTTGTTCCAATGTAAGTGCCTTGCTTCAAATGAATACAACCAGACACATTAACACCTGGCATGACAGAAACGTAGTTTTCTAGAATACAGTCGTGCCCAATTGTGCTGTTAAAACTTACTATAATAAAATGACCAAAACGACATGAATTTGTAATTCTCGCTCCAGCCGCAATTACCACACCTTTACCATGTTCTAGCAACTCTCGAATGCCATAACCAAGTGATGATTGTGAATGAATCAAATTGGGATAAGGTAAATCGGGATAAGCTTCATATATTTTTTTACGAATCTTTGGATCAGCAACACCTATCGCATATACCGTATCCGTTAATGTCGGTATTACTGATTCAGGCAAAATGGGGAAGCCAAGTAGGGTGTCACCATCTTTGGCATTTCTTTCTAAAAAAAATATATGGCGGTAGCCTTGATCTATTGCTAAATCTACTAGCTCTTTTGCAAAGCCACCTGAACCAAAAATCGCCAGTTTTTTCATTTAAATTTCAATAAAATCGTTCTTTTTAAAGCTACGTTTTGCTTTTGTACCAACAACATCCCAATACTTATTTGGTTCTAAACAAACGCGACCTGCTCGTTTTGTTGTGACATTGTCAGAGGTTAAAAGCTCCCCTTCCGCAATATCTGTTTTAGCCACAATACTACGACGTACTAGGTAATAGTTATCGCTCTCTTGCTCTAGCATAAATTTAATACCATCGCCCAAAGCTGCATATGTTTTATGCAAAATTTCGACATAATGCTTAAATTCATCTGGTTCCATTGATGCTGCATGGTCTGGGCCAGCCATCGTTTTATCTAATGTAATATGCTTCTCGAAAATGCGGGCACCAAGACTTACACCAATAACCGCCGCGTATTCATCAAGCGTATGGTCAGAAAATCCTGTTGCCAAATCAAATACATTTTTTAAAGTTGAAATGGCTTTAAGATTACTTTCTTCAAATAATGCTGGATATTGAGTTACACAGTGTAAAATAGAAACCTGTTCCTTCAACTGTTTACGTACTGAAATTTTAGAATAAGCTTCTCTAAATAACTGCTGAGATGGTCGAACATCTGTTCCTTTATCGATAACAAAAGCAAATACTGATAAGGCTTGTTCAATATCACCTAAACTCGCTGTTCCTGTAGATAAAATGACATGTTTTTTTGAACATGCAATTTCATAGAGAAACGGTAAATTTGAAATATCAGCAGATGATACTTTCAAGTAAGGTACATCGATGTCATTTACTAAGAACTTTAAACTGTCAGAGTCAAACGGTGTTGAAATAAAAGTAATTTGATGTTCATCACAAAATTTCTGTATTTCTTCTGTCTGCTCATAAGTGAGTTCTAAACTTTTTACAAGCTCTAATTGGCTTTGGCTAGAACCTGTATTTTCCTTTTGATATGCAGCCATTTCAGTTTGATCAGATAACAAACTATCTGCTTTAAAGGTTTGAAATTTAACAGCGTTCGCACCACAATCTTTGGCTTTTAAAATAAGCTCTTTTGCTAACTCTACAGAGCCATTATGATTTACACCAATTTCTGCAATAACATAAATTTCGTCTTGATTAAAGATCATAAAATGGCGCCTTCTTTTTAAAATCCGTCGTTTTAATAAGTTCAATTATTTTCTGAGAAGTGTTGCCAAGCCCTAAAGGTGGAACAACTTGACTCAATTCATCATCTGGGAAATTAATTGCTTTTTGCAATGCTTCTAAAATTTCATTTTCGTCTAATTTAACATCAAGGATAGATTCACAACGCAAACGTCCTTTTTGACGATCACCAATATTTACTGTTGGGACCTGTAACGCTGGAGCTTCTGATAAGCCACTTGATGAGTTACCCACCATAGCTAAAGCATTTTTCAAAACACTTAAATAATTTTGAATACCAAAACTCTTTACAAGCAATACGCGATCTGGCAACTGTGCTTTTAAATCAAGCATTGCTTTCACAATATTAGTATTACCATTGTCGGCATTTGGATAACTAAAGACAAAATTGACATCTTTTATTTGCTTAAGTGCATCAAATAAAGGCGCAACATTTTCTTCTAGTAAATTAGTTTCAGGATGATAAGTAATGAGAAAATATGGTTTTGAAAAATCAAAATCATATAATTCACTCAATTCTGCAATATTTTTAAATGTTGTACGCTGGATATGATCTAAGCCTAGGGCGCCGACATTAAATACTTTTTCTGGTTGCTCGCCTAACTGAATAATTCGTTTCTTATATTCCTCTGCCGCAGCAAAATGGATATTAGACATTTTGGTGATCGCATGACGAATTGATTCGTCATATGCACCTTCAGTGATTTCACCACCGTGCAAATGTGCAACAGGAACATGCATGATTAAAGCAGCTTGCGTCACTGCCAAAGCTTCGAAACGATCACCCAAAACAACTAATAAATCAGGTTGCATACGTTTCAATGCATCTGCAAATCCAAGTAAACCCACACCCATTGACTTCACAACAGCGGACGATGTATCAGATGACAATAGCATTTCTACCGATTCGGTAATTTCGAAACCATCTTGAACAATAGTTTTCCAAGTTTCGCCGTGCTCAGGCGAATAATGCATAGCCGTAGCTAGAATTTGTAACTCTAGCTCTGGATCTTGCTGAATATCTCGCATTAACCAATACAGCAAACCATATTCAGCTCGAGTCCCTGTAAAAACGGCTATTTTTTTCATTCTCATTACTCCAGAGGAACTGAACTTGGAATATTTACGACTCTTTCTTCCAACCATAATGAGTTAGTTAAATCGCCTTGTAATGCAGTTTGGTACATTGGCAATCTGGTCATTAAAGTCCAGATTGGGCGAGTCATCACCTTATTTGAATTGGTTTCATCCAAAATCAAATCTCGTTGTGCTTTATCTTTGCAAACAATGGCATTTAACCAATAGTTAGATCGGCAGTCTTCAGGTTCCACAACAAATGAAATATCGCTATCTTTAAAGAAATCTTGATATTGCTGAGCTAAATCACGCTTTTTAGCAAGGAAACCTTCCAAGCCTTCCATTTGTGCACAACCTAAAGCAGCATTCAAATTCGGTAAACGGTAGTTAAAACCATTTTCATCATGATAAAACTCATAAGGATGCGGTATTTTTGCAGTTGTCGTAATGTGCTTCGCTCTTATGCCAAGTTCGTCATCTTGACACAAGACCATACCGCCACCGCCTGTAGTGATGACTTTATTTCCGTTAAAGCTAAGTGCTGAAACTAGACCAAAAGTTCCGGTATGTTTACCTTTGTAGTAAGAACCTAAACTTTCAGCAGCGTCTTCAACTAATGCAATATTCCACTTGGTTACGACCTGTTGAAGCTCATCAATTTCAACAGGATGGCCAAATGTATGCATTGGAACGATTGCAGAAATACGTTTATTCGTTGCTTTGTGTTTACATACACCTTGGTCATCAATAAAAGCATTTTCTTGCAAATAAGCATCTAATGCCTTTGGACACAAACCAAGTGTCTTTAATGAAACATCAATAAATAATGGTTCCGCACCGATATAAGACAATGCATTACAAGTTGCAACAAAAGTCAAAGCTTGCGTAATTACGATATCGTCGCGCTTTACACCAGCTAGTAAAAGAGCAATATGTAATGCAGCTGTTCCATTAACAGTCGCAATAGCTTTAGCACAGCCTGTAAATTGTTGAACCTTGGCTTCAAAGTCGTTTACATATGCACCAACACTAGAGACAAAAGTACTGTCAATTGTATCTAATACATATTTCTTTTCATTACCAAGAAAACGAGGTTCATGTAATGGAATAAAATTATTGGTACGATAAATATCTCGTACAAACTGATTAAATTTAGAAGTATCCATTACATTTTCCCATCTAAATATAAACCTGTTTCTTTGTGTCCAAAGTTAGGCATCATATAGTTAAATAGATCAACAATTTCTTCTTTATTCCACTGCTTATTTAAAAGCATTGTATGAATTTTTTCTTCAAATACATGCAACTTGCCTTCTTCAACATTTAGTTCATTTTTAATAACACCTAAATTATTAAAACGTTGCATATCTAAAGTTTCATTATCGGTAAAGAACTCTTCAAAATCTTTCTCACCCGTAGTTGTGCTTCCAGCAAATAAACAAGGCCATTTTCCTTGTTTTGGCAAAGTCTGAATTAAGCTACGCGCTTCATCCTCAGACTCACACAAATACGGCTCATATCCAAGGTTATTAAGATATTTGACTGCAATATCAGCAAAAGTAATGAGGTGTAAGTGCTCGCTAAGCTTAGGGAAGAAAATATCTCTATTTTCACCTAGTAAACAAGACATGAGGCACAACTCACCTGACTCTTTTGGAGTAACGAAATAACGGCGAATATCATTTGGCGCAGCAATTGGCTGGTTTTTCTGAATACGTTGATTAAAACCATGTAATAAAGAACCATCTGAAAATGCAACATTCGCAAAACGAGCCGTGGAAATATCAATATGCTGACTTTGACGCATAAGGAACATTTCCATAATACGCTTTGAACCACCCATCATATTTACAGGGTTAGCAGCTTTATCTGTCGAAACGCAGAAATACTTCTTCACGCCTTTTTCAATAGACTGCTGAATCGTTTTTTCAGTATTCAAAATATTGACATGAATCATTCGCATTAATGTAAATGGATCTTTTTCACTACGTACATGCTTCAAAGCAGAAAGATTTAAAACGTAGTCAAAATCACCATCATTCTGAATATATGCATCATACTCAGCAGAGCCAATATCTAGTGCAAATGTTTGGAAATCACCATCGATATAGCCAAATGAGCTACGAATATCACGAACAACTTCTGTCAAATTATTTTCTGAAATATCAACAACGTGTAGTTTCTTAGGATTACGTTTAAAAATTTCTTTAACAACTGCTTGGCCAATAGACCCCGCCCCACCTAAAACTAAAAACTTCGATGAGGAAACAATTTCGATTAACTTATTATTCCAATGTTGAATATCATCAACAAAAAGCTCTTGTGTTCTGCCAATTAAATTTAATTGAATATCTGTAGACATTATAAAACCCTAATCAAAGTCTAATATTTGAACTTTCTTTATCCAAAACATATTTCAAATCATAAAGCACATGCTTTTCTTTACCTAAAGCATGGAACTCTTCAACACTCATGGATTTAAACTGGTTATGTGCTACCGCAATGACGATCGCATCATACAAGCCTTGTTGTAATTCTTTAATTGGTGCTAAACCATATTCGTGTTGTACTTCTGTATCATCGACCCATGGATCATATATATCTAAGTCGAGATCATATTCTTTAAGGGCTTTAATAAAGTCGACAATTTTTGTATTACGAATATCTGGACAGTTTTCTTTAAAACTAAGACCCATCACCAAAATACGAGCACCAACAACTTGGATACGCTGTTTCACCATTTCTTTGATAAGCTGGGTTGCCACATGTTCACCCATACGATCATTTAAGCGTCGGGCCGCTAAAATAATTTCCGGATGCAATCCAATAGATTGAGCTTTATGGGTTAAATAATATGGATCTACCCCAATACAGTGTCCACCAACTAACCCAGGACGGAATGGTAAAAAATTCCATTTTGTACCCGCGGCTTTAAGCACATCTTCTGTATCAATATCTAATTTATTAAAAATAAGCGCCAATTCATTAATAAGAGCAATATTGACATCACGTTGGGTGTTCTCAATCACTTTGGCAGCTTCTGCTACTTTTATATTCGGCGCCTTATGAGTTCCTGCCTCAATAATCAGATTATATACTTCATCAACATAATCAGCGATTTCAGGTGTAGAACCTGAAGTAATTTTTAAAATATTAGTTACGCGGTGAAGCTTATCACCTGGGTTAATTCGCTCAGGGCTATAACCTGCGAAAAAGTCTTGATTAAATTTTAAACCTGAAACTTTTTCCAAAACAGGAATACATACCTCTTCTGTTGCGCCTGGGTATACCGTTGACTCATAAACTACCACATCGCCCTTTTTAAGCACCTGACCAATACTGGTCGATGCTTTAATTAAAGGCGTAAGATCCGGTTGTTTAAAGTCATCAATTGGAGTGGGGACCGTTACAATAAAGAAGTTGCTGTCTTTTAAGTCCGCCAAGTCAGCGGTATAACTTAACTGCACCGCTTGTTGTAATTCTTGTGTTGATACTTCTAAGGTATGATCTTTACCGTTTTTGAGCTCATCAATACGTTTTTGATAAATATCAAAACCAACGACAGGTACTTTTTTCCCAAACTCAACTGCCAATGGCAAGCCTACATAGCCCAACCCAATAATTGCTATTTTTAAATTGGCAATTTGCATATAAACGAGCCTTTTTCCTTAGAGTTTATATCTAATAAATCATGCTTTTGGCACTTACAATGCAGCGTACTATATCAGATTTTAAGTTAGCACCGCATACCAATTGTATAAATGTGTTTACAGCACTTATAAGTAGAATTTATCAGTTTAGCTAAAATCATACATTTTTAATATTTCTGATGAATGACCACTGGTTAAATGGGTCAATCAGATAAACTAAACATACAAAGCTCTACGATTTTTCGATGTTTTTTCATTTCTTTTCAGCTAGAATCAGTTCAGCCTGCGTTTAATAGACACTTGTTACTATGCAGTGGACAATATCAATTAAAGATAAATACACAAAGGGTTGCGTGTGAAGTATTGCCAGTTTTTTTCTGTTCTTGCCTTGAGTTTAAGTGCTGCCAGTTGTGCAGTTACTTCCGGTTTACAAACTTACGATATTCCTAATGAAGGCGTTTATAGAACAGACCTTGGAACTACCGTTAATGTAGTTAAAATTTCTCAAGAAACATTACCAGCGATACAACCTGCTCAAGTTGACTATCAACGTGACTATGCAGCTTTATTTAAAAATCAACAACCTATATATCGCTTAAGCTCAGGGGATGTTCTTTCCATTCAACTTTGGGCATATCCTGAAATTACTCCTCCTGTAAACAGTATTAGTAATGAACAATCCATTCAGGCGAATGGCTACCCTATAGATCAAAGTGGTTATATCCAATTTCCATTAGTAGGTCGCTATAAAGCTTCTGGTAAAACTTTAGCTCAAGTCAACCGTGAGCTACATAGTCAATTGGCCCGTTTCTTAAAAAATCCTGACGTTGTGGTTCGTGTTCTTTCATATGAAGGTCAGCGTTTTTCTGTACAAGGTAGTGTACTTAAGGGTGGCCAGTTCTACTTAAGTGATCAACCAGTTAGTGTATACACAGCTCTAGGGCTTGCTGGCGGAGTAACTGATAAAGGTGACAATACTTATATCCAACTCATTCGAAATGGCCAAACATATAATCTAAACACGATTGAATTAGAAAAAGCAGGCTATTCATTACACAAACTTTTAGTACAACCGAATGATACACTTTATGTCAGCACCCGAGAAAATCAGAAAATTTATGTGATGGGTGAGTCTGGTAAAAACCAAGCTTTACCAATGCGTGATCAAGGTATGACATTAAGCGATGCATTAGGTGAAAGCCTAGGTTTAAATCCTTTATCTGCTAGTGCTAGCCGTATTTATGTGTTGCGTACTAATCCAAACGACAGAACAACTGAACTCTACCATTTAAATTTAATGAGTATTGGCGACTTCGGTTTAGCAAATCAATTTAAATTACGTAGTAATGATATTGTCTATGTAGATGCAACTGGCTTAACTCGCTGGCAGCGTGTTGTCAATCAAATTATCCCATTCTCAAGTGCTTTATATAACATAGATCGTTTGGGACAGTAATATTATGCAATTTAAGAATATTTTAGTGGTCTGTATTGGAAATATCTGCCGAAGTCCTATGGCAGAATATTTCTTAAAACAGCAATATCCTCACTTAAATATCGAGTCTGCGGGTATTTCTGGGCTTACAGGCCATCAAGCAGATAGCAAAGCTCAACTTTGTATGCAACGTCTAGGCATTGATATGCAGCCTCATATTGCAAGAAAGTTAAGTGCAGAACATATTAAAAAAGCTGACCTTATTTTGGTCATGAGTCACAACCAGCAAAAGCATATTGAGCAAACATGGCCCTTCGCAAAAGGTAAAACCTATCGCTTAGGCCATTGGCAGAATAGAAATGTGCCCGATCCTTACCAGCACGACCAAGCTATTTTTGATGAAACCTGCCAGCTCATCCAACAATGTATTGCTGACTGGAAACCTTATATTTAACGCCAAGATTTTAAGCTTATGAACCAAAATACCAATACCGAAGATACAATTGATTTAAAAGAACTGTTTTTCTCACTGATTGCGCAGTGGAAATTAATTGCACTCTGCATCATTTTGAGTCTTGTATGCGCTCTACTCTATTTACGTGTAACACCAGACACCTATTCGGTTGATGCTTTGGTTCAGGTTGAAGACAGTAAAGGGGCTTCTGCTGCTCTTTTAGGTGATTTATCACAAATGATTGAGCAAAAATCACCAGCTCAAGCTGAGATAGAAATTTTAAAATCTCGTTTGGTTTTAGGTTCAGTTATTAGAGACTTACATCTCAATATACGAGTTTCTAGTACAGAGAATACTTTTACTCATCGCTTATTAAGCAATACTGAATATAAAACTGAATATAATAAAAACTCTGTTGTATTCAAAGACGGATTAAAAAGTTTTGAGATTCGTCAATTTGAAATTCCGGCTTATTACTTAGATAAAACATTACATCTTAACTTTGACAAACAATCGTTGCGTTTAACCGACCCAACAACTGAAGAAGTTATATTGAATGTTCCTCTAAATCAGTTAAACCAAGTTACAGGACCACATGGTACTTGGAAAATTGCTCTATTCACAAAAGATCAATTTGATGCCACCTATAATATTACCAATCTATCGGTACCTGCCGCTGTAAATGCTATTAGCGCAAATTATTCTGTAGCAGAACGTGGTAAGCTCACTGGTGTTTTAGGTTTAAATTATCAAGGTCAAGATAAAGAGCAGATCACTAAAGTACTTAATGCTATTTTAGCAACGTATAGCGCTCAAAATATTGAACGTCGTTCGGCAGAATCTGCTCAAACATTAAAGTTCTTAGATGAACAGCTTCCCGATTTGAAGAAGCAACTAGATGATGCAGAACGTCAATTTAACAAATTCCGCCAACAGTACAATACTGTTGATGTAACTAAAGAATCTGAACTTTATTTAACTCAAAGTATTACTTTAGAAACTAAAAAAGCTGAGCTTGAACAAAAGCAAGCTGAAATGGCAGCAAAATATACTGCCGAGCACCCAGCAATGCGTGAAATTAATGGGCAAATTACTGCTATTAATAAGCAAATTGGCGAACTTAACAGTACTTTAAAGCAACTTCCAGACGTACAACGTCAGTACTTACAGCTGTATCGTGAAGTAGAAGTTAAAACCCAGCTCTACACAGCACTTCTCAACTCTTACCAACAACTTCGCATTGCCAAAGCGGGCGAAATTGGTAATGTTCGTATTGTAGACACTGCGGTTGAACCAATTGAACCAATTAAGCCTAAAAAGTTCCAAATTTTAGTTTTATCATTATTTTTGGGTGGCTTTATTGGAACCCTAGTTGCCTTATTACGTAATATGTTACGCACAGGTATTAAAGATTCGGGTCAAATTGAAAATGAGTTGGATTTACCAGTCTATGCAACTGTACCTCGTTCTCCAATTCAAGAAAGTCGTATCAAAATCTTAAAGAAGAAGAAAAGTATTCCTATTCTTGCAGTTAAAAACAGTGATGATATTGCAATTGAAAGCTTACGTAGTATCCGTACCGCCATTCACTTTGCTTTAGCAAATGCAAAAAACAATATCATTATGATTGCTGGCCCTTCTCCAGAAGTGGGTAAATCATTTATTTCGACGAATCTTGCAACGATTTTTGCACAAGGCGACAAACGAGTATTATTGATTGATGCCGATATGCGTCGTGGTTATATGCATAAATACTTCGACGTTGATGTGAGACCGGGTCTTTCTGAATTGTTAAGTGGACAAGCTGATCTACAAAAAGTATTACACAAAACTCAAGTTGCTAACCTTGATGTGATTACTCGTGGTAAAAGCCCAACAAATCCTTCTGAGATCTTAAGTTCTAATCAATTTAAAGAGTTACTTGAACAGCTACAAAGTCAATATGATCATATCATTATCGATACTCCACCAGTACTTGCGGTAACCGATGGCATTATTATTTCGCAATATACTGGTGTGAACTTAATTGTTGCGCGTTATGCTAAGTCGCAAATGAAAGAGCTTGAATTAACCCTTAATCGCTTTGAACAAGCAGGTGTTAAAGTCAACGGCTTCATTCTTAACGACATTCAACGTGCTAGTGCGGGCTACGGTTATGGTTATAATTACGCTTACGCATATAAAGCACAAAAAGAAGATTAACCAAAAAGTGATAAGAGAACCGGATCAAATGATCCGGTTTTTTATTTAAGATTTTTTAAGTTTATTCCAACTAAAACTAACTAAAATATATAAAAAACCACTCGTTTTTTTTCTTAAACATTCTATGCTTAAGCATGCTAAGATCAAAAGCAGCTTTTTTAGACTCAAATGATTATTTTTGGAACCTTTTATGAGTAAAGCCTTACCCATTGCTGTCGCTGTAGTTTTAGGCGGTGCTGCACTTGTACCAGTTTATTATGCAAGCCAACATCCGACCACAGAAGTCGGAAGCAAAGCAAATAAAAATGCCTCTCCAATTGAAAAAATCAGTTATGTTCTTGGATACGAAGTTGCTCAGCAAACTCCACCTGAACTAGATACAAAATCATTTGTGAAAGGGATTCATGATGCTCGTAATAAGCAACCAAGTGCTTATACTCAAGAAGAGTTAAAAGCTGCTGTTGCTGCTTATGAAAAAGAATTGCAGCAAAAAATGCAACAACAAGATAAACCACAGCAAGCCGCTGGAGCAGCGTCTGAATCTGCAGATGTTCAATTCCTTGCAGAAAATAAAACAAAAGCTGGTGTAAAAACTACAGCATCTGGCTTGCAATATATCATCACTAAAGAAGGCACAGGTAAACAACCAACTGCGCAGTCTATGGTTAAAGTACATTACGAAGGCCGATTAATTAATGGTCAAGTATTTGATAGTTCTTATAAGCGCGGTGAGCCTGTTGAGTTTCCTCTCAATCAAGTTATTCCAGGCTGGACTGAAGGACTTCAGCTCATGAAAGAAGGTGGTAAAGCGACGTTCTTCATTCCATCTAATCTTGCTTATGGTCCTCAGGAACTTCCTGGCATTCCAGCAAACAGTACGCTGATTTTTGATGTAGAACTCATTTCAGTGAAATAAAAACATTCAGGAGAGTAAAACAGTACTCTCCTTTTTTTTTGGAAAACGGCATGAAAAAAATTGGTTTAATTATTGCAACATCAACGATGAGTTTATCTGTTTTTGCTGCTGCACCTATTACAAATAAAAGCCCGGCGAAAGAACAATTTAGCTATAGCTATGGCTATTTAATGGGCCGTAATAATACTGATGCTTTAACAGATCTAAATCTTGATATTTTTTATCAGGGTTTACAAGAAGGTGCTCAGAACAAAACCGCACGCTTAACTGACGAAGAAATGGCGAAAGCGATTAATGATTATAAAAAAACTTTAGAAGCTAAGCAGCTTGTTGAATTTCAAAAAATAGGACAACAAAATGCTCAAGCAGGTGCTGCATTTCTTGCTGATAATGCAAAAAAATCGGGCGTAATCACGACTAAATCAGGCCTCCAATACCAAGTATTAAAAGAAGGTACAGGTAAAAAACCGAAAGCTGTATCACGTGTTAAAGTGAATTATGAAGGTCGTTTACTCGACGGAACTGTATTTGACAGCTCAATCGCACGTAATCATCCAGTTGAATTTCAGCTTAGCCAAGTGATTGCAGGCTGGACTGAAGGTCTGCAAACCATGAAAGAAGGCGGTAAAACCCGTTTCTTTATCCCTGCAAATCTCGCTTACGGTGAAGTCGGTGCAGGTGATACGATTGGTCCGAATAGCACTTTAATTTTCGATATTGAATTGCTGCAAGTTTTGCCAAAATAAATGTATTAGTATAAAAAAAGCGATCATTTAAGATCGCTTTTTTTATTTTTAGTGTTTTAAATCTCTAGGTCGAAAACCCGTAAGGATTAAACCGATCAGGTAAGCAATTATCCCAACTACACATAGCCCTACGACTTCGGCAACACGTAACCACTGTGAAAGCTCTCCGTTATACCAATTGAGCCCAAACCAAAGCGCTGCAATCATGGCAAGGTTCGCTAAACCATATTGAAGTCCTAATTTCTTCCAATGCGGACCAAATCGGAAAATATTACGCTTATGCAAATAGAAGTAGAGTAAACCGGCATTTACTAACGCTGAACCTGAAGATGCTAGTGCAAGTGCCATATGTTCTGCATGCCAATCAATAAGCTTAAAGAAACCAATAAATACAACGTTTAAAATTGCATTAGCTGCGACCGACATTAAGCCTACGCGCACTGGTGTTTTTGTGTCTTGTTGTGCATAGAAACCAGGTGCAAATACTTTAATCAGCATGAAAGAAATTACACCTGCACTCATACATTGCAATGCTAGAGCTGTCATTTGTGTATCACGTAGATCAAACTCACCACGCTGGAATAATGCTTGAATAATCGGTGTTGAAAGCATAAATAAAGCAATACTTGCCGGTAATCCTACCAATACAATGACTTTTGCAGCCCAGTCGATCATGCCGCGGAACTTTGCTTGATCCTGCTCTGCATGACGGGCAGAAAGCGAAGGCAAAATTACTGTACCAATCGCAACCCCAATTAAACCTAAAGGTAGCTCAGTCATGCGTTCAGCACTGTAGAGCCAAGACACTGAACCATCTTGCATGAAAGATGCCCAAATCGTATTTAGCAATAGGTTAATCTGAGTCACCGATACACCAAATAATGCTGGAAGCATTAATTTTAAAATACGCTCTACACCCTCATGTTTAAAATCAACTTTAGGTGGAATCAGTAGGTTTTTACGCCACAATTCAGGAATTTGTATCGCTAACTGTAATACCCCAGCCGCAACAACTGACCAGCCTAATGCTTTGATTGGCTCAGCCATATACGGCGTAAGCCACCACGCTCCTGCGATCATCGCTACATTTAACAAAACTGGTGAAAAAGCTGGTGAGGCAAACGAACCATAACTATTTAAGATGCTGCTAGCAAAAGCCGTGAGCGACATAAACATTAGATATGGAATAGTCAAACGGAACATGCTGACGGCTAAATCGAACTTTTCTGGATCACTGTGGAAGCCCGGTGCGTACATATAGATGATTGCAGGTGCTAAAACCATAGCCACAAAAGTGAGTAAGGTCATAACTGTTAGCAAACAGCCAAATACCCGACTAATTAAGATCTGTACTTCAGCGTGTGCTCGACCTGTTTTATATTCAGTTAAGACTGGGATAAAGGCCTGAGAAAAGGCGCCTTCGGCAAATAGTCGTCGAAAGAAGTTAGGAATACGAAAAGCGACGACGAAGGTATCAAAATCTTTACCTGCACCAAACACGTTGAGCAATACGACATCACGTACTAATCCTAACACTCGTGACAACATCGTCATTGCACTGACAATAAAAGTCGATCGCCACAATGCCATCGCACTCACCTACAGCTATATTCGAAAGACGCTATTGTAATGAAACTAGAAAATCTTTTCGTTGTGAAATGATGAACAAACTCAAGTTTTTTTCTGAGCTAACAATTGTCTAAAGTGCTGCCATTTAAAATAAGGGCCTGGATCGGTTTTTCGGCCAGGAGCAACATCTGAATGCCCTGCAATATGGTTTTTAATTTCTGGATAAGCTTGGCGAATAGCAGTAACAACGTCAGTTAATACTTCATATTGTACATCTTCAAAAGGTAAATCATCACTTCCTTCAAGTTCTATACCAATTGAATAATCGTTGCATTCTACTTTGGCTAAATAACTTGAACGCCCTGCATGCCATGCTCTCTCGTTAAAGTTAACAAACTGTAGAACTTCACCTGTTCGTAAAATTAACAGATGTGTAGAAACTTGCATGCCTTCAATAGTCTGAAAATAAGGATGAACTGACCAATCTAACTTGTTTTGAAAAAACTGCTCAATATAGCCACCTCCAAATTGAGACGGCGGCAAACTAATATTATGAACCACAATCATTTGAATTTCGGTGCCAGTCGGACGCTGGTTAAAATTTGGAGAAGGGATTTGTCTCGCCCCTTTTAATTGTCCATCTATAACTTCATACGGTGTGATTTGCTTCATTGAGACGCCAATAAATTGCTTGCCAATTGTTTTAGTTTAAAACAGTTATGCGCTTTTCAAAGCAGTAAATGCGATTGTTTATCGCGATTAATCTCATAAAATAGCTTATTTTTCAGGTCGACGATGCTAATATATCGCAAGTTTTAGGGTCATCGACAAAATGGAAACCGTATGAGCATACCTCAGTCTTTGCTTGAACAATCAATTCAAATCAATATTCAACAAGCATTACAAGAAGATATTGGGGACGGTGACATTACCGCTATGCTCACACCTGAAGATGAGCAAGCCACGGCAACCAATATTAGCCGCGAAGATATGGTCTTAGCTGGACAACCGTGGGTTAATGCGCTCATCTCAGCTTATGACAATACTGTTCAGGTGACTTGGCTAAAACAAGAAGGTGAACGTGTTGCTGCAAACGAAGCCTTTTTAAAGCTTGCTGGTTCTGCACGTAGCTTACTGACTGTAGAGCGCCCTGCTTTAAACTTTATTCAAACTTTGTCTGCTGTTGCAACAAAAACTGCTGAATATGTTCAACATCTTGAAGGTTTAAATACAAAACTTCTCGATACACGTAAAACTCTACCAGGCTTACGTATTGCACAAAAATATGCGGTTGCTATCGGGGGCGGACAAAACCATCGTCTTGGCTTATTTGATGCGTTCTTAATTAAAGAAAACCATATTATGGCAGCGGGTGGTATTGCTCAAGCAATCACCAAAGCACATCAAATTGCACCGGGCAAACCTGTTGAAGTCGAAGTTGAAACTTGGGATGAACTAAATCAAGCGCTTGAAGCTGGGGCGGACATTGTCATGCTCGATAACTTCAGTCAACAGCAAATGATTGATGCAGTTAAACATGTAGCAGGTCGCTGTAAACTCGAAGCCTCTGGCAATATCACCATTGAAAACTTGCGTGAAGTTGCCACCACTGGCGTTGACTATATTTCTATGGGCGTCCTAACTAAAGACGTTAGAGCTGTTGATTTATCTATGCGTTTTAATGCTTAGATAAAATCTGCGTCATTATTGGTATTTTTTTGCGACTTGGTCATGTCTGCCGCTTGTGTTTTTTGCCACGCTGACTGAGTCGCTTGTGCCCCACTATCACGTGGATCGGCAGCCATTAGAACAAATGTCACTACTGCTAATAATACAATAAAACCTTGTAGCATAAATTTTCCCCATTACTTTAAAAATTCAGGGTTTCAAGGTAAAAGATAAATATGACCAGGCTTAGGAGATTCTGTTACAAAAGGTAAGTCTTTATTTTTATTATTCATCTATACGACAGCATATTCCCACATAATATTTTATATCAACAGCATAACTCCCTTTATTTACTATCGTGACATGGATATCTCTTTTCCTACGCGACAGAGTCTTATCGCTTAGAATTTTTTGCCAACAGCTCATTCTGTTACTTTGGTTTTGCCCAAAGTAACCAAAGGCATTGTCATCTGCAAAACCTGCCCATTTTCATCCTCTATCCTATTTTGTTGCAAAAATAAGATCCTTATAGATTATAGACAGGTTGCAGATGACTTTTAGCACCAATTAATGAGGAATAAATTTCAATACCTTCATTAACAGAAATAACTTACCAACCTAAGACTCTAGATAACCCATATATGGATCAGAAATTGAATCTTCTTGAGTTTCTATACGGCCTGCGAAACGACGACTGAAAGTAGTATCATCAGCTAAAGTCACAGTGAAGTCATACCAGCCACCAAATTCAGACATATCCCAAACTAATTCTTTTTCAGAACTATTGGTTTCAATCGTCCATGTCTTGTTTGGAAGATAAGCATTTGCTTTGACGTTTAGCTTGACTGACTTATTACCATCATGACGCACTTTTAAATACAAATTCGCATCACACTCTTCCACACACACTCTAATTTCCGGTAATACTTGAGTCTGGTTAGCTTGACTCAAATCGCCTTTAAACGCGCGATGGAAACCATTTGGTCCAAGCACCCACAAATCGTACTGCCCATTTGTAGCATTCCATACATCATCGAGCTGTTTACCCGCCTCAACCATATAACGACGTGGAATTACTGTTAGATCTAGTCGGTTATAGACATGGAAAACGGCTGCCTGTTTACCTGTATTAGAGAACATCAGCTTAACCGTTTTTTGAGTGGTATCGACTTTGGCACTGGTGTGCAAAATATATGGCAAAGCACGTGATGGCCTAATTCCCATTTCCTGCTGAGGAAATTGCTGCTGGCTCGGAACAGGAACTTGTGGCAATAAAGCTTGAGCAACACGAATCGCATCGGCTTCGGCTTTGGTTTTCTTCCCATCTAGTTCAGCAACAGGCAGAAGGTTCGGTGTTTTAAAATTAAATGCCGTCGTTAAATCACCACATACAGCACGGCGGTAAGGACTAATGTTAGGTTCTTGCACACCAAAGCGTTTTTCCAAGAACTGTAAAATAGAGGTATGGTCAAAGACTTGAGAATTTACCCATCCTCCACGGCTCCACGGCGAAATCACATACATTGGAACACGTACACCTGGTCCATACACTCGACCATCTGGCTTAGGTTGAGATTTTGAAGTCGCTACTGCTGGATGGTTAAAGTACTCATAAGACACTTGCTGATCGTTTAAAGTCGTTTTTCCATATACAACACCGTTTACATCTTTAGACGGTGCACTTGGTGAAGGAACATGGTCAAAGAAACCGTCATTTTCATCGAAGTTCACCAATAAAACGGTTTGGCTCCACAGCTCAGGGTTTTCAGTTAATGCATTTAATACTTCCTGAATATACCAAGCACCTTGTACAGGACTTGATGGCCCCGGATGTTCACTGTAAGTTGCAGGAGCGACCAACCAACTCACCTGCGGTAATTTACCTTGGGCGATATCAGCTTTAAAAGTTCCTAAAAAACCACCGTCTGGCATGGTATTGGCAATACCTTTGTAAAGTGGTTGAGTCGCATCAATCTTTTCGTCGTATGCTGGACACGTTAGCGTGTCGTTACTGACAGGTTGACCAGATTGCTCATTTGCACGGCGATACTGTTTGAAACCAGCTAACGGGTTATCGGTAAAGTTATCTGGCATATTTTGATAGACTTTCCATGTTACGCCAGCCTGCTGTAAGCGCTCAGGATAAGTCGTCCATTCATAACCTTCTGTTGATGCCCCAATCCCATCAAATTCATTTACAACACTCGCAACACCTGCACCTGTAGGACCATTAGTTCCAGTCCAAATAAACTTACGGTTTGGGTTGGTCCCAGCATGCATAGCACAGTGGTAAGCATCACAAATGGTAAAAGCATTCGCTAAAGCAAACTGATATTCGACTTCTTGTTTTTTATAATAGCCCATCGACTGTGGTTTTTTATAAGTGACCCAATCACTCATACGGCCATTGTCCCAAGCTGCTTGGCCATCAGACCATGAGTGAGGTGTACCTGAAACACGCTGAGCATTTCCTAAACGACTATCTAAATGGTAAGGCAATACTTTCTTTTTATTCGCATCATATTGTTCCCAAACCTTTCGGCTTTCCGTCATTGGAATGGTAAAACGATCACCAAAACCACGTACACCTTTGAGTGTTCCAAAATAATTATCAAATGAACGGTTTTCCTGAGTCAAAATCACGATGTGTTTAACATCTTGAATAGTTCCACTTTCAACTTTGGCATCAATAGCTAAGGCTTTTTGAATACTCAGCGGGAAACTCGCTAAAGCAGCTGTCCCAAACATGGTTTTTGTAGAGTTTAAAAGAAATTCGCGACGATTCATTAGTTCTATCCTAGTTCTTATTATGGTGCACAGTGCATTTTGCAATTACTGGTGGGCGGTGTTGTTGGCGATGAATTATCTGAGTCGTTATCATCGTTACAAGCACTGAGCATGAGTGCTAAAGAGGTAATTAATAAAAGTGAAAGTTTTCGCATTGGTTTTTTCCAAACGGTTTAAATGCGAACTACTAATAAAGCGTAAAAGTGACAGGCAAGTGATGTTTTTATGTCGGTTTGATGAAGGCATAAAAAAACGCATCCGAAGATGCGTTTTTCAGAAAGCGTAAAATTACCAGCCTAAAGCTTCTTGTTGCTTTTTAATGAGCTCGGCAATCCCTTTTTCAGCCATTTCTAACATGGCATTGCTTTGAGCGCGGGTAAACGGTTTGTCTTCGGCAGTACCTTGAATTTCAATAAACTCGCCAGCTTGTGTCATTACTACATTTAAGTCAGTTTGACAGTTCGAGTCTTCTTCATAGCAAAGATCAAGCAACACTTCGTCTTGATACATACCGACAGAAATTGCAGCAACCAACCCTTTAAGCGGATCATGCTTAATTTTCTTTTGAGACAATAAAACATTCATCGCATCAACTAATGCTACAGCAGCACCAGTGATTGAAGCAGTACGCGTACCGCCATCAGCCTGAATGACATCACAGTCGATAGTAATCGTGTTTTCACCAAGCTTTTTCAAATCAACCATCGCACGTAAGCTACGGCCAATCAAACGTTGGATTTCTTGAGTACGGCCAGTTTGTTTACCACGAGCCGCTTCACGGTCACAACGTGAATGTGTTGAACGCGGTAGCATGCCATATTCTGCCGTTACCCAGCCTTGGCCTTGGCCTTTTAAAAAGCGTGGCACTGAGTTATCAATGCTTGCAGTACAAAGGACTTTGGTGTGACCAAATTCGACCAGGTC
>Ga0308166_1000668_pt1 | contig 43205 bp, 37 predicted proteins | sample PhyCR2_2_FD_202137 | JGI IMG/M metagenome (GOLD analysis project Ga0308166, IMG submission 202137) | Phyllosphere microbial communities from UC Gill Tract Community Farm, Albany, California, United States - DLSLCC.R2 | ecosystem: Host-associated > Plants > Phyllosphere > Unclassified | place...
GGCTTCTGTGCAGTGCGAGTCAGTCCTCTTCGACCAGGAAACGGCTGTAGGCGCCGAGCGTCAGGAACGCCGGGAACTCCTCCTGCAGTGCGACATCGCGGAAGATCTCCGCCGCGTCGTCGAATCGGTCGCCTGCAGAACGCGTCGCCTGGGCGAGGACGTCGCGGATCAGGCTCTCGATGTACTCGGCCGTGATCGGCGTGCCGTCTTCGGTGGAGCGGTCCTGGTGGATCCACTGCCACACCTGCGAGCGGCTGATCTCGGCGGTGGCCGCATCCTCCATCAGGTTGTCGATCGCGACGGCGCCGAGACCTCGCAGCCACGCCTCCAAGTACCGGATCGCCACCGAGACGTTGTCGCGCACGCCCTGAGCCGTGATCGGGCGCCCGATGTGCACGTCGAGCAGCTGCGCAGCGGTCACCGCGACCTCGGGTCGCTGACGGTCGACCTGGTTCGGTCGATCGCCGAGCACGGCGTCGAACTCGGCCTGCGCCGTGGGGATCAGATCCGGGTGAGCCACCCAGGTGCCGTCGAAGCCATCGCCGGCCTCGCGCTTCTTGTCGGCCGACACCTTCTCGAAAGCCCGTGCCGTGACCTCCGGGTCGCGACGGTTGGGGATGAAGGCGCTCATGCCGCCGATCGCGTAGGCGCCCCGCTTGTGACAGGTCTGCACGAGCAGCTCGGTGTAGGCCCGCATGAACGGCACCGTCATCGTGACCTCGCTGCGATCGGGGAGCACGAAACGGGCGCCCCGGCCGCGGTAGTTCTTAATGATCGAGAAGATGTAGTCCCAGCGGCCGGCGTTGAGGCCTGCGCAGTGGTCGCGCAGCTCATACAGGATCTCGTCCATCTCGAACGCCGCGGGCAGCGTCTCGATGAGCACGGTGGCGCGGATCGTGCCGTGCGGGATGCCGATGTACTCCTCGCTGAACGAGAACACGTCGTCCCACAGCTTCGCCTCTTCGCTCGACTCCAGCTTCGCGATGTAGAAGTACGGGCCGCGGCCGTTCGCGATGAGCTCCTTCGCGTTGTGCAGGAAGTACAGGCCGAAGTCCACGAGCGAACCGGATGCCGCGGTGCGGCGCCCCGCCCGATCGGTGAACTGCAGGTGCTTCTCCGGCAGGTGCCACCCGCGAGGGCGCATCACGATCGTCGGCGTGTGCTCGGCGGTGACGCGGTACTCCTTGCCAGGACCCGACTCGGTCGACGGACCCGTGAAGGAGAGCTCGCCGCGGATCGCGTCGCGGAGCGACAGCTGGCCCTCGATGACGTTCTTCCACGTGGGGCTGGTCGCATCCTCCTGGTCGGCGAGCCAGACACGAGCGCCCGAGTTCAGGGCGTTGATCGTCATCTTCGGGTCGGTCGGCCCGGTGATCTCGACGCGGCGGTCCTCGAGGCCGGGCCCCGCACCGGCGACGCGCCACTCGGCATCCTGGCGGATGTGCGCGGTGTCGTCGCGGAATCGGGGGTCGTGGCCGTTGCCGATCTCGAACCGTCGGCGCATGCGGTCGGCCAGTCGGTCGTGACGACGCGAGGCGAACCGGTGGTGCAGCTCGGTGAGGAACGCGATCGCCTCGGGGGTGAGGATCTCGTCGTAGCGCTCACGCAGGGGACCGGTGACGGTGATCGCCGGGCCCTGCTGCGTCGTCTGGATCGGAGCGGTGGTCGGGCTGATGGTCGGGGGTGCGGTGGGAGTGGTCATGATCTGAGTCCTTTGCAAGAGGTTCAATGGAACTGCGCGGCTTCGGTGGAGCCGGCGAGGGCGAGGGTCGCGCTGTCGGGGTTGAGCGCGGTCGAGATCACGTCGAAGTAGCCGGTGCCCGCCTCGCGCTGGTGCTTGGTGGCGGTGTAGCCGTTCGCCTCGGCGGCGAACTCGGCCTCCTGCAGCTCGACGTACGCGCTCATGGCGCGCTCGGCGTAACCGCGGGCGAGGTCGAACATCGAGTGGTTCAGGGCGTGGAAGCCGGCGAGCGTGATGAACTGGAACTTGTAGCCCAGGTCAGCCAGCTCCTGCTGGAACGTCGCGATCTCGGCGTCCGACAGGTGGCGCTTCCAGTTGAAGCTCGGCGAGCAGTTGTAGGCGAGCAGCTTGCCGGGGAACTGCGCGTGGATGGCTGCGGCGAACTCACGGGCCAGCTCGATGTCAGGCTCGCCCGTCTCGACCCACAGCAGATCGGCGTACGGCGCGAACGCGAGTCCGCGGCTGATGACCGACTCGATGCCGGGGCGGATGCGGTAGAAGCCCTCGGTCGTGCGCTCGCCGGTGGTGAACTGCTGATCGCGCTCGTCGACATCGCTGGTGAGGAGGTCGGCGGCCAGAGCATCCGTCCTGGCGATGATCACCGTCGGGACCCCGGCCACGTCGGCCGCGAGGCGAGCGGCATTCAGGGTGCGGATGTGCTGCTGCGTCGGAACGAGTACCTTGCCGCCGAGGTGGCCGCACTTCTTCTCACTCGCGAGCTGGTCCTCCCAGTGGATCGCCGCGGCTCCCGCCTGGATCAGCGACTGCGCGAGCTCGTAGGCGTTGAGCGGGCCGCCGAAGCCGGCCTCGGCATCGGCGACGATCGGGGCGAGCCAGTCCTGGGTGACCTCGCCCTCGGCGTGCTCGAGCTGGTCCTGACGGATGAGCGCGTTGTTGATCCGGCGCACGACCGCCGGCACCGAGTTCGCCGGGTAGAGCGACTGGTCGGGGTATGTCTGGCCCGCGAGGTTCCCGTCTGCCGCGACCTGCCAGCCCGAGAGGTAGATCGCCTTGAGGCCCGCACGCACCTGCTGCACGGCTTGGCCGCCGGTGTAGGCGCCGAGAGCTCGCACGTAGTCCTCGGTGTGCAGGAGATTCCACAGGTTCTCGGCTCCGCGGTGGGCGAGGGTGGAGTCCTCGCGGACCGATCCGCGGATGCGGATGACGTCTTCGGCCGAGTACGTGCGCTCGACGCCGTCCCAGCGAGGATCCGTCTCCCAGATCTCCCGGAGCTCGGCGGCCGTCTGAACCTGGTCGCCGGCACGCAGACCTGCGGGGCGAGGCGTGTGGTTCTGAGCGGTGTTCGTCATGGTGTCTCCTCCGTTGGATGCCCGGACCGTGAAGCCGGGTGGCGTGTTTCCACTGTGGGTGAAGAAGCTGTGCGCAACTGGCCGATCCGCTTGTGAAGATCGGGCGAAATTCTGTTTCTGTGACAGAATCGGCCGCATGAGCACCTCGATGGTCGAAGAAGACGCCGACGCCCTCACGATCGGACGACGCATCCGTCAGCTGCGCACGGCTCGCGGGATGACCTTGGACGACCTCGCGGCGGCGGTCGATCGAGCCCCCAGTCAGATGTCGATGATCGAGACGGGCAAGCGCGAACCGAAGCTCACCCAGCTGCAGGCGATCGCGCGTGCGCTCGGCGTCACGATCGATGCGCTGCTCGAGGGCGAGCCTCTCGACGAGCGCAGTGCGATCGAGATCGCCCTCGAACGAGCCATGAAGGGGCAGACGTTCCAGGCGCTCGGGATCGAGCCGTTCCGGATCGCCAAGAGCATGCCGACGGATGCCCTCAGGGCGCTGCTCGCACTGCACGGTGAGATCGACCGGCTCAAGGATGAGCGCGCGGCCACGCCGGAGGAGGCCAGGCGCGCGAACGTCGAGCTGCGCCACCTGATGCGCCGGCAGGACAATCACTTCGCCGACCTCGAGACGAAGGCCGCCGAGATCCTGGCGGCCGTCGGGCATCCCGGCGGGCCGCTCACCCAGCGGACGGCATCCGAGATCGCCGCCTACCTGGGGTTCACCCTCCACTACGCACCCGACCTGCCGCAGACCACTCGCAGCGTCGCCGACCTCGCGAACGGGCGGCTGTACCTGTCGAGCAGCGTGCCGGCCAAGGGCGACGCGCGGACCGCTGTGCTGCAGGCACTGTCGAGCCGCATCCTCGGCCACTCGGAGCCGCGCAGCTACGCCGAGTTCCTTCGCCAGCGCGTCGAGACGAACTACCTCACGGGAGCGCTGCTGGTTCCTGAGGCCCACGTGGTGCCGGCGCTGAAGGACGCGAAGTCGCGTAGAGCGATCTCGATCGAGGACCTGCGCGATGCCTACTCGGTGTCGTACGAGACGGCGGCGCACCGCTTCACGAACCTCGCGACCCGTCATCTCGACATTCCCGTGCACTTCCTCAAGGTGCACGAGTCAGGCACGATCACGAAGGCGTACGAGAACGACGATGTGAACTTCCCGACCGATCGCCTCGGATCGATCGAGGGGCAGATGTGCTGCCGCCGCTGGACCAGCCGCGTCGTGTTCGACGAGGATGACCGCTTCAACCCCTACTACCAGTACACCGACACGGGCAACGGCACCTACTGGTGCACGGCCCGCGTCGAGGCTTCGAGCGAGGGGCTGCACTCGGTCAGCGTGGGCGTGCGCTTCGACGACACGAAGTGGTTCGTCGGACGAGACACCCCGCATCGCGGAGTCTCGAAGCACTCGGTCGAGGTCTGCTGCCGCCGGGCTCCCGCCGACCTCGAGGAGCGGTGGCGAGAGAACTCCTGGCCGAACGTGAAGACGCCCCGCACCCTGCTGGCGACTCTGCCGACCGGGTCATTCCCCGGGGTCGACACGACCGACGTCTACGAGTTCCTCGACGCGCACGCGCCCCGGTGACGGTCCAGGGCGTCGGCACCTCCGGCTTCTGTGGAAAGACGGCGACGGCCACCGATGCCCGAGCCGCGGCTACCCTGAGACGGTGAGTCTCGGGGGAGTGTCCGGATTGCGGCGGCGCCGCACGTTCATCGGTCGTCCGCCGCAGTCCCTGCGGCCATCGCCGCAGCGGGAGGCGCCCTGGTGGGTGATCTTGATCGCACTCGCCGCGCTGGTCGGCATCGTGATCGTCGTCAACAGGTACGGGATGCCGACCCTGTGGCTTCTCGTGCTGCCGCTCGCGGGCGTCGTGCTGATGGAGTTCGAGCGTCGGAGGCTCCGCTCCGGAGACCCATTCGTGGATGCGATGGTGGGGCCCGGTGTCATGGTGTTCGGCTCTCGTCGCCGAGTGGCGTGGGTCGGTGTCGTCACGGTGTTGCTCGGCGTCGCCGCTCTGCTCCTCGCCTTCGGGCCGGCGCATCCGTTCGTGACAGATCTTGGTCGACGGTCGACGGCCGGTGTCCTCCTGGCGCCACTCATCTGCGTGATACAGGGCGCGATCGTCGCGGGTCTCGCGCTGCGTTCCGGTCGAGTCCGAGTCGACGAGGTCGGAGTGACGATCAGCGCGCCTTTGAGCCGCACTCACACGGTCGGATGGGCGGACGTTCTCACTGCATTCATCGATGAGAAGCACGTCTTTCTGTCGCGGATGGACGGCGGAAGGCCGCGCGTCGGCTCGCGATATCTGCGAACCGACCCGGCCCTCATCGTCGAGATCATCGCGCGCTGTGCGGCGGATCCGCAGGCCCGACCGCTTCTCGGCGACGCGATCATCGACGAGATGCATGCCGAGGAGCGCTGGCGCCGGCACCATCGAGCGGCGCCCGCGGGTTCATGACATCGATCGTCTAGTCCCGCGCGGTCTGCAGCAGCGTCCAAAGCTCGGCGCGGGCGGGGAACGACGACAGGTCCGAGCCGAGCAGCGCACCGGACTGAGAGATGCGTGACCGCAGGGTGTGGCGATGCACCCCGAGTGCAGCCGCCGCCGGATCGGCTCTCGCGTCGTGCTCGAGCCAGACACGCAGCGAACGTTCGAGGTCGCCGCCCGATCGCGCATCGTGGTCACGGATCGGTGCCAGGCGCGACTCGGCGACGAGGCGCGCCTCATCCGTCGCGAGTGCGCTGAGGATGCTCGACCCTGCGGCGTCGGCGAAGTGGAACACCCCCGTGCCGGACTGCTGGCGCAGTGCCGCGAGCGCCTGCGCGTGCGCACGCGAGAACGCGTCGTAGGACTCCGATCCTGAGGCGCCGATGCGGATGCCGAAGCGGGTCGCGATCTCGTCGAGCAGCGCCTCGTCGGCCGTCGACAGGCACAGCACGACACCCTCCGGCGATTCCGCGAGGAAGCTCGCGGTGCCGTGCTCGGAGCGCCGCCGCTCCCACCAGTCGGTCAGGGGGCCGGCCGGGGCGTCCGCGGCGATAGCCACCACGACGGGGGCCACGGGCATGCTGCCGAGCACCCTCCGCGCGAGAGAGGGGTCGTCATCGAGCAGAGAACTCAGCAGCTGCGAGTTCAGCCGTCGCCGGCTGCGGGCGAGCTGATCGCTCTGCTCGAGGGCGAGGCCGGCCATCGCGATCACCGAGGTCACGACCGTGCGGGCCTCGGCATCGAGCGCGTCGACGGCCAAAGCGATCACGCCCCGCAGGTGTCCGCCGCGTCCGACGGTGAAGAGTGTGAATGTCTGCTCGTCGATCGTGAGCGACTGCCCTGCCTCGAGTCCGCGGGTGAGGATCTCGGTGACGCGTTCGCCGAGCTCGGTCAGCCGTCCGGCCGTCACGGCCGTTCGCGGATACGACAGCTGCAGGGCGCCTGATGCGTCGTACATGCCGACCCAGACTCCGAGACGCCGGCCGAGCTCGGCGACGGTCGCGTCGAGCCCGTGCGGGCGGAGGGCGGCGAGCGCCAGAGCGCGTTGCGTGTCGAGCGCCCAGGATCTGCGAGCGTATGCCTGCGCCGCGATCGCCTCGGAGTGAGCACGGGCGACGGCGATGAACGGCGTGCGGTAGGGCACCTCGAACAGCGGGATCCCGCGGCGCGCGCACTCGAGAACCAGTTCGTCGGGGATGCCGGCGCGGTGCACGTCCGTGCCGAATCCGAGGCCCAGCACGCCTCGGTCGGCGAGGCGCCCGACGTAGACATCGAAGTCGGTGCCGGCGTCGAACTGGGTGCCGGTCGTCAGCAGGGCCAGGTCCTCTGCGAGAAAAGGCGTGGGGTCGGCGAGGTCGGAGCTGTGCACCCAGCGCAAAGGGCGATCCACGGCGCCGAGCGCGAGATCTGCCTCTTCGGAGATGAGATCCAGCCCGAGGTCGCGGCGTCGCAGCAGGGCGCGAAGCGTGGGCTGCTCGGTGGAATCCATGTCCTGCTTCCTCTCTGACCCGCGTCGGCGCACTGTACAGAGCGGCGATCATCTCGATCAGATTGTACAGCCGGGCGAATGCGGTCATCGTTGCTCGGGTCGTACGCTCGCCCACATGGCACTCCTCGACAACACAGCTGTTGCAGTTCCCCTCGGCGGACCCGAGCTCCCCCAGGAGCGTCGCCTCGTGACGGACCTTCCCGGCCCTCGGTCGGCGGAGATCCTCGCACGCAAGGCGGACGCCGTGGCAGCGGGCGTCGGGCACACGGTTCCCGTCGCGGCCGTCGCCGCAGGCGGAGGAGTGGTCGTCGACGCCGACGGCAACTCGCTCATCGACCTGGGCTCCGGCATCGCCGTGACCACGGTCGGCAACGCGCACCCGAAGATCGCCGCCGCTGTCGCCGCCCAGGCGGCGCAGTTCACGCACACCTGCTTCATGATCTCACCGTACGAGTCGTACATCGGCGTGGCAGAGGCTCTCAACCGCCTCACGCCCGGCGACTTCGCGAAGAAGAGCGCGCTGTTCAACTCCGGTGCCGAGGCCGTCGAGAACGCGATCAAGATCGCCCGCAAGCACACCGGTCGCCAGGCCGTCGTCGCCTTCGACCACGGCTACCACGGCCGCACCAACCTCACCATGGCGCTGACCGCGAAATCGATGCCCTACAAGAGCGGCTTCGGCCCGTTCGCGCCCGAGGTGTACCGTGCTCCGATGTCGTACCCGTTCCGTGACGGTCTCGCAGGCCCGGAGGCGGCATCCCGCGTCATCCTCCAGCTCGAGAAGCAGATCGGTGCCGACAACCTCGCCGCCGTCATCATCGAGCCGATCCAGGGGGAGGGCGGGTTCATCGTCCCCGCCGAGGGCTTCCTGCCGGCGATCGCCGAGTGGTGCCGCGCGAACGGCGTCGTCTTCATCGCCGATGAGGTGCAGACCGGCTTCGCCCGCACCGGGCACATGTTCGCGAGCGAGATCTTCGGCATCGAACCAGACCTCATCACCACGGCGAAGGGCATCGCCGGCGGCCTTCCCCTCGCTGCCGTCACCGGTCGCTCAGAGATCATGGACGCCTCGCACGCGGGGGGCCTCGGCGGCACCTACGGCGGAAACCCCATCGCGTGCGCCGCAGCCCTCGCAGCGATCGACGTCTTCGAGAACGACGGTGTGATCGAGCGGGCACGCGAGATCGGAGAGATCCTTGAGAAGCGCCTCGGCGCGATGCAGGAGAAGGATGCCCGCATCGGCGACATCCGCGGGCACGGCGCGATGATCGCGGCCGAGTTCGTCGATCCCGAGACCCAGGCTCCGGATGCCGCGCTCACCGCAGCCGTCGCCAAGGCCTGCGTCGCCCAGGGCGTCATCGTCCTCACCTGCGGCACCTACGGCAACGTCATCCGCTTCCTGCCGCCGCTCGCGATCGGCGACGATCTGCTGAACGAGGGTCTCGACGTCGTCGCCGCGGCCCTCGCTGCGGCCTGACAGACCGGCGGACGCGGGTGACCGCGACCGACACCACACGTCCGGTCGCGATCCGTATCGGGGGATTTCGGATCGCGACCGGCACTACACCTTTCCAACGAAGGAGAAGCAGATGGCTGAGATCACTCGTGACGTGCTGATCGTCGGAGCCGGAGCCGCAGGGCTCACGGCAGCGAACGACCTGCGCAAGGCCGGCCTGTCGGTGGCCGTACTCGAAGCACGCGACCGTGTCGGAGGCCGTCTCTGGACCGACGTCATCGACGGCGCCATGCTCGAGATCGGCGGCCAGTGGGTCTCGCCCGATCAGGACGCGCTGAAGGACACCATCGCCGAGCTGGGGCTCGAGACCTACAGCCGCTACCGCGAGGGCGACAGCGTGTACGTCGGTCCCGACGGTGAGTCGCACCGCTTCACGGGTGAGATGTTCCCGGTGTCGGCTGAGACCGAAGCGGTCATCGCCGAGATCACGGAGCGACTGGACGCGATGGTCGCCGAGATCGACCCCGACCGCCCCTGGGCGCACCCTCTGGCCAAGGAATGGGACTCGATCACGTGGGACGCCTGGCTGCGTGTGCAGACCGACGACGACGAGGCCGTGCGCAATCTGGCCTTCGCCACGGGATCCGCGATGCTCACCAAGCCCACGCACTCGTTCTCGTTGCTGCAGTCGCTGCTGATGGCGGCATCCGCGGGGTCGTACTCGAACCTCGTCGATGCCGACTTCATCCTCGACAAGCGGGTCGTCGGCGGCCTGCAGAAGGTGCCCCTGCTGCTGGCAGAGCGCCTCGGCGAAGACGTCTACCTGAACCAGCCGGTCCGCTCGCTGGAGTGGGGTGCCGACGGAGTGACCGCCACGACCGACGAGCTCACGGTGCGCGCGCGGTTCGCGATCCTCGCGCATGCTCCGGTGCTCTACAGCCGGATCGCCTTCGTTCCGCCGATGCCGCGTCGCCAGCACCAGATGCACCAGCACATCTCGATGGGCTTCGTCATCAAGGTGCACGCCGTCTACGACCGCCCCTTCTGGCGGGAGCAGGGTCTGAGCGGCACCGCGTTCAGCCCGTACGAGCTGGCGCACGAGGCGTACGACAACACGAACCACGCAGATGAGCGCGGCACTCTGGTCGGGTTCGTCAGCGACCAGAACGCGGATGACCTCTTCACCCTCACGGCCGAGGAGCGCAAAGAGCGCATCCTCGAGTCGCTGTCGCACTACTACGGCCCGGAGGCCAAGAACCCCGTCGTCTACTACGAGAGCGATTGGGGCACCGAGGAATGGACCCGCGGCGCGTACGCGGCGAGCTTCGACATGGGGGGCCTCCACCGCTACGGCGCAGACCTGCGCTCGGCGGTCGGCCCGATCCACTTCGCATGCAGTGACCTGGCGGGTGCGGGTTACCAGCACGTCGACGGCGCGATCCGCATGGGCCACCTCGTGGCCTCGAACATCGTCGACTCGAGCCGCGCGACCGGCGACGCCGCCGAGGTCGGCTGATGACCGGTGCGGTCGTCGTCGGCTACACGGCGACGGATGCGGGTGCGGATGCCGCGGCTCTCGGTGCGCGGCTCGCCCGCAGCCTCGGGGCGGTCCTCCACCTCGTCATCGTGCTGCCCTCCGAGGGCACGCGCAGCGCGGCGGTTCCTCCGGAGCGCGCCTACGAGGACCACATCCGACGTCAGGCGAAGGAGTGGCTCGAGGATGCGGTCGTGCGCCTTCCGCAGGAGCTGACCCGCACGGGGCACGTGCGATTCGGCGAGTCCTTCGCTGAAGGACTGATCGCCGCGGGCGAGGAGTTCGACGCTCGGGTGATCGTGGTCGGCACGGCCAACGGCAGCATCTTCGGCCGTCACCGTCTCGGCAGCGTCGCCTCCGAGCTGCTGCATTCATCGACGATCCCGGTGGCGCTCGCGCCGGCGGGCACGGCCGCCGAGGACGACCACGTCCTCCCGCGTGTGACCGTCGCGATCGGCACGCGTCCCGGTGCCGACAACCTGCTCGACGAGGCGGCCGCGGTCGCGACCGAGTCGCGCGTCGGCCTCCGCCTGGTCTCGCTCGTGCCTTTCGACGTGCCGCCCGGACTCGACACCGGCGCGATCCGCGTGGTGGGAGACCAGCACTCGCACGACGTGCTTGCTCGCGCGCAGAGCCTTCTGCCCGACGAGCTGCACGCCGAAGTCGAGGAGGCTCCCGGCGACACCGTCGAAGACGCGGTCGCGAACCTCTCGTGGCTCCCCGGCGAGGTCATCCTCGTCGGATCGAGCCGTCTGGCGCAGCCGCGCCGCCTGTTCCTGGGCTCCACCGCAGCGAAGATGCTGCACGAGCTGCCCGTACCCATGATCGTCGTCCCGCGCACCCGCGCCGAAGCAGGAGTCCGCTGATGAGCAGCTCGAACCGGGCGACGGAGCCCGAATCCGGTGTGACGACCGGCATCTCCCAGAAGGGACTGAGCGCAGGAGCCGTCGGCGTCCTCGGAGCCGTCGTGATCGGCGTCTCCACGATCGCGCCCGCCTACACGCTCACCGCATCGCTCGGCCCGACGGTCGCGGTCGTCGGCACCCAGGTGCCCGCGATCATGCTCGTCGGATTCATCCCGATGCTCCTGACCGCGTTCGGCTACCGCGAGCTCAACCGCATGATGCCGGACTCCGGCACCTCGTTCACCTGGGGCGTGCGGGCGTTCGGGCCGTGGATCGGCTGGATGACCGGATGGGGCCTGATCGCCGCCACGGTGATCGTGCTGTCGAACCTCGCCGGCATCGCCGTCGAGTTCCTCTTCCTGCTGATCGCCCAGGTCAGCGGCAACCCCGAGATCGCCGACCTCGCGTTCAACCCGATCATCAACGTGGTCGTCTGCCTGCTCTTCATGCTCGGCGCGACTCTGGTGTCGTACCGCGACATGCAGACCACGCAGAAGTTCCAGTACATCCTCGTCGGCTTCCAGGTGCTCGTGCTCGTGGTCTTCGCGACGGTCGCCATCGTCAAGGCCGTCTCGGGCGACGCCCCCGAACCCACCGCGTTCTCGTGGTCGTGGTTCAACCCGTTCGAGGTGCCTTCGTTCAGTGCCTTCGCCGCGGGACTCTCGCTGTCGATCTTCATCTTCTGGGGCTGGGACGTCGTCCTCACCATGAACGAGGAGACCAAGGACCCGGCGAAGACCCCTGGTCGCGCGGCGATGGTCACCGTCGTGGTGGTCGTGGCCCTCTACCTGCTGCTCGCGATCGGCCTGATCATGTTCGCCGGCGTCGGCACGGGCGATTACGGGCTCGCGAACGAGGACATCTCGGCGAACGTGTTCTTCGCGCTCTCCGACCCGATCCTGGGGCCGCTCGCGTTCCTCGTGTCGCTCGCGGTGCTGTCCAGCTCTGCGGCCTCGCTGCAGTCGACCGCCGTCGGCCCTGCGCGCACGCTGCTGGCGATGGGACACTACGGCGCCCTTCCGAAGAAGTTCGCGCGGGTGAGCCCCCGGTTCTTCACTCCCGGCTACTCGACGATCGTGTCGGCGGTGGTCGCATCCGTGTTCTACGCCGTGATGCGGCTGCTGAGCGAGAACGTGCTCACCGACACGATCCTGTCGCTCGGCATGATGATCTGCTTCTACTACGGACTCACCGCGTTCGCGTGCGTGTGGTACTTCCGCAAGCAGTGGTTCGACTCGGCCAGGAGCTTCTTCTTCACGTTCCTGTTCCCGCTCGTCGGCGGCGCGATCCTCGCGGTGCTGTTCGTGACGACGCTCATCGATTCGATGGACCCCGCCTACGGCAGCGGTTCGAGCATCGGCGGCCTCGGCCTCGTGTTCGTCCTCGGCGTCGGCATCATCGTGATCGGCATCGTGATCATGATCTGGCAGGCGATCAAGCGCCCCGCCTTCTTCCGCGGCGAGACCCTCGGCGTCGACGCGCCGCCGAGCATCCGCCGCCGCTGACCGTCATCCACGTCCCCACAGAAAGAGATTCCATGAGCACTCAGACAGAGCAGGCGCTGCTCGACAGCATCCCCACAGGCCTCTTCATCGGGGGAGAGTGGATCGACGGCGAGACCGGCGGCACGTTCGACGTGCAGGACCCGGCGACCGGCGCGGTCATCCGCACGATCGCCGATGCGACCCCCGCTGACGGCATCCGCGCCCTCGACGCGGCCGTCGCCGCGCAGGATGCATGGGCCGCGACCGCACCCCGCACCCGCAGCGACATCCTGCGCCGTGCATTCGACCTCGTGCAGGAGCACAAGGAGGACCTCGCGCTGCTGATGACGCTCGAAATGGGCAAGCCGCTCGCCGAGGCGCGCGGAGAGGTCGGCTACGGCGGAGAGTTCCTCCGCTGGTTCAGCGAAGAGGCGGTGCGCATCAGCGGTCGCTACGGCATCAACCCCGAGGGCACCGGCCACATGGTCGTCTCTCAGCGTCCGGTGGGGCCGTCGTTCTTCGTGACGCCGTGGAACTTCCCGTTCGCGATGGCGACGCGCAAGATCGCCCCGGCGCTCGCGGCCGGCTGCACCGTGGTCATCAAGCCCCCGGCGCTCACCCCGCTGACGACGATGTTCTTCGTGTCACTGCTCGAGAAGGCGGGTCTTCCGGCCGGTGTCGTGAACGTCGTGCAGACGTCGAAGTCGTCGGCGCTGTCGGCCCCGATCATCGCCGACCCTCGCCTGCGCAAGCTGTCGTTCACCGGGTCGACCGAGGTGGGCCGCAAGCTCATCGCGCAGGCCGCCGAGGGCGTGCTGCGCGTCTCGATGGAGCTCGGCGGCAACGCGCCCTTCGTGGTGTTCGACGATGCCGACCTCGACAAGGCAGTGGACGGCGCGCTGGCGGCGAAGTTCCGCAACATCGGCCAGGCCTGCACTGCGGCGAACCGCTTCATCGTCCACAAGGACGTCGCTGAGGAGTTCGCCCGCAAGGTGACTGAGCGCGTCAACGCCATGAAGATCGGCCGCGGCACCGAAGAGGGCGTCGCGATCGGTCCGCTCATCGACCAGGATGCCGTGGCGAAGGCCGGCGAACTCGTCGACGACGCCGTAGAGCGCGGCGCGACGCTGCTCGCGGGTGGCAAAGCCGTCGAGGGCACCGGCACGTTCTACGAGCCGACCGTGCTCACCGACGTGGTGGCTGGCTCGGCGATCCTCCGCGAGGAGATCTTCGGCCCCGTGCTCGCGATCGCGACCTTCGACACCGAGGACGACGCGGTCCGTCTCGCGAACGACACCGAGTACGGACTCGTCTCGTACGTCTTCACCGAGAACCTGCAGCGCGGCCAGCGCATGATCGACAGGCTCGAGACCGGCATGATGGGTCTCAACGTGGGCGTGGTGTCCAACGCTGCGGCCCCCTTCGGTGGCGTCAAGCAGTCCGGCGTCGGCCGCGAGGGCGGTCTCGAGGGCATCCACGAGTACCTGTCCACCAAGTACACGCTGATCCCGGTCTCCTGACCGGTCGGCCCAGAGGAGGAGAGAACATGACCGATTACGCCGTCATCAACCCCGCCACCGGAGAGACGCTGGCGTCCTTCGACACGTTCACGGATGCGCAGATCGAAGATGCGGTCGCCGCCGCCGACGAGGCGCACCGCGAGTGGTCCCGCTCGTCGACCGTGGCGCAGCGTGCAGCGCTGCTGCGCCGTGCCGCCGAACTGCATCGCGAGCGGCGCGAGCAGCTGGCCGACGTCTTCGTGCGCGAGATGGGCAAGCCGCGCGAGGCCGCTCTCGGAGAGGTCGACTTCGCGGCGGACATCGCCGAGTACTACGCCGACCAGGCTGAGGCGATCATGGCCGACCAGCCGATCGCCATCCTCGGAGACGGCTCGGCGATCGTCCGCCGCTCGTCGCTCGGACCGCTCGTCGGGATCATGCCGTGGAACTTCCCGGCATATCAGATCGTGCGTTTCGCGGCGCCGAACCTGATCGTGGGAAACACCATCCTGCTGAAGCCTGCCCCGCAGTGCCCGGAGTCGTCGACCGCCATCGAAGCGATCTACCATGACGCCGGATTCCCGAAGGGCGCGTACCAGAACGTGCTCGCGACGAACGACCAGATCGCGGACATGATCGCCGACCCTCGTGTGCAGGGGGTCTCGCTCACGGGATCCGAGCGCGCCGGAGCGGCCGTCGCCGAGATCGCCGGGCGCAACCTCAAGAAGGTCGCGCTGGAGCTCGGCGGTTCCGACCCGTTCATCGTGCTGAGCACCTCCGATCTCGACGCCACCGTGCAGGCCGGCGTCGACGCGCGTCTCGACAACAACGGTCAGGCGTGCAACGGGGCGAAGCGCTTCATCATCGTCGACGACCTGTACGACTCGTTCGTCGAGAAGTTCACCGCCGCGATGGCATCGGTGAAGGCGAGCGATCCGACGCTCGACGACACGGTTCTCGGACCGGTCTCGTCGGAGACGGCGGCGGAGAACCTGCAGAAGCAGATCGACGAGGCCGTCGAGCAGGGCGCGACGCTTCTGACCGGCGGCACGCGCGACGGGGCGTTCTTCGCTCCGACCGTGCTCGCCGACGTGACGCCCGAGATGAACGTCTACCGCGAGGAGCTCTTCGGGCCCGCGGCGGTCGTCTACCGGGTCGCCGACGAGGATGCGGCGGTCGCTCTCGCGAACGACACCACCTTCGGTCTGGGCTCGTACGTCTTCACGACCGACGCGGAGCAGGCCGAGCGCGTCGCCGACAACATCGAGGCGGGCATGGTCTACGTCAACCTCGTGCTCGCCGACAGCCCGGAGCTGCCGTTCGGCGGCATCAAGCGCAGTGGCACCTCGCGTGAACTGGGTCACCTCGCCGCAGACGAGTTCGTCAACAAGAAGCTCATCCGCATCGGCTGAGCGACTCTCATGACAGGAGGGGCGGATGCTTCGGCATCCGCCCCTTTCTCGTGCCCGGCGCGCTCATCTCGCGCCCCTGCAGGCGGGCCCGGGGCCTCCATCCGGACAGGAGAAACGGATGACGAGCCGACGTTCGACGGATGCCGGAGCCCGCACAGGCGCCCGGGCGTAGGTTGGAAGCATGGCAACCGTCGCAGCGAACATCGTCAAGACCCTCCGCGCCAACGGGATCGACCGTGTCTACGGTCTTCCGGGTGACTCGCTCAACGGGTTCACCGACGCGCTCCGCAAGGACGGCGGCATCCGATGGGTCCACGTGCGACACGAGGAGTCCGCTGCCTTCGCGGCGGCGGCGGATGCGTCGCTCACCGGCGACCTCGCAGTGGTCGCCGGCTCGTGCGGCCCTGGCAACCTGCACCTGATCAACGGGCTCTTCGACGCCAACCGCTCGCGGGTGCCGGTGCTGGCGATCGCGGCCCACATCCCGACCACCGAGATCGGCACCGGGTACTTCCAGGAGACGCACCCGCAGGAGCTGTTCCGCGAGTGCAGCGTCTACGTCGAGTACGTCGCCGACGCGAAGCAGATGCCGCGCCTCCTCGAGATCGCGATGCGCGCGGCGATCGAGCAGCGGGGTGTCGCCGTGCTCGTCATCCCCGGCGACGTCGCGCTGGCCGAGATCCACGATGACCGCGCCGTCGTCATCGAGCGCGCGCGCCCGGTGGTGGTGCCGAGCGGTGACGAACTGGAGCGCGCCGCGACCCTGCTCAACGCCTCGAAGAAGACCACGATCCTCGCGGGTGCGGGCGTCGAAGGCTCGCATGACGAGGTCATCGCCCTGGCCGACAGGCTCGGTGCTCCGATCGTGCATGCCCTCCGTGGCAAGGAGTTCATCGAGTACGACAATCCGTTCGATGTCGGCATGACCGGACTTCTCGGCTTCGCCTCGGGCTACCGCGCCATGGAGGCAGCCGACACCCTGCTGGTGCTGGGCAGCGACTTCCCGTACGAGCAGTTCTACCCCGAGCACGCCACGACGATCCAGGTCGACATCCGCGGCTCGCAGCTCGGCAAGCGGCATCCGCTCGATCTCGGCCTGGTCGGCGATGTCGGAGCGACCGTCGAGGCGCTGCTGCCGCGTCTGTCGGAGAAGAGCGATCGCGATCACCTCGACGACTCGACCGCGCACTATCGCAAGACCAGGGCGAAGCTCGACGACCTCGCGACGCCGACGAAGGCCGGCCGACCGATCCATCCGCAGTACCTCGCCCGACTGCTCGACGAGCAGGCCGCAGATGACGCGATCTTCACCGCCGACGTCGGCTCGCCGACCGTGTGGGCTGCCCGCTATCTCTCGATGACCGAGAACCGTCGACTGATCGGATCGTTCACGCACGGGTCGATGGCCAACGCGCTGCTGCACGGCATCGGCGCGCAGGTCTCGCATCCCGATCGGCAGGTGATCGCCCTCGCCGGCGACGGCGGGCTCGCGATGATGCTGGGGGAGCTGCTGACCCTCACGCAGAACAGGCTGCCGGTGAAGACGATCGTCGTGAACAACTCGTCGCTCAACTTCGTCGAGCTCGAGATGAAGGCCGCAGGGTTCGTGAACTACGGCACGTCGCTCGACAACCCGAGCTTCGCCGCGATCGCGGAGGCCATGGGCATCTTCGCGCGCCGAGTCGAGAACAGCGAGGATCTTGCGGATGCTGTGCGGGAGGTGCTCGCGCACGACGGCCCCGCGCTGCTCGACGTCGTCACGGAGCGTCAGGAGCTCTCGATGCCGCCGGCGATCGAGGCCGCGCAGGTCAAGGGCTTCGCGCTGTACGCGATCCGCACCGTGATGTCGGGCAAGGGAGACGAGCTCCTCGACCTGGCGCGGGCCAACTGGCGTCAGTTCCTCTGAGCCTCGGCATCCCGTCGCCCGCACGCTTCGCCAGTCCGATCGCGCTTCCCGAGTCCGATCGCGCTTGATCCGGACTTGCGAGGCGCGATCGGACTTGTGCGGCGCACCCGGCGCGGCTCGCGATCGGAGTCAGCTCTCGAGCAGGGCGCGCACCTCTGCGGCATCGACGTGACGGCCGAGCGCTTCGAGCACGTCGCCGAGCTCGAGCGCCGACATCTGACGGAGCGGCGGATGCTCGGCCGCGTGCTCCAGTGCGCTGCGGTAGATCGGCACGGCATCCGCGGCGCGGTCGTCGCCCGCGAGCAGACGGGCCGCGAACAGCTCCGAGCCGCCGGCGGAACCTGCGTCCCCGATCGACGCGAAGCCGTCGGCGGCGGTCAGTGCCGCGGCCACGGCTTCGTCCGTGCGGCCGAACTGAGCGAGAGCGCGGCCGCGGGAGTCGGTGACGTCGGCGAGCAGCCAGCCGGCGTCGTGCTCCGCGGCGAGCGCTGCGACCTCATCGAAGAGAGTGAAGGCGCGGTCGTCCTGCCGAGCCCCGTATGCCTGACCCAGGTTGTGCAGGACGTCGGCGAGGGCGCCGACGGCATCCGGAGCTTTGCGCACGATCTCGGCTGCCGTCTCGAGTGAGTCGATCGCCTCGTCGGTCTCTTCGAAGCGGGCGAGGATCTTGGCGCGCTCGGTCAGTGCCACGGCCTGGTCCGCGTGCTCCTCAGCCTCGCCGAAGAGCTGTGCCGCGTATCCGAAGGCGCCGACGGCCTGCCCGAACTCCCCGGAGGCGCCCAGCGCGCGGGCGAGAAGGGATGCCGTCATCGCACGCGATCCAGGGTGCACCTCGGCCTGCTCCTCGCTTTCGAGCACCTGGCCGAACAGCTCAGCGGCGACATCGGCGTCGCCCGCCGCGAGCAGGGCCCGCGCGAGGCGGAAATCGGCCCCCGACTGGTCGCCGCCCTCCTGGGCGATGAGACGCGAGGTGACGCGGTAGCGGGTGACGGCCTTCTCGGGATCCCCGGCGTCTTCCCAGAGTGCTCCGGCGAGCAGGTGCGCCGCGGCCAGGGCCTTGGTCGCTCCGAGGCCCGCCAGCAGGCGTGATGCCTCGTCGGCATCCGCCGCACCCTCCACGAACGCCTCGCTGCCGCCACGCACTCTGGCGCGGGTCTGCAGGGCCTGCGCTCGGTGACCGGTGCTGAGGTCGTCCTGGGCGAGCAGCCGATCCAGCAGGGCGGACGCCGCCTCGATGTCGTTCTTCTGCAGTACGGCGGCGATCGCGATGAGCGTCGTGGTGTTCGACAGGCGTGAGTCGTCGGCTTCGGCGAATGCGCGGGCGGCGATCTCGGCCATGTCGAGGGCGGCGGCGGGTTCGTCGGCATGCATGTGCAGCGAGGCGCGGCTGATCGCGAGATCACCGCGTGACCAGGCGGGAAGGGTCGTGGCGGTCGCGAGCTCGTCTTCGAGGGCGGCCGCAGCATCTGGGGTGTTCAGCCCGAAGGTCGCGAGGCCGAGGCGCTGTTCGAGGTCGGCCTGCGCATCGAGCCCGGCGGCTCTCAGCGCGTCGATACGCGCGGGGAGCAGCTCAGTGGCCTCGTCGGTGCGATCGAGCGCGATCAGGATGCCGAGGCGCATCGACATGAGCTGGGCGAGCTTCGACGGATCGTCGACGGCGAGCGCATGGGGGAGTGCCTGCAGCGTCTCGTGCTCGGCCCCGAACTGGGCGAGGTCCATCACGCGGTCGAACCAGGCATCGGCGTCGGCGGGAATCGTGGCGTCGGGAGCTGCGGCGAATGCATCCGATCTGATCGGGACGTCGTAGTGCTCGGACGCGAGGGCGCGCGTGCGGGCGAGGGCGCGCGAGTGCCCGTCGGTGCCGTCTCTGCGGTCGAAGTCGGCACCGATGCGCTCGGCGGAGGCCCAGGCGGCCGCAGCGAGATCCGCCGCCCCCCAGGTGCCGTCGTGCTCGCCGAAGAAGGCGGTGAGCGCGGGGGCATCGGCTCCTCGCACCGGGGCGTCGCCGTGGCCGGTCGCCGCCACGCGGTCGAGCGCGAATGCGAATGCGGCGAGGGCGGCGAAATGCGCGTCGACGTTGAGGCCGTCGTGCGCGAGCCACCAGATGTGACGCTCGACCTGGGCGAGAGCGCGAGCCTCGTTGCCGGTCAATGCCGAGAACACGATGTTGTTCGCGACGATACGGAGGTTGTCCGGGTTGTCCTTCGCCAGACGGTAGCTGCGCAGGTGCGCGCTCTTCGCCTCTTCGAGGCGCCCGGCGCGCAGATAGGGCACGAGTACCCGCGAGAGCGCGTGCTCGGGCTCCTCTCCGCAGGAGAATCCGCCCTCGAGCATCTCCTCGATGAGCCGGATGGCTTCCGCATCGCGATCGGTCTCGGCGAAGAAGCCCGCGACCTGACTGCGCCCGCAGGCGTCGCAGTGGCTGTGGTCGTCTCGGGGAGTCGCCTCCAACTGCACGCGCAGCGCCTCGGCCTCCTCGATGCGGCCGGCGTCCCAAGCATCCTCGAATCGTGCGGTGAGCACTCCGCTGAGGCCGAGACCGGCGGTGCGGTAGTGCGTCTCCATATCGTCGAGCACCGCGGCGATCTGCTCGACGGAGAACGCGGGCGACGACCGCAGCGACGACGCCATCCACTTGAACTGCCACATCAGGTCGGCGCCGCCGTACTCGAGGTCGGCAGGGAAGCGCTGAGGGTCGGCATCGTGTCGGGCGAGGCACCACGCGAACGAATTCAGCATCACGTCGGTCGCGCCGTTCATGTTCGCCGACGCGGTCTGGCGCATGCGGGCCTCGTACTCGAGCCGCTCATCTCCGAGTTCGACGGCGAGGGCCACGGCCTCCGCCACGAGCGCCTGCTCTGCGGGGCCCCACGGGGTGCGATCGATCTCCTCGATGAGCTGCGTGAAGCGCTGCTGCGGACGTGCCATGCGGGGTTCCTTCGGACGGAGTGCGGATCAGAGCTCGCCATCGAAGGGGACCGAGTCCTCTTCGATGCCGGCAGAGAGCGAGACGAGGTCGACGAGTGCCGTGGACATGAGGGCGCGGTCAGCGTCCGAGAGCGGGTGGTGCCCGGCCAGGAGCGCCTGGATGTAGAGCAGCTGCACCGTGCGGGCGAAGACCGCGTCGTCCTGCACCCGCACCAGAGCGCGAACGACACGATTGGACCAGTTCAGACACAGGCGGGCGCTGAGATCGTCGTCTCGAGATGCAGAGAGCGTCGAGTCGATGCGGTCGAGCACCCCGCCCCACAGCGACCCGGTGATGCCCTTGGTGCGGCCGCGGTCGATCCGGCGGAGCACCTCGGGGTCGGCCACGTAGAGGGCGGCGAGCTCGGGCTGGTCGACCGAGCGCACGGTGACCGAGCATCCGGATGCCGTCAGCGCGCCTCCGGCGCGCGCCTCGAGCGCCATCGCGGCGTCGCGGTCGTCGAGCGGAGGGGGGTCGAGGCGGTCGAGTTCTCCGGTGACGTCCACGAGCTCGACGGTGACCTGCGGGTAGAGGTCAGGCAGCATCCGCACGAGGTCGGCGTCATACAGATAACCGCCGTTGACCAGGACTTCGGAGTTGGGGGATATACCGGCGACCTGGCGGAACTCGTCGACGGACTGGGCGAATCGCACGTGCGGGTATCGCTCGACGAGATCGCCGATGCGCAGGGTTCCGTGCGTGGTCTCGAGGGTCAGCCAGCGCGTGATGAATCGAGCGAGCTCTTCGTCGTGCCGCACGAGCGACTTCAGCCCCACCTCGTGGATCGCGACGAACTGGGCGAGGCGATGCGGCTCACGCAGAGCCAGCTCGAGGACCCAGCGGCGGATGCCGGCGCCGAACTGCTCGCGCACGCGCTCCAACGCCGCGTCCTCGACCAGGGACTCGCGGCTCGCGGTGGGCGCGAGGCCGGTCGAATCGATGACCGCGCGCACGAAGAAGGCCCACTCGGGCAGCACATCGTCCACGCGCTCGCCGAGCAGCATCCTGCCCAGGTACATGCGCGTCGCCTGCCGTGCGCCCGGCGGGGGAGCGTAGGGGAGCACATAGGCGAGTCCGCGGGTGCCGGTGGCGGGCTCGGTGAGCTCGATCGCGTCGAGAGGCGAGGCGCCGAGCAGGTCGCGTCCGTACTGCACCGCTCCGTCCACGTCGTCCGCCGCGTCGAGGAAGGGCGGGCGCCGAGTCACGTCGACGTCGCCGTTCGGGGAATCGATCGTGACCCGTACGGGGAGGAACTCGGCGAAGGTCGTCGCCAGTTCGCGGACTGCGGCGGGCCGGAGAAGGTCGTCGGCGTCGAAACGGGGAACCAGGTGCACGCTCGTGCCGATCGGAAGGTCATCGTCGATCTCGGTCACGCGGAACGTGCCGTCGGCGCTGCCCGTCCACTCGACCGCCGAGCCGCCCCGTGCGCTGCGCGAGCGGATCACGATCGTATCGGCGACCATGAAGCAGCTGAGAAGGCCGATGCCGAACTGGCCGAGATAGTCGCTGCGGGGGAGGTCGAAGATGTCGCGCTTCGAACTGCGTCCGACGGTCGCGAGCAGGTCGGCCACCTCATCGGCTGTCAGCCCCACACCGTCGTCTCGCAGGACGAACTCGCCGGACGCCTCCGTCAGAGGGGTGATGCGGATGCGACCGCCCTCGCCGTCGACCTCCCGTCGAGCCGTGATCGCGTCCCTGGCGTTCTGCATCAGCTCGCGCAGATACACGCGAGGACTCGAGTAGATGTGGCGACTCAGAAGGTCGACGACCCCGCGCAGGTCCACCTGGAACTGCTGCACGTCAGCGCTCACTGCGCTCCCTCCGGTTGCATCCGCCCGCCGAGCCTAACAACAACACCCCGTCCGGGTCCGGTTCGGCACCTGCCGGAGGATGCCGTATGCTTGACGAGCAGTTGTTGTCTGCATTCTTTCGCCGTGCCCCGGTCCTTTCGGTCCGATCGCGGTGGCAGGATGAAGATGGCACCCCGAGACCTCCCGGTCTCTAGGGCGGTAGCTCAATTGGCAGAGCAGCGGTCTCCAAAACCGCAGGTTGCAGGTTCGATTCCTGTCCGCCCTGCGCGTCAGCACACGCTGACACACGAAAGGTACATTCAGGATGGATCAGGACGAACCGCGCGGCGAGGTCGTCGCGTCAGGAGCCACCCGCGAGAAGAAGCGTGGAATCGCAGGCTTCTTCGGGAGCATCGCCCTGTTCTTCCGTCAGGTCATCGCAGAGCTGCGCAAGGTCGTCACGCCGACCCGCAAGGAACTGGTCAAGTTCACCGCGGTGGTGCTCGTCTTCGTCCTGATCGTCATGGGCATCGTCTACGGACTTGACACCCTGTTCGCCTGGGTGACGCACGTGGTGTTCGGAGTCCCGGGCGCCTGACGCCCTCGCGGCTCCGGCCGCAGTGATTGGAAAGAAACAACGTGTCTGAACGATATTCCGACGACGCCGACTGGGCGACGGCTGCCGAGCAGTCCAGCGAAGAGGACGAAGCCCAGGAGGGCAACGTTCTCGCTGCGGAGGAGAACTCGGTCACCTCGGCCGAGCACGTCGCCCTCCACATCGAGGACGTCGACGGCGACGACGAGTCCGACGCGCAGGACGACACCGACATCGAAATCGACGACCCGGAGGCTGACGCGATCGTGAACGACGCTCTCAATCTGGACGAAGCGGCTGAGTCTGAGGCTGCCGCTGAGGTCCTCAACGACTCTGTGGCGGAAGAGACCGCCGAGCTCGAGGCCGCCGAGGCAGACGAGGTCACCCCGTACGACGGACCCGACCTCGGTGCCGACGACGATCAGGCCGAGTCCGACGACGCCGAGTCCGACGACGACGACGCCGAGGAAGACCCGTACGAGGCGTTCCGTCTCGACCTGCGGATGCTCCCGGGCAAGTGGTACGTCATCCACTCGTACGCCGGTTTCGAGCGCAAGGTCAAGGCGAACATCGAGCAGCGCAAGTCGACGCTCGAGGTCGAGGACGAGATCTACCAGATCGAGGTCCCGATGGAGGACGTCGTCGAGATCAAGAACGGCCAGCGCAAGATGGTCACCCGCGTGCGCATCCCGGGCTACGTGCTCGTGCGCATGGAGCTCACCGAAGACACCTGGTCGGTCGTGCGCCACACCCCCGGCGTCACCGGCTTCGTGGGCAACGCCCACAACCCGACCCCGCTGCGCTTCGAAGAGGCCTTCAACATGCTGAAGTCCCTCGTCGAGGTCAAGGACGTCCCGACCGCGAAGAACATCGCGTCGAAGGGCGGCGTCGCCGTCGCTCGTCCGCTTCCGGCCGAGGTCGACTTCGAGGTCGGCGAGACCATCACGATCAAGGAGGGCTCGTTCGCGGGTCTTCCCGGTTCGATCAGCGAGATCAAGCCCGAGAGCGGCAAGCTCACGGTGCTCGTGTCGCTCTTCGAGCGTGAGACCCCGGTCGAGCTGTCGTTCGACCAGGTCACCAAGATGGTCTGACACACGCTTCACGAGAACGGCCGTCCCATTCGGGGCGGCCGTTCTCGCGTTTCAGGCCCGGGCGCTGTCGCGCTCGGTGCGGGGTCAGTTCTGCATCTGCGGATCGGTGCGGGGCCAGTTCAGTATCGGCGGTTCTGTGCGGGGTCATTTCTGCATCCGCGGACCGTGCGGGGTCATTTCTGCATCCGAATCGGGCCGTTCGGGTGCGTTATTGGCCTCGCGCGGCATCGGGGCCGTGTGGGGTCACTTCTGCATCCGCGGACCGTGCGGGGTCACTTCTGCATCCGCGGACCGTGCGGGGTCATTTCTGCATCCGCGGACCGTGCGGGGTCATTTCTGCATCCGAATCGGGCTGTTCGGGTGCGTTATTGGCCTCGCGCGGCATCGGGGCGGTGCGGGGTCACTTCTACGTGCGCGGTCCGTGCGGGGTCACTTCTGCATCCGCGGGTCCGTGCGGGGTCATCTCCGCATCCGAATCGGGCGATTCGGGTGCGTTTCCGGCCCCGCCCGGGTTCCGCACCGGCCCCGCCCGGGTTCCGCACCGGCCCCGCCCGAGTGCGTTTCCGGCCCCGCCCGGGATCCGCACCGGCTCGGCCGAGCGTTGCCTGAGGTGGCAGTAGTCCGCGTGCCCGAGGATCAGGTAGACTTGTCTGGTTTGTGTGCCGCTTCGGCGTGCGCGCAGACGACCGCAGCCCGGAGATGCCGGGTTCGCGGGAGAGCGGATGCACCCGCATCCGTTCGATGAAAGGAAGAGGATATGGCACCGAAGAAGAAGGTGACCGGCCTGATCAAGCTTCAGATCAACGCCGGTGCAGCCAACCCGGCGCCGCCGATCGGCCCCGCGCTCGGTCAGCATGGCGTCAACATCATGGAGTTCTGCAAGGCGTACAACGCCGCGACCGAGTCGCAGCGCGGCAACGTCATCCCCGTCGAGATCACCGTCTACGAGGACCGCAGCTTCACGTTCATCCTGAAGACCCCGCCGGCGGCGGAGCTCATCAAGAAGGCAGCCGGCGTGCCCAAGGGCTCGGCGACGCCTCACACGGTCAAGGTCGCGAAGATCACCAAGGACCAGGTCCGTCAGATCGCCGAGACCAAGCAGGCCGACCTGAACGCGAACGACATCGAGGCTGCGATCTCGATCATCGCCGGCACCGCCCGTTCCATGGGCATCACGGTCGAGGGCTGAGGAGAATAATCATGGCTACGAAGTCCAAGGCTTACAAGGCTGCCGCCGAGAAGATCGAGGCAGACCGTTTCTACACTCCCACCGAGGCAGTCGCCCTCGCCAAGGAGACCGGCTCGTCGAAGTTCGACTCGACCGTCGAGGTCGCGCTGAAGCTCGCCGTCGACCCCCGCAAGGCAGACCAGATGGTGCGCGGCACCGTCATCCTGCCCCACGGCACCGGTAAGACCGCCCGCGTCATCGTCTTCGCCACCGGCCCCGCGGCCGAGGCAGCGATCGCCGCAGGTGCAGATGAGGTCGGCGGCGCCGAGCTCATCGAGAAGGTCGCCGCAGGCTGGACCGCGTTCGACGCGGCCGTCTCGACCCCGGAGCTCATGGGCCAGGTCGGTCGTCTCGGAAAGGTCCTGGGTCCGCGTGGACTCATGCCGAACCCGAAGACCGGCACCGTGACCCCCAACACGGCCAAGGCCGTCGAGGAGATCAAGGGCGGAAAGATCGAGTTCCGCGTCGACAAGCACGCCAACGTGCACTTCGTCGTCGGCAAGTCGTCGTTCTCGGCTGAGCAGCTCGACGAGAACATCGGCGCAGCGCTCGAGGAGATCGTCCGCCTCAAGCCGTCGAGCTCGAAGGGCCGTTACATCCAGAAGGGTGCGGTGTCGACCACGTTCGGCCCCGGCATCCCGCTGGACGTCAACTCCATCTGAGAGTGATTCCTGAAAGGCCCCCGCAGCACGCGGGGGCCTTTCTGCATCCCGGCCGACATCGGGCGTCATCCGATGTTGGGATGAGGGGCGGATGCCACGTACTGTGGGTGAGTTCCGCGTCACAGCACTCGCGCCTCACACCGCACCCCAGGAGGGTCACATGTCCCGTCGCCTCATCGCCGTCACCGCACTGGTCGTCGCCGCAGCATCACTCACCGCCTGCAGCGGAGGCACCGCACCCTCCGAGAGCAGCTCGAGCGAGAGCGGATCCGGCTTCGGCCTCGTCACGGACGGCACACTGACGGTCGCCACCGAGGGCACGTACCGTCCGTTCAGCTTCCACGACGACGGCGGAACCGGCGACCTGACCGGGTTCGACGTCGAGATCATCCAGGCGGTCGCCGACAAGCTCGACCTCGAGGTCGAGTTCCAGGAGACCCAGTGGGATGCGATCTTCGCCGGTCTCGACGCGGGCCGTTTCGATGTGATCGCGAACCAGGTGAGCATCAACGAGGAGCGCCAGGAGAAGTACCTGTTCAGCACCCCGTACACCGTCTCGCCGGGAGTCATCGTCGTTGCCGAGGACGACGACTCGATCTCGTCGTTCGACGACCTCGAGGGAAAGACCACGGCGCAGTCGCTCACCAGCAACTGGTACGAGCTGGCGACCGCGTCCGGTGCCACCGTCGAAGGCGTCGAGGGGTGGGCGCAGGCCGTCGAGCTGCTGCGTCAGGGCCGCGTCGATGCGACCGTCAACGACAAGCTGACCTTCCTCGACTACGAGACCACCAACAGCCCGTCCGGGCTGAAGATCGCCGCCGAGACCGACGAGGCCGGCGAGCAGGCATTCGTCTTCACCAAAGACAAGACGGACCTGGTCGAGGCGATCGACGGCGCTCTGGAAGAGCTGCGTGCCGACGGCACTCTCGCCGAGATCAGCGACAAGTACTTCGGCGAAGACGTGACCCAGTAACCCATGGAGAACCCCTGGCAGCTGTTCCTCGACTCGCTCGGGCCGATCGCCCTCGCGGGGGTGACGGTGACGGTTCCGCTCGCGCTGATCTCTTTCGCGCTGGGTCTCGTGCTCGCCATCGGCGCAGCGCTGATGCGGATCTCGGTCAATCCCGTCTTGTCGGGCGTCGCGAGGTTCTACATCTCGGTCATCCGCGGCACGCCGATGATCGTGCAGCTGTTCGTGATCTTCTACGGCCTCGGATCGATCGGGCTCAAGCTGGATCCGTGGACCAGCGCGATCATCGCACTGTCGTTGAACGTCGGCGGCTACGGTGCCGAGGTGGTGCGCGCCGCGATCCTCTCCGTTCCGAAGGGGCAGTGGGAGGCGGCGTACACGGTCGGCATGAATCGCACGCGCACTCTCACGCGTGTGATCCTTCCGCAGGCCGCGCGCGTCTCGGTGCCTCCGCTGTCCAACACGTTCATCTCGCTGGTGAAGGACACGTCGCTGGCCTCGCTGATCCTCGTGACCGAGCTCTTCAAGGTGGCACAGCAGATCGCGGCGGCGACCCTGGAGTTCATGGTCGTCTATCTGGCTGCCGCGCTGGTGTACTGGGTGATCTGCCTGGTGCTGTCGTTCGGCCAGAGCGCACTCGAGAGGAGACTCGATCGCAATGTCGCTCACTGATCCGGCGCACTCGCCCAGGTCCACCGCCGACGCGCTGCTCACCGCCCGCGGCCTTCACAAGCGCTTCGGCGACAACGAGGTGCTCCGCGGCATCGACCTGACGCTGCACCGCGGAGAAGTCGTCGTGCTCATCGGTCCGAGCGGATCGGGCAAGACGACGGTGCTGCGCGCGCTCAACGGGCTCGAGACGCCGGACGCCGGGTCCATCGTCGTGGCCGGTGGTCCCGACATCGACTTCGCCCCGGCTGATGCGGTGTCGAAGCGCACGCGCGCGCAGAAGCGTCTCGCGCTGCGCGATCGGTCGGCGATGGTCTTCCAGCATCACAACCTCTTCCCGCACTTCTCGGTGCTCGAGAACGTGATCGAGGGACCATGGCGGGTGCAGGGCAGGCCCAAGGCCGAGGTGGTCGCCGAGGCCCGCGTCCTGCTCGCCCGTGTGGGGCTCGCCGACAAGGCGGATGCTCGACCTCACGAGCTCTCCGGTGGTCAGCAGCAGCGGGTCGGCATCGTCCGCGCTCTTGCGCTGCGCCCCGATCTCCTGCTGTTCGACGAGCCGACGAGCGCACTCGATCCCGAGCTCGTGGGTGAGGTCCTGCTCGTGATCAAGGAGCTCGCCGACGAGGGGTGGAGCATGGTCGTGGTGACGCATGAGCTGAGCTTCGCGCGTGAGGCGGCGGATCATGTGCTCTTCATGGACGCCGGCGTGGTCGTCGAGCAGGGCGCGCCTGCAGATATCTTCGGCGCGCCGCAGCACGAGCGCACCCAGAGGTTCCTCACCCGCATCCTGCGTCCACTCGACGGGGACTGACGACCGGTCGACGTGCGGTCAGGGCGCGAGCACGGGCAGCACCAGGCTCACCGCGAGCGTGATCATCACGACGGCGATCAGCGCGTCGAGGATGCGCCATGATCGCTCCGTGCGCAGCCACCGGCCGACGTAGCGCGCGCCGAAGCCGAGGGCGGTGAACCACAAGATGCTGGCGGCCATCGCTCCGGACGCGAACAGCCAGCGTTCCTCGCCGTGGGTGGCGGCGATGGAGCCGAGCATCAGCACGGTGTCGAGGTAGACGTGCGGGTTCAGCCATGTGAGAGCGAGCACGGTCGCGATCACCGGGGCGAGGGATGTGCCGGTGGCGGCGCGCGTGCGGGTGGCGGTGCGCACGGGAGTGGCGGTGCGCACGGCCTCGGGAGCGGGGGAGAGGCCGTCTGCGGAGTCCGTGTCAGTCCGCAGCTCCTCACCGCCGCGCCATGCACGACGCGCGGCGATGATGCCGTATACGAGCAGGAACAGGGCTCCGGCCCACCGGGCCACGACGACGAGCCAGGGGGCGGCGGAGATGACGAAGCCCAGCCCTGCGACGCCCGCGGCGATCAGCAGTGCGTCCGAGAGGGCGCAGATGATCACGACAGGCAGGACATGCTCGCGGCGGATGCCCTGGCGCAGCACGAAGACGTTCTGCGCGCCGATGGCGACGATCAGGGAGAGGCCGAGTCCGAGGCCTGCGAAGACGGAGAGCATGGTTCCACGCTAGGCACCATCAGACATCAGCACCAGCCAGGATAACTGTCGAACCATTAGCATCATTGATGTGAAAATCGATCCTGAGCTTGCCGCGACCGTCGCCGCCGTCGCCGACGAGGGAACCCTCGATGCGGCGTCGCGAACGCTGCGGGTGACTCCGTCGGCGGTCAGCCAGCGGCTCAAGGCGCTCGAGGAGCAGCTGGGACGCGTGCTCGTCGTGCGCACGAAGCCGGTGCAGCTGACAGAGGCAGGGGAGGCGGTCGTCCGGCTCGCGCGACAGATCGCCTTGCTCGAGCATGACGCTCTCGCAGGATTGGGCCTCGAGGGCGGGGAGGCTTCCCGCACGCGGATCCCTCTCGCGGTCAACGCCGACTCTATGGCGACCTGGTTCCTGGCCCCGCTCGCGCGGCTCTCGGCCGCGCATGACCTCGACTTCGATCTGCATCGGGACGACCAGAACTTCACCGCACGGCTCCTCGAGTCGGGCACGGTGATGGCTGCGGTCACGAGCGAGGCGGAGCCGGTGGCGGGATGCTCGGTCGCACCGCTCGGTGTGCTGGAGTATCACGCGATGGCCGAGCGCGGGTTCGTCGAGCGCTGGTTCCGCGACGGCGTGAACCCGGATGCTCTCGCGACGGCGCCGTTCGTCGACTTCGACCGCCGCGATGCGCTGCAGCATGAGTGGCTCGCATCCATGGGCGTGCCGCATCAGGGGGTGCCGAGGCACTATGTGCCGGCCTCCGCCGACTATGCGCAGGCCGTGCGCCTCGGGCTCGGGTGGGGCATGGTTCCGCTGCTGCAGCGCGAGGACGGGCTTGTGTCTCTCGGAGGGCCGCCGCTTCGAGTGCGGCTCTACTGGCAGCAGTGGAACCTGCGCTCGACTCTGCTCGACAGGATCGCCGCCGAGATCGCGGACGAGGCGCGGCGGGTCCTCGCGGGCTGACGGCGACCACGGGCGAGGTCGACTCGACCCTGCATCGACGTACCGCCTCCGTTCGACAGGTTCCCAAGACACCTGGACGTTTATCGTGCTGACAACGCAGGAATTGTTCAATCGTGATCCCGATGCCCTTGATTTGCGCGCACACGTGGACAAAACTGACCCGAACGAACTGAACACGAGGATGCAGGCCACTGAGGGGCGGCCGTTCCCAGGCATCCGCGCGTCGGAATTCCTGAGGGGGAATGTGCAATGTCAACGAAGGACACGCAACGCAAGGTTCTCGCGGTGCTCGCTGGAGGGCTCGTGCTCGGCGTCGGTATCGGGGTGACCCTCGCGGCGTGGAACGACTCGGAGTTCGCGACCGGCACCTTCACCGCCGGATCATTCAATCTCGAAGGTTCGACGACCAGCGCGACGACCGGCTACGACGACCACAATGTCGACAACGGCGACACCGCGGCATCGCTCGTGTTCCCGTTGCCGGCCGTCGCCTCGTCGATGTCGCCGGGCGACATCGTCTACGCGCCGTTCTGGGTGCGACTGGATGCCACGACCACCAACTCCGCCACACTCGTGCCCGCGGGGATCACCGCGGGTGCGGGCGGCAACGAGGCGAACCTGTCGTACACCGTGACGGCCATCGCCGCCGGAGACACGTGCGGTGCTGCAGCGACCGGAACCGTCGTCGCGAGTGGCACGACGCTCAGCACCCAGACCGGCGCCACGTCGGTGCCGCTCGCCGAGGGCACTCCGGCCGGAACCGCGGGCACGCCCGTGCAGCTGTGCTTCGCCGTCACCGCGGGCGCCGGGCTCACCCAGGGCGCTGCCGCGACCGCCACGTGGGAGTTCACGGCCACCTCGACCGCGGACTGATCATGGGGGATACCCGCAGAAGCATGCGGGAGGGGAAGCGGCTGCTCTCCCGTCGGATACGCGCCCTGCTCGCGGGCGGGCTGGTGTTCGGCGTCGGCGCGACGATGACGCTCGCCGCATGGAACGACTCGGAGTACGGCAGCGCGACCTTCACCGCCGGACGGTTCGACATCGTCGGGGCGACGGATGGTGCGACGTTCTCGAGTCACCCTGTCGGCACCCCGGCCGCTCTGTCTTTCAGCGCGCCGTTCGGCGCCATGGCACCGGGGAGCACCGTCCATGCGCTGTTCAGCGTGAAGACGGTGAACCCGTCGGTCGCGGGCACGCTGCAACTGAGTGTGGCGTCCACCGGCGGCACCGGGCTCGGGACATATCTGCGCTACGGTGTCCGCTCGATCGCGGGGACGACGTGCAACGGCACCACCTACTCGGCGGGAACCGCCGTCGTTCCGGACAACTCGACGATGGCGACAGGGGGCACAGGCACCCAGGCTGTCGCAGCGAACGGAGGCACGACGGTGAACTACTGCATCGCGGTCACGCTGCCCGCCGGAACACTCAACGTGGCACAGGGGCTGACCGCAGTACAGACCTGGCAGATCACCGGGACCTCGTCCTGAGGCGGCGTCGGAAGGCGAGGAGGGGGACGTGACTGCGCAGCCGACGAGGCGGAGCCTGCGTGAGCAGGAGCAGACCGCCACGCCTTCGATCGCCGAACCGTCCGGTGTCGCCGCTCGTACGGCAGCTCCTTCGCGGGCCGAGAAGCGTGGAGTCGCACGGATGCTCGCCGACCTGCTTCTCTGGGTGGCGGCCGTCGCGGGCGTCCTCTGCATGGCGCTCGTGGTGCTCGCATTCACGGCGAACATCACCCTCATCATGTTCCGCACGGGATCCATGTCGCCCACCATCCCTGCGGGCGCGGTCGCGGTCGTGCAGAGCATCCCCGCGTCCGAGATCCGAGTCGGCGACGTCGTGACGGTCGATCGTGCAGGCGACCTTCCCGTCACCCACAGGGTCACCTCGGTCGCTCCGGGAGAGAACGAAGCCCAGAGGGTGATCACGCTGCGCGGTGATGCCAACGCCTCGGACGACCCCTATCCGTATACGGTCCAGGCGGTGCGTGTGGTGCTGTTCTCCGTTCCCGGGATCGCCGCGGTCATCGTCGCGATGGGAGACCCGTACGTGCTCGGGGCTCTCACTATCGGAGCGACTGTCCTCGTGGTCTGGGCGTTCTGGCCGCGGTCGGCACGTTCTGAAGGCTCTTCGGGACAGCGTGGCCGCAGACCGGGGAAGAGCGCATGAAATCGCTGAGACGACGGATCGGAGCGGTGATCATGGCCGCGACGTACACGGTGCTGCTTGCCGGACCCGTCTGGGCGGCACCGAGCACGCACATCGTCCAGGGCGACGTGCTGAGGCTCGTGTCGGTGGCCGATTGGGAGGCTGCTTCCGGTCTTCTGCCGGGGCAGTCCGTGCAGTGGGACGTCACCGTGAGCGCGGAGGCGTCGGACCCGGGCGTCGTCAGGATCGGGGCGAGTGCGACCGGCGACGCCGCACTCCTCGTCGATGTGCTCACCTGCGCGCAGGAATGGGACGAGACCGGATGCTCCGCCGGCGCATCCGAGCTCAGGAGCTCATGGTCGATGCCGCGCGACGGCACGGAGACACCGCTCGTGCAGATGACCGATTCGGAGGTCGTCCACTTGCGTCTCGTGATCTCGCTCGAGAGTGCGGAGACCGGCGCCACCCAGGTCCAGGTGCATGCACGGGGTGCGGGGGACTCGGTCGTCATCGGACCCGAGAACGCTCTCGCCACGACCGGTCTGCCGCCGCACATGCCCTGGGTGCTCGGGGGAGCGATCATCCTCGTCGGTGCGGGGCTCGCGGCCGGCGCACGCGGCCGACGACGCGAGAGCATGGGAGGGGAGAAGCAGTGAGCGACAGCACAGTGGCTCGCCGTCTCCATCGGCGAGTGCGTGCCGCGATCGCGGGCACGGCGATGCTCGTCGTGATCGGGCTGGCTCCTGCCGCGCACGTGTCGGACGCGGCCTTCACAGATGCGGAGCAGGCGCAGACGACCGTCACGGCACGGCTTCTGCCGCCGCAGATCACGAGCATCCCGAGCTGCATTCGGCCTCCTCTGCTCGGCGGATCCTTCATGAAGATCACGTGGGGGTGGCCGGCGGTCGCGCCCTATTCGAGCTTCTCGGCAAGCAACGTCGAATGGCGGGTGGGCACGACGGTCATCGTGCCGACAGTGACAGGCCCCGATGCGCAGAACAGATACACCGCCGACATCACGACGGGTCTGCTCAGCGGTCTGCTGGGGTCGCTGCTGGGCGCGGACATCGTCATCGAGATGCGTACGACCTACGGGACCTGGAAGACCTCGACGGCACCCACGACGGTCACATACAACGCGCCGCTCCTCTCATCCGCCGTGTCGTGCGTTCCCGCGAACGGTGCGTGAACGTCGACGACCCGGCCACCTGATCTCGGGCGCGGTCGGAGCGTTCAGTCGGCCAGGGCGAGCGCACGGAACGCGTCGCGCTCACGCAGGTGCTCGCGGCGACTGGCCGCTGCGGCCGCAGTCGCCTCAGCGATCCTCGCCGGAACCTGCTGCCCGGTGGTCCGGCGATACAGCTCGTCGATGAGGTCGGTCGCGAGACCCACGAGCTTCGCGATCTCGCGGTCGTCCCGATCGATCCAGACGCAGCGGGGCTCGTCGTGGATGGGGGCGAAGTCGACGTGCTCCTCCCAGACGAACAGAGTGCGCTCGGCACCCAGTACGTGCTGCTGCCACCACACCTGGCGGAGGTAGGTGCGGGGGATGCCGCGGAACGCCTTGTTGGTGGTCTTGATCTCGGCGAGCTTGACGCGTCCGTCCGCATCGACGGCGATGCCGTCGGGGGTCGCGAGGTGGCGGTGCTCGACCTCGGCACGGAACAGTGCGGATGAGGGAAGGATGCCGTGCGTCGCCGCGACCCACGCGGCGATCTCGGGCTCGCGGCGCCGGCCGTGATCGGTGTACGCGTTGCCGCCGAAGCGGGGGCCGCCGCCGAGTTTCGAGTCGGCCGCTCGGATGATCGACCGCTCGCTGGTGAGCCCTGCCACATCCGTCGCGGTGATCCCGCGTGAGCGGGCCCGCATCCAGGCCACGCGGTCACGGGAATCCGCGACGATGCGAGCTTGGAGTTCCGGGGTCACCTATCGAGCGTAACCCCGGTCGCGCACTCTCGTTCCCCGCACACGCCGCGCCTCGGCATCCCTCATGCGTCCGGCCGGTTGTCAGGCGAGAACGGGCCACGTCTCGGGGCCGGACGAGCCTGCGACGTAGTCCTCGAGGGGAACCTCGTCGCGCCGCCAGGCTTCGAGGATGGGCGCCACGATCCGCCAGGACTGCTCGGCGGCGTCGCCGCGCACGGCCAGCATGGGATCGCCGTCGAGAACCCCGGACAGGACCTCGGCATAGGCCTTGAGCGCACCCTCGCCGAGCTCGGCCGACAGCGTCGCCCGCTCCAGCTCGAGCGGATCCTCGGACGCGTTGAGGTTCAGCTCGAGAGACATCCGATCGGGCCCCAGCGAGAAGCGCAGGACGGCTCCGTCCGAGGTGCCGGTGAGCCCGCGGGGCAGGTGGCGGACACGACGGAAGTGCACCACGATCTCGCGAGCCGGGGTTCCGAGGGCCTTGCCGGAGCGGAGTCGGAACGGAACGCCGGCCCAGCGGGCATTGCGGACCTCGAACGTCGCATCGGCGAGCGTCTCGGTCTGTCGACCCGGATCCACACCCGGCTCGTCGACGTACGACGGCTTCGCCGTGCCGTCGACCTGTCCTGCGATGTACCGCGCCCGGCGCGACGACGCCGCGGGGTCATCGCCCCACACCCTGGTCGCGCGCAGCACGGCACCTGTCGCGGCACGGAAATCGATCTCGTCCAGCGTCGCCGGCTCTTCCATGGCGAGCACGGCGAGCACCTGCAGTAGATGGCTCTGGATCATGTCGACCAGTGCGCCTGCACGGTCGTAGTACCCGGCTCGCCCCTCGAGCGCCAGCGACTCGTCGTACACGATGTCGATCGATTCGATGCTCTCCGCCGACCAGAGCGGTTCCAGGATGCGGTTCGCGAAGCGTGCGCCGAGCAGATTGAGGGTGGTCGACCGACCGAGGAAGTGGTCGACCCGGAACACCTGGCTCTCGGGCACGAGCGCGGTAAGGACGCGGTTCAACTCGCGCGCGCTCTCTTCATCCGTGCCGAAGGGCTTCTCCATGACGAGCATCGCTCCAGCGGGCAGCATGTCGGGAGTGAGGGTCGCGATGCAGGCGGCGGCGACGGCCGGAGGCACCGCGAAGTACACGGCGACCTGTCCGCTGAGTCCGCCCAACAGCGAGCGCAGCTCGTCGGCCTGCGTGATGTCGGTGCGCACATAGCTGACCTCCACGCGGGCGGCCGCGTCCTCAGCATCCATCGATCCGAAGGCCGTCCGGACCACGGATTCCAGCTCGGCATCCGTCCATTGCTCGCGGTCCGCGCCGACGATGCGCACCGAGCGCGCCGGCTCTCTCGTCAGCAGCTGGCCGAGGGCAGGCAGGAGGAGCCGAGAGGTGAGGTCGCCACCGGCACCCAGGATCACCAGCGTCGTCGCATCGGTCATGTTCTCACCGTAATCGCTCCGGCCCCCGGGGGACATGCCATGATCGGTCGATGCCCGCTCCCATCGAGGACTACGCCCTGCTCAGCGACTGCCGCACCGGTGCGCTCGTGTCACGCGACGGCAGCATCGACTGGCTCTGCCTTCCGCGCTTCGATGCGCCGTCGGTGTTCGGCGCGCTGCTCGGAGACGCGAGCAATGGATGCTGGAGCCTGCGGCCTCGCGATGCGACCTCCACCTCGAAGCGACACTACGTGTCGGACACGTTCATCCTGGTCACCCGCTGGGAGACCGCAGAGGGAATCGCCGAGGTGCACGACTTCATGCCCCTGCAGCCGTCGCGCAGCGACGTCGTGCGCCGGGTCATCGGCATCTCCGGTCGCGTCGACTTCGACACCGAGCTGCGACTGCATTTCGACTACTCCCGCAGGCTCCCCTGGGTGCGGCAGGTGGGTACGAGCGAGGAACCGGCGCTGCGTGCGACCGCCGGACCCGAGGCGGTGGTCGTGCGCGGCGTGCGCCTCGTCGCCGAGGATCACCGGCATCGGGCGGAGTTCGCCGTGTCGGCCGGCGAGATCCGTGACCTGACCCTCAGCTGGTTCCCGTCGCATGAGCATGCGCCGAAGCCGCTCGACGTCGAGGATGCGCTCGCCGCCACGCGATCCTGGTGGCAGGGCTGGGCGAGCGGCATCGTCCATGAGGGCTCCTACCGGGGCGAGGTCGTGCGGTCGCTGCTGGTGCTGCGGGCGCTCACCAACAAGGACACGGGCGGGATCGTCGCCGCCGCGACGACATCGCTCCCCGAGGAGTTCGGAGGCTCGCGCAACTGGGACTACAGATTCGTCTGGCTGCGGGATGCCGCGTTGACGCTCGAGGCGCTGATCGCTCATGGCTTCCTCGCCGAGGCGCACCAATGGAGGCGGTGGCTGCTCCGAGCAGTGGCCGGCGAGCCGAAAGAGGTCCAGATCATGTACGGGATCGCGGGGGAGCGTGATCTGCTCGAACGCGAGCTCACCAGTCTGCCCGGCTATGGAGGCGCTGCGCCGGTGCGGATCGGCAACGGCGCGGTCGACCAGTATCAGGGAGACGTGATCGGCGAGGTGCTCGTCGCGCTGGAGGCCGCGAGAATCGCCGGCCTCGAAGAGGGCGATTTCTCCTGGCCCCTGCAGCGGGCGCTGATCGAGCAGGTGATCGCCTCGATCGACCGCCCGGACAACGGCATCTGGGAGATCCGGGGCGAGCCGCAGTGGTTCACCCACTCGCGGGTCATGATGTGGGCAGCCCTGGACCGCGGCGTTCGCGCGGTGCAGGAGCACGGGCTCCCCGGTGACGTCGACCGGTGGTCCATGGTCCGTGACGGGCTGAGGCGCGAGATCGACGAGCGCGGAGTGAACGCCGAGCAGGGATACTTCGTCCAGCACTACGGCTCGACCGAGGTCGACGCCTCGCTGCTCGTCCTTCCGCAGGTCGGGTACTGCGCCCCGGACGACCCGCGGATGCTGCGGACGGTGGAGCAGATCGAGCGGACTCTGCTCACCGGGGGATTCCTCCGGCGCTACCGCACGGAGTCGGGTGTCGACGGGCTCGACGGCGCAGAGCATCCCTTCATCGCGTGCAGCTTCTGGCTGGTCGAGCAGTATGCGATGAGCGGTCGCATCGACGAGGCCGGCGACCTCATGGCCGGGTTGATCGAGATGGCGAACGACCTCGGTCTGCTGTCGGAGGAATACGACGTCGCGAACACGCGGCAGGCGGGGAACACGCCGCAGGCGCTCTCGCACCTGAGTCTCATCCGCGCCGCAGACGCGCTCGGTGGACATGGGGGCCGCGCGGCGCACCGACGGTGATCCCGGCTGATTTGGGGAGAGCGGATTCGGTGAGGTACAGTGGGATCAACCGAAGACCGCTGGTCATCCTCATGCGCGCAAGCGCACGAGGATTGAAGCTCTGCTCAGCAGGGGCCCGCGCAGGACACGAACTTTCCAAAGCTCCGTGCGCTTGCGCCGGAGCTTTTCTGTTGCCAGGGGTCGGAACCGGTGTCTCACCGCCGTGAGGCATCTCGTACACACCAAGGAGTGACCATGGCGCAGAAGGATGCATCGGTCGCCGAGCTCACGAAGTCATTCGAGAACTCGACTGCCGTTCTGCTGACCGAGTACCGCGGTCTGACGGTTGCCCAGCTCAAGGAGCTGCGCAACAGCATCCGTCAGGACGCTGAGTACGCCGTGGTGAAGAACACGCTGACCAAGATCGCCGCCAACAAGGCTGGCATCACCGCGCTGGACGACGACCTCAAGGGTCCGTCGGCCGTCGCGTTCGTGCACGGTGACTTCGTCGCCACTGCCAAGGCTCTTCGTGACTTCGCCAAGGCCAACCCGCTTCTCGTGATCAAGTCGGGCATCTTCGAGGGCAACCCCCTCTCTGCCGACGAGGTCAACAAGTACGCCGCGCTCGAGAGCCGTGAGGTTCTGCTTGCGAAGGCTGCGGGCATGATGAAGGCCACGATGGGCAAGGCTGCCGCCACCATCGATGCTCTTCGCGAAAAGCTGGAGACCGCTGAGGCCGCGTAAGCGACCCGACGTTCTCGTTCAACAAACCCCATCTATCTAGGAGATACATCATGGCTAAGCTCACCACTGAGGAGCTGCTCGAGCAGTTCGCAGGCCTGACCCTCATCGAGCTCAACGACTTCGTCAAGGCGTTCGAGGAGAAGTTCGAGGTCACCGCTGCTGCCCCCGTCGCCGTCGCAGGTGCCGCTGGTGCTGGCGCAGGCGCCGAGGCTGAGGAAGAGAAGGACTCCTTCGACGTCATCCTCGAGGCTGCTGGCGACAAGAAGATCCAGGTCATCAAGACCGTCCGCGAGCTCACCTCGCTGGGTCTCGGCGAGGCCAAGGCTGTCGTCGACGGTGCTCCCAAGGCCGTGCTCGAGGGCGCGAACAAGGAAGCAGCCGAGAAGGCCAAGGCTGCCCTCGAAGAGGCAGGCGCCACGGTTACCCTCAAGTAATCCGTTCCAGGTCGCGGCCCAGCGCCTCGCCCTGGATGCGTCTGAACGCTTCACGAAAGCCCCGGGTTCGCCCGGGGCTTTCGTGCGTCCGGGCGGGGAGGCGGCGAGCGGGCTCAGCGTCGACCGGCGGTGGAACTGCGCACGACCAGTGCGGATGCCGTGACGGTGCGCTCCCGTGGGGAATCCGGATGGTCGATCTGCTGCTGCAGCAGTCGCACCGCCTCGTGTCCCTGTTCGCGGGGAGACTGCTTGATGGTGGTGAGGGCGAACATCTCGGCGTGCTGATGATCGTCGACGCCGACGATGCTCAGCTCCGTGGGCACAGCGATACCCAGCCGCCGTGCGGCGATCATCGCTCCGATCGCGGCCTCGTCGCAGACGCCGATGATGGCGGTGGGGCGACCCCGACGGTCGGCGAGCAGCTCGACGGCGGCGGCGTAGCCCCCGGGCATGGTCGGGGGAGAGTCGGCGATCCGCGCGACCGCCTCGAGTCCGGCCGCGGCGAGGGCTTCGAGATACCCCTCGACGCGCTGGGCATCACCGAAGCTGAGGTCGTCGGGATCCGCGGACCCGCCGACGAAGGCGATGTCGGTATGACCCAGTTCGATCAGGTGCTCGGTGGCGATGCGCGCGGCGGCGATGTCATCGATCGACACCGCGCTCGATCCCTCGCTGTAGGGACCGACGCTGACGAGGGGGCGCTCCGAGCGGTGCAGACGCTCGAGCTCCTGCGCGCTCGGCTGGATGCCTACCGCGATGATCCCGTCGAAGCGTCGCCCCGGAAGCACGGTGTCGAACAGGCGTTCGCGCGTCTCGGTCCCCTCGCGGATGCCGTAGAGGGCGAGCTCGTAGTCGAGCGCGAACAGGGATTCCTGGATGCCGGCGAGCAGCTCCGAGAAGAACCACCGGTCGACGGGAGGCATGATCACCCCGACTGTCCGGGTGCGTCCGGTCGCGAGGCTGGTTGCGGAGGAATGCGCGACGTAGGCGAGCTCGTGCGCCGCCTCCGTCACCCTCGTGCGCGTACCCTCTGAGACGTAGCCGCGACCGCTGAGTGCTCGACTCGCCGTCGCCTTGGACACGCCCGCACGCGCCGCGACGTCCGCGATCGTGCTCATCGGTCCTCCTCGACCATGTGTCCGACGCCCAGCCCCTCCTGCGCACCGATGTCAGCGTAGCCGGTGTCCGCACCGAAAGGAACCGGTTCCATACGAATCGTGAGGGAGCGCTCCCATGCGACCTGTGCGAACCGCGGGAAAGGTTGCCGTGTTGTGATCCTGGCTTATTGTGCGGCGGCGTCGCACCCCGGTAGGTTGTCCTGGAATCGGTTCCCGATTCTGCGCCAGGGGCGGCGTGGATCGAGGGGGACCGCACAACTCGAAGAGGAGAATTCACATGGGTCTGTCACAGCGTTCCCGGCGTTACGCGCCAATCGCTCTGCTGGGAGTCGCGGGTATCGCGCTCGCCGGCTGTGGTGCTCCCGGCGGCACGGACGGCGGAAGCGAAGGCGGAGGCGGAGGCGACAACACCGTCACCATCTACGGCACGATCGTCGAGGGCGAGGCCGAGCTCCTCGCGCAGTCCTGGGCGGACTTCGAAGAAGAGAACGACATCGAGATCAAGTACGAGGGCAGCCAGGACTTCGAGACGCAGCTCGGCACGCGCGCGCAGGGCGGCAACCCGCCTGACATCGCGATCTTCCCGCAGCCGGGTCTGTTCGCGGACTACGCGTCTCGCGACCTGCTGAAGCCGGCGCCCGAGGCTGTCAAGGCGAACGCAGAGGAGTACTGGACCGAGGGGTGGGTCGAGTTCGGCACCTACGACGGCACCTTCTACGGCGCGCCGCTGATGGCCAGCGTCAAGGGCTGGATCTGGTACTCGCCGACGAAGTTCGCCGAATGGGGCGTCGAGGAACCGACGACCTGGGACGAGCTTCTGGCCCTCACCGAGACGATCAAGACCGCGAGCGGCAAGGCTCCGTGGTGCGCCGGCTTCGAATCGGGCGTCGCGACCGGTTGGCCCGGCACCGACTGGATCGAGGACCTCGTGCTCCGCAATGCGGGCCCCGACGTGTACGACCAGTGGGTCAAGAACGAGATCCCGTTCACCGACCCGCAGATCAAGGAGGCCTTCGACGCGACCGGTGAGATCCTGCTGAACCCCGAGTACGTCAACGCCGGCTTCGGCGACGTGCGCTCGATCAACTCGACCGCATTCGGCGATGTCGCGGCGCAGGTCGCCAGCGGCGAGTGCGCGCTGACCCACCAGGCCTCGTTCCTCTCGGGTTTCTACCCCGAGGGCACGAACTTCGCCGAAGACGGAGACGTCTGGGCGTTCCTGACGCCGAGCCAGAACGCAGACGAGACGCTCATCACCGGTGGTGGCGAGATCGTCGGTGCTTTCAGCGACGACGAGGCGACGCAGAAGGTGCTCGAGTACCTGTCGAGCCCCGAGTGGGCGGACAGCCGCCTCGCTCTCGGCGGAGTGACTTCGGCCAACAAGGGCGTGAACCTCGATGTGGTCGAGGATCCCATCCTGCAGGAGTCGATCAAGCTGCTCCAGGACGACTCGATCACGTTCCGCTTCGACGGTTCCGACCAGATGCCCGGTGCTGTCGGCTCGGGAACATTCTGGAAGGGAATCGTCGCATGGGTGAACGGCACCTCGACCGACGAAGTGCTGACCCAGATCGAGACAGGCTGGCCGTCCAGCTGATCGGATGAGGTGGGCCGCCCCGATTGGCGGCCCACCTTCTCATCTCTCCCATTCGGTCCGCGCATCGTCGCGCGGACCGCTGATCAGCTCCGTCTCATGAAGGGGAATCCATGAACGCGACTGTGTTCTTCCAATGGATCGGGTCATTGCCCCCGATCGCCCAGGCTCTCGCCGTCGTCATCGCCTTCGCGGTGGTCGTCGTCGTCATCCTGCTTCTCGTCGACATCGCGCCTCGCAAGGGCGCCCTCTACACCGGCATCCGCCTCGCGATGTGCCTCCTCATCCCGTTCGCGGTGATGTGGTTCTTCAACTCCTACTACTGGGCCATGGGAGTCGCGGTCGCCGTAGGTGCCCTGTTCTTCTTCCTGGACTATCGATCTCGTGACGGTGTGGGGTACCTGATCCAGCTGGTCGCCTTCATGGCCCCGGCGATCCTCCTGCTTCTGGCAGGTCTGATCCTTCCGTCCATCCAGACCGTGTACGCATCGTTCTGGAACTCGACCGGCAGCGACTTCGTCGGCTTCTCCAACTATCTGTGGATCTTCACGCAGTCCGACGGGGTCACCTCGGTCGTGAACACGATCGTCTGGGTGCTGCTCGTGCCGACCCTCTCGACGATCGTCGGTCTCGCCTACGCGGTGTTCATCGACAAGACCCGAGGCGAGAAGATCTACAAGCTCCTGGTGTTCATGCCGATGGCGATCTCGTTCGTCGGCGCGAGCATCATCTGGCGCTTCGTCTACGCATACCGGGGTCCCGAGTTCGAGCAGATCGGTCTGCTCAACCAGATCCTCGTGTGGTTCGGGGGAGAACCGCAGCAGTTCCTGCTGAACGGGCCGTGGAACAACCTCGCGCTCATCGTCGTGCTGATCTGGGTGCAGACCGGTTTCGCGATGGTCGTGCTGTCGGCATCCATCAAGGGCGTCCCGACCGAGCTCCTCGAAGCTGCAGAACTCGACGGTGCGAACGCCTGGGAGCGTTTCCGCTCGGTGACGATCCCCTCGATCAGGCCGGCGCTCATCGTCGTGCTCACCACGATCTCGATCGCCTCGCTGAAGGTCTTCGACATCGTGCGCACGATGACCGGTGGAAACTACGGCACGTCGGTTCTGGCGAACGAGATGTACACCCAGTTCTCCAAGTTCGAGGCGGGACGCAGTGCTGCGCTCTCCGTCATCCTGTTCATCCTGGTGCTGCCGATCGTGATCTACAACGCGCGCCAGATCAAGAAGCAGCGGGAGATCCGATGACCGACACCGTGAATTCAGACACCGGCCAGAGCACGAGGGCGATCACCACCGCCGGACGCTTCGAAGCATCGGCTGGCCGCGCACGCAAGCGGCTCAGCCGTCCGTGGGCGACCGTCGCCTCGATCGTCATCGCCGTGGTGTGGACGATCCCGACGCTGGGACTGTTCATCTCGTCGTTCCGTGAGAGGGACGCGATCGAGACCACCGGTTGGTGGACGTTCTTCACCAACCCTCAGTTCACGTTCGACAACTACGCGGCCGTGCTGCAGTCGGGCACCACGCAGCTGACCATCCTCGAGTCGTTCTTCAACTCGATCGTGATCACGATCCCGGCCACGATCATCCCGCTGATGATCGCGGCGATGGCGGCATACGCGTTCTCCTGGATCGACTTCAAGGGGCGCAACGCGCTGTTCATCTTCGTGTTCGCGCTGCAGATCGTGCCGATCCAGATGGCGCTCGTTCCGCTGCTGTCATCGTTCTCGCGGGGCATCAATCTGTTCGGCGTGCAGGTCACGCAGGGGCTCGATGTGGCGGGCGGCTATGCGCAGGTGTGGATCGCCCACACCATGTTCGCGCTGCCGCTGGCGATCTACCTGCTGCACAACTTCATGTCGGAGATCCCCGGGGAGATCATCGAAGCCGCGCGCGTCGACGGTGCATCCCGCGGCCAGATCTTCTTCCGCATCGTTCTGCCGCTCACCATGCCGGCGATCGCCTCGGTGGCGATCTTCCAGTTCCTGTGGGTCTGGAACGATCTGCTCGTCGCTCTGGTGTTCGCCGACGGTGCGGCCTCTCCGATCACGAAGGTGCTCGCCGAGATCACCGGACGCGGTGAGGGCTGGTACCTGCTCACAGCCGGAGCGTTCGTCTCGATCATCGTGCCCCTGATCGTGTTCTTCTCGCTCCAGCGCTACTTCGTGCGAGGACTGCTGGCGGGTTCGACGAAGGGCTGATCGGTTCTCACCGAGCTGCGGAACTCACGATGCCGCGACCGGATGCAACACGACCCCGGTCGCGGCATCGTCGCACGTACGCTGTGAA
>Ga0308166_1000669_pt1 | contig 43179 bp, 38 predicted proteins | sample PhyCR2_2_FD_202137 | JGI IMG/M metagenome (GOLD analysis project Ga0308166, IMG submission 202137) | Phyllosphere microbial communities from UC Gill Tract Community Farm, Albany, California, United States - DLSLCC.R2 | ecosystem: Host-associated > Plants > Phyllosphere > Unclassified | place...
CACTAATATAAGGTTCGGCAGAGAAGCGGTATTCAACGACAACGTGTTTACTCAGGACTTCTTTACTGAAAATGCCACACATAAACAGAACTGTACCTCGTTTGACCCAAAACGTGTTATCACACACAACGTTTAATATGGCAAGCCATTTTTAAACATGTCTCGATCCGCCGCACAAATTCAGGTGTTACTCCATAACAATCTGCACAGTTATGCGAATTGTCAAATGAAGCGCTACCTGACCTCACTGCCCGCAGGGTGCGTTGACGTGCCCTGTAATCAAAGACTTTTTAAACATAGCTCAATCATTTCAAAGCGTCCATCCCAATCCCTGATTTTCTTTAAAAGAATGACTGAGTTAGAACATTTTGTGAAAAGTTATGCTGAAAACATTGCAACGCACCGACATGTGTCAGGGAATATAGGATGTTAATTACATTTTGCTAATTGTATTAAAATCCACCATTTAATTAGCGTTATTCTGCACCAAAATAATGAAATTTTTATGACTCTGCCTCAAAACAAGGCAAGCAAAACGTTTCGATAAAAATAAAACACTTCGGGAAAGATAAAACACACAATTTATTCAACGAAACGGTAATTATCGAATAAGGATAAATATTCACCAGTTTTCAGTATGCTGAAACAATAGTTAACTGCTGCTTAATTATACGTTGGGATGTTGTGGATCACATTTGATAAGGGAGGGGATTTACGCCGTACGTCAGGCCACCTCCCTTTCCGGGCAAACTATCGTTCGGCTACCAGGCGAATGAAGTCTTCCTCGTCCTGTTGTTGAGCAACAGCGTCCTTAGGTACCGCTTTCTCCTCCGGCTCGTTGGCTTCGCACAGACGACGCAGCAACGCATTCTGCCGTTTCTGCTGATCGAGCAATGCTTCCAGCAGTTCAATCTGCTCGTTTGTGCGGGAGCTGGCGCGGTTAACGAAGAACCACAGTACCAGCCCAACGACCAGCACCACCAAAGACATTACCAGGGATGCAATGCTCAGCAGCCCCGAATTCAGTAACTCACCCATTTCACCACCTCAGTAAAAACAGTCATTTTACCACTGCCGCCACGTAAGGACATCACTCAGCGTAAAAATGGCCTCTACCAGGGGATAAACTTATTGATTGAACAAATGCCGCTAAAGAATTGTACATCCTGATCGCACATCACATTGATAGTCTGCGTCCACAGCACCACACAAGCTATCAACACTATAATCAGAATTACCCAGCGTATTTTTTTCACTCCACACTCCGTCTTATGACCTGATGCAGCCAGGTTATCACGGTTATCTTAAACAGGGGCTAACTGTACCTTCAACAGACGCTTTTCGGAATCGTGCACTTGTTTCACTGCGTAAACCCGTTACGCTTACTCCATGACAACAAAGAAAAAAGAGGCAACGATGCGTTTACTTATTCGTACAGTAATTGTACTGGCCATTGTGTGGATCGGCCTGTTATTAAGTGGGTACGGCGTATTAATGGGAAGCAAAGAAAATGCCGCGGGTCTGGGTATCCAGTGTAAATATCTTACCGCCCGGGGGGTAAGCACGGCGCAGTACATCCATTCCGACAGCGGGATCATCGGGTTAACCAACTGTCCTGTGCTGCGTAAATCATCTGATGTGATTGATAACGGTTAATCAGCGTTGAATTTCGCTTACAAGAACGCCGCACTGTTGCGGCGTTTTTATTGAAAGCGTCGATCAGAACGGATAATCGTTATAGCCCATCTGCTCTGAAATTTTGCGCGCTGCGGTATGCAGGATCGCCACATATTCATGAAGACGCTCTTCAGAGAAACGCAGCGTTGGGAACGAAATGCTCAGGCCCGCAATGACAACGCCGAAGCGGTCAAATACCGGCACACCGATGCAACGCAGCCCCTCTTCCTGCTCTTCGTTATCTTCCCCGTAACCCTGCTCACGCACATTATCCAGCACGCTCAGCAGTTCATCCGTACTGGTAATGGTGCGGTCGGTGCTGCGTTTGTACTCCACCCCGTCAAGGATCTGCTTCACCTCTTCGCGATCGCGCCAGGCCAGCAGTACTTTACCAATTGCGGTGCTGTAGAGCGGGTTACGACGACCGATGCGTGAATACATGCGCAGGTTGTACATGGAGTCAATTTTGTGGATGTAAACAATGCTGTCTTCATCCAGCGCACCGAGGTGAATTGTCTCTTTCGTCAGTCGTGAAAGTTCACGCATCTGAATGTCAGCGCTGCGGATCAGATCCACGTTTTGCAAAGCGCGGGCGCCCAGTTCAAACAGTTTCAGCGTCAGAGAATATTTTTCTGATTCTCCTTCCTGCGCGACATAACCCAATGATTTCATCGTCTGCAAAAAGCGATAAACGGTGCTTTTCGACATCATCACACGCTGCGACAACTCTGTAATACCAATTTCACGCTCTTCTCCGAGCGCCTGCAAGATGCCAAACACCTTCAGCACGGAAGAAACAGAATCTGGCTGCTTATCCAAATCTGCGATTGCCATTTATCACCTCATGGAGAGTGTTTTATAAAAATCAGAACCGGTTTTTATTATAAATTCGTGTGATGCGTGCTGCAATCTATCTGGGTTTACTTCGTTACAAATCTGCGACATAAAACCGAAATAACGATGCTAAAATAGTTACTCTGAAAATAATTTCACGCTGAGTCATTCTTTTCCCATGCAAAAAAACGTTTCTGATGGCCTGCCCTTACCGCAGAGGTACGGGGCAATTGCCACTATTGTCATCGGTATTTCGATGGCTGTCCTTGACGGTGCGATTGCCAACGTTGCTCTTCCTACCATTGCAAAAGACCTTAATGCTTCTCCCGCAAGCTCCATCTGGATTGTGAACGCGTACCAGATAGCAATTGTGATTTCCCTCCTGTCACTCTCTTTCCTGGGCGATATGTTTGGCTATCGCCGGGTTTACCAGTGCGGGCTGGTGGTCTTTACCCTCACCTCGCTCTTCTGTGCCCTTTCCGATTCACTGCACACCCTCACCCTGGCGCGTATCGCGCAGGGCTTTGGCGGCGCGGCGCTAATGAGCGTGAACACGGCCCTCATACGGCTTATCTATCCTCACCGCCACCTGGGGCGCGGCATGGGCATTAATTCCTTTATTGTGGCCGTGTCGTCCGCTGCCGGGCCGACGATTGCCGCCGCCATTCTGTCCGTTGCCTCGTGGCAGTGGCTGTTTGCCATTAATGTGCCGCTGGGTATTGTGGCGATCTTCTTCGCCCTGCGCTATCTTCCGGAAAATGGTCCGAAAAACACCATGCCGCGTTTTGACCTGCCCAGCGCCGTGATGAACGCGCTGACCTTTGGCCTGCTGATTACCGCGCTGAGCGGATTTGCTCAGGGGCAGTCTCTGTCGCTCATTGCCGCAGAAATCGTTGCCATGCTTATCATCGGATTTTTCTTCGTACGACGTCAGCTGGCGCTGCCCGTGCCGTTACTGCCGGTGGATTTGCTGCGTATTCCGCTGTTTTCGCTATCCATTTGTACCTCCATTTGCTCGTTCTGCGCCCAGATGCTGGCGCTGGTTGCGCTGCCGTTCTTTTTGCAGAGCGTGATTGGCCGTTCGGAAGTGGAAACAGGCTTGCTGCTCACGCCCTGGCCTCTGGCAACCATGGTGATGGCCCCGCTGGCCGGTTACCTTATTGAGCGCGTTCATGCCGGGCTTCTGGGGGCGATTGGGCTGGTTGTCATGGCGGTGGGACTGTTTGCACTGGCGCTCCTGCCCGCCTCGCCAGGGGATCTGGATATTATCTGGCGCATGATCCTGTGCGGGGCCGGTTTTGGTCTGTTCCAGTCCCCTAATAACCACACGATTATCACCTCTGCCCCACGTCATCGCAGCGGTGGCGCCAGCGGGATGCTGGGCACGGCAAGACTGTTAGGGCAAAGCACCGGGGCCGCACTGGTAGCCTTGATGTTTAACCTGGCCGGGCAGAATGCGACACACGTTGCGCTGATTACCGCAGGGACACTGGCGACCCTCGCGGCTGTCATTAGCGGTCTTCGTGTCACCCAGCCAAAGGCGCAGGCATAAAAAAACCGGGCGGAGAAGGACTCCTGCCCGGTTGTTTTCAACCCGATTACGTTACTTCAGATATTCGCCGCTACGCAGCGCTTCAATACGTTTATCCAGCGGCGGGTGAGACATAAACAGCTCGCTCAGCGACTTTGACTTGCCGTTGATGCAGAAGGCCATCATGCTGTTTGCTTCCTGCGGCTCGTAGCTGGTTTTAAGACGTTGCAGCGCAGCAATCATCTTTTCACGACCCACCAGTTTCGCGGAACCGGCATCCGCATGGAACTCACGATGACGGGAGAACCACATGGTAATAATGCTTGCCAGGATACCGAACACCAGCTCCAGCACCATTGAAACAGCAAAATAGATCAGCGGGTTGCCGTTGCTCTCTTCACCCTCATCACGGTTGCCACCCATAAACCCGGCAGCAATCTGCGCCAGAATACGGGAAATAAAGATAACGAAGGTGTTCACCACGCCCTGGATCAGGGTCATGGTGACCATATCGCCGTTGGCGATGTGGCTGATCTCGTGAGCAATAACCGCTTCCGCTTCGTCACGGCTCATGTTTTGCAGCAGACCGGTGCTGACGGCCACCAGGGACGCGTCACGACGCGCACCGGTAGCAAACGCGTTGATATCCGGCGCGTGGTAGATGGCTACCTGTGGCATGGCAATGCCTGCCTGCTTTGACTGCTGAGCAACCGTGCTCATCAGCCACTGCTCCATATCGTTACGCGGTTGCTCAATAACTTCACCGCCCACGGATTTCAGTGCCATCCACTTCGACATTAGCAGTGAAATGAAAGAGCCACCGAAACCAAACAGCAGCGCCATAATCAACAGACCCTGAACGCTGCTCGACTGAATTCCCGTCAGGCTTAGCACCAGCCCGAATACCACCATCACCGCCAGGTTGGTGAGCAGGAAGAGCGCGATTCGCATCATAATATTCTTTTAACCTCAGTTTAACAAAACGCACTATGCGATTACCCACATCGTATGGGTATTACGGCTATTTTCAAGCATCCAGACGGCGTAAGTCACCAGAAAGACACAACTTTACACAATTGGAAATCTGCCTGACGGAAGGATGAGGAACAAAAAGAAACAGGCACAATTTCTTGTGCCTGTTGGGGGATTATTTTGTCGGAGCAGGTTGCACAGCAGGTTTCTCTTTTACCAGCTTCGCGAGATCAAGCGCGATATGCACCGTCTCGTCCAGATACGGATCGGGCTCCTGGTAATCCTTAGGCAGATCGTCCAGTTTTTTGAGCAGAGGCTTGCCTTCACGTTTGAAGCGATCGTTGATACGCGCCAGACGTGTCGCGTCATCTTCATTGTTCTCTTTCTCACGCTGAGCGTAGTTCAGAGACACAATGTTCCGTTTTGCTTTCAGGGCGTTGAAACGCGCGATGTCCTTCATGATGTACTGGAATTCCGGATCCTTCCCGATGCGATCGTTGTGATTTTTCAGCAGTTCCGGTCCGAACTGTTTCATATCACCCGATTTCACGAATGTCGCGGCATCAATGCTATCCCACGGCAGCGCGTTATCTTCAAACTTCTCGCCCGTTTCCGTCTCTTCGGTACCTGTCGGCATCATAATATCCGGCGTCACGCCTTTGCGCTGCGTGCTGCCGCCGTTGACGCGGTAGAACTTCTGAATGGTGTACTGTACTGAGCCCAGCGCCGGCCATTCAGGGCGCAGCATCTGGTCGTAAATACGGTTCAGAGAGCGGTACTGCTGAACGGTGCCCTTGCCAAACGTCGGTTCGCCGACGATTAACGCCCGGCCGTAATCCTGCATGGCAGCAGCGAAGATTTCCGATGCAGAGGCGCTGAAGCGATCGACAAGCACCACCAGCGGCCCCTTATAGTAGACCACACCATCGGTATCCGCATCTTCACGCACTTTACCGTTGTTATCGCGCACCTGTACCACCGGGCCAGACGGGATAAACAGCCCGGAAAGCGAGACGGCCTCGGTCAATGCCCCGCCGCCGTTGCTGCGCAGGTCAATGATCACGCTGCTGACATTCTGCTTTTCAAGCTTCTGAAGCTGCACTTTCACATCATCGGTCAGGCCGACGTAGAAACCTGGGATATCCAGAACGCCAACCTTCTCTTTACCCACGGTTTTCACCGACATTTTCACCGCGCGATCTTCCAGACGGATACGCTCACGGGTCAGAGTAACGATACGGGTTTTGGTCCCCTTACCGGCTGGCAGGATCTCAAGGCGAACTTTGCTGCCCTTCGGCCCTTTGATCAGCGCAACTACGTCATCAAGACGCCAGCCAATCACGTCCACCATGCTCTTTCCGGTTTGGCCCACACCGACAATACGGTCGCCTACGCTGATCGCTTTGCTTTTCGATGCAGGGCCACCGGCCACCATGGAGTTGATTACGGTGTAGTCATCGTCCATCTGAAGCACAGCACCGATACCTTCCAGAGACAGGCTCATTTCGGTATTGAACTGTTCGGTGTTACGTGGAGAGAGATAATTAGTGTGCGGATCAATTTCGTGCGCAAACGCGGTCATCGCCAGCGAGAAAACATCTTCACTGTTGGTCTGCGCCAGTCGGCGAATAGCGAACTTGTAGCGACGGTTTAACGTCTCACGGATCTCTTTCTCGTCTTTGCCTGTGAGCTTGAGGCTCAGTTCGTCATATTTGACTTTTCCATCCCACAGCGCATTCAGTTCAGCCTCGTCTTTCGGCCATGGCGCTTTGCTGCGGTCCAGATTAAAGGTGTCGTTGCCGGTGAAGTCCATAGGACGTTCCAGCACTTTCAGCGCGTATTGATAACGCTCAAAACGGCGCTTTTGCGATAAGTTGTACAGATCGTAGAACAGATCGAGTTTTCCGGAGCGCAGCTCATCACCCACTTCGGATTTGCGTTTAGCGAACTGTTCGACATCGCTGGCCAGCAGTACGTTATGACTGTAATCCAGCAAGTTCAGATAACGGTCAAAGATTTTGGCCGAAAAGGCCTGATCGAGATCGAACTGACGATAGTGCGAACGAGTAAAGCGCGACGTCACGCGCTCACTCACCGTCGCGTGCTGAGTCTCTTCCTTGAGAACCGGAATTTGATCAACACGCGTAATATCGTCCACAGCGAAAGCGTGGCCTGTTATAGCAAACAGGCCAGCCAGCGCGGTGAGCTTAAAAAAAGTGTTCATGCCAGGCTCGGCCTCCGTTTCAGAACAACAAGTGTTCTGCGCGTACAATCATTGACATACCAGAAGTCAGCTGTACACGAACGCCATCTTTGGTGATTTCCAGTACGGTGGCGTCCATCGCGTTGTTACCCGCTTTCACCTTCAGAGACTGACCTACGCTCAGCGCATTGATGTCAGAAACCGGGGTGTGGCGCGGCTCTTCGCGCGGCGCACGTGGGGCTTTAGCTGCTGGTTTGTCAGCACGCGGTTTGCGATCGTTATTTTCAGTACGACGCGGTGCCGGGCGCGGTTTACGCTCGCGACGAGGGGCGTCTTCCTGACCGTTTGCCGCTGCGGCTTCGCGTTTTTTCGCCTGCTGTTCCGCACGCTGTGCCTGCACGCGAGCTTTGGCTTCTTCAAGCTGCTTACGCGCATGTTCTACGTGCTGCTCGTCCAGCTCACCGCACGGGTTGCCGTCAAGGTCGACACGGGTCGCACCCGGCTTGATACCGTACAGGTAACGCCAGCTCGAGGTATAAAGGCGCAAGGCAGAACGAAGCTGCGTTTTGCTGAGGTTCATCTCCCCCTCAACGCGCGCGACCAAATCCTGAAAGATACCGACTTTCAGAGGACGCGCTTCACCTTCAGCGCTGAAGCACTGCGGGAAACGCTCGGCCAGAAATGCGATAACTTCTTTACTGCTATTCAACTTAGGTTGATTTTCCATGAAATTTCCTGATTACAACGGACGTTGCCAACAAGCGCAGGCATGAACAGGCGACATTATAATGACGCTATCAGTAAATGCTACGTTATCCGTTGATTATCCTGCGACGCTCGCAAAGAATTTATGATAATCGGTCTCTGCCAGAACATTTTCCAGGTTTGCGGCCAGCGCGCGCAGCCCCTGCTCATCCTCGGCAGTAAAGCGACTGAAGACCGTGCTGTCGATATCCAGAACGCCAATAATCTGATTTTTAACCACCAGCGGCAGTACGATTTCAGAATTGCTGCTGGCATCGCAGGCGATGTGGCCGTCAAACGCATGAACATCTTCGACACGCTGAACCTGACGGGTCGCCACTGCGGTACCGCACACGCCGCGACCTACCGGGATACGCACGCAGGCGAGTTTCCCCTGGAAAGGCCCCAGTACCAGCGTGTCGCCTTCCAGCAGATAAAAGCCCGCCCAGTTCACGTCAGAAAGGCGTTCGAACAGTAACGCACTGGTATTTGCCAGAGTGGCTAAGAAACTGGTTTCCCCTGCCATTAATGCCTTAAAATCGCGATTCAGATCCGCGTAGAATTCTGTTTTGTTCATTATTCAATCACTTAGTTATCTTACATAGTTACCGCATAGCCTATTAAAATAAGCATTAAATGCGCTCATGCTCAAGATGAATCCGTTCATGAGTTATTATAACTTTCAACAATACTAATCTGTGTGCGACTGATGGCCCTAAAAACACCCCAAATTACGCCGACACGAAAGATCGTTGTCCGTACGGTAAGCCAGGCTCTGCCCCGTGCACATTATCAGCGTTGTCCCCAGTGCGATACGCTTTTTATGTTGCCGAAGATGAAATCGCACCAAAGTGCTTTTTGTCCATGCTGCGATGCCAAAATTCGCGATGGCCGGGACTGGTCATTGACGCGTCTGGCGGCAATGGCGGTCACCATGCTACTGCTGATGCCCTTCGCCTGGACCGAGCCGCTGTTAAAGCTCTACCTGCTTGGCGTGCGTATTGACGCTAACGTGTTGCAGGGGATCTGGCAGATGACGCGCCAGGGCGATCCGCTTACGGCCGCCATGGTGCTGTTCTGCGTCGTCGGCGCGCCGTTGGTGCTGGTCGCGGCAATTGCCTACCTGTGGTTTGGCAACATACTGGGGATGAACCTGCGCCCCGTCCTGCTCATGCTGGAAAAGCTCAAGGAGTGGGTGATGCTGGACATCTATCTGGTGGGCGTCGGCGTGGCGTCTATCAAGGTGCAGGATTATGCATTTTTACAACCTGGCATTGGCCTTTTTGCGTTTATTTCACTGGTCCTGCTGAGTATTCTGACCCTGATTCATCTCAATGTTGAACAGCTTTGGGAGCGATTTTACCCGCAGCGTCCCGCGACCCGGCCTGATGACAACCTGCGCGTCTGCCTGGGGTGCCATTACACCGGTTTTCCGGATAAACGCGGGAGATGTCCGCGCTGCCACATTCCGTTAAGATTGCGACGCAACAACAGCCTGCAAAAATGCTGGGCGGCGCTTATCGCCTCCCTGGTATTTTTGTTCCCGGCCAACATGCTGCCGATCTCCGTAATTTATGTGAACGGCGCCCGTCAGGAAGATACTATCCTTTCAGGGATTATCTCTCTGGCGCACAGTAACGTGGGGGTCGCCGCCATTGTTTTCATCGCCAGTATTCTGGTGCCCTTTACCAAAGTGGTGGTGATGTTTACGCTGCTTATCAGCATTCACTTTAAATGCGAACAAGGACTACGCACCCGCATCCTGCTTCTGCGATTCGTGACCTGGATTGGTCGCTGGTCGATGTTGGATCTGTTCGTGATTTCGCTGATGATGTCGCTCATCAATCGCGATCAGTTACTTGCTTTTACCATGGGACCCGCAGCTTTTTATTTCGGCTCTGCGGTGATATTGACTATTCTTGCAGTGGAATGGCTGGACAGCCGCTTACTTTGGGACGCACATGAGTCAGGAAACGCCCGCTTCGCCGACTGAAGCGAGAATTAAAACAAAACGCCGCATTTCGCCATTCTGGTTGCTACCTGTCATCGCGCTGATGATCGCAGGCTGGCTTATCTGGACGAGCTATGAAGATCGCGGAAGTACCATCACGATTGATTTCCAGTCTGCGGACGGCATTGTCGCCGGACGTACCCCCGTTCGCTTCCAGGGGGTGGAAGTGGGTACCGTGCAGGATATTTCCCTCGGCAAAGGGCTGAACAAAATTCAGGTCCGGGCGAGCATTAAGTCTGATATGCAGGATGCCCTGCGCGCCGAAACGCAGTTCTGGCTGGTCACGCCTAAAGCCTCCCTGGCCGGCGTTTCCGGGCTGGATGCGCTTGTGGGCGGTAACTATATCGGCATGATGCCCGGCAAAGGCGAGCCACAGGATCACTTTGTTGCGCTGGATACCCAGCCGAAATATCGGCTGAATAACGGCGATCTGATGATCCACCTCCGCGCGCCGGATTTGGGCTCGCTGAACAGTGGTTCTCTGGTCTATTTCCGCAAAATTCCGGTTGGTCGCGTTTACGACTACGCCATTAACCCGAACAAAGATGGCGTGACCATTGATGTACTCATCGAGCGCCGTTTTACCAACCTGGTGAAAAAAGGCAGTCGCTTCTGGAACGTCTCCGGCGTCGATGCCGACCTGAGCTTAAGCGGTGCGAAAGTGAAGCTTGAGAGCCTGGCGGCGCTGGTGAATGGCGCTATCGCCTTCGACTCACCTGCTGACTCCAGCCCTGCCGCCGCAGAAGATACCTTTGGCCTGTACGCCGACCTGGCGCACAGCCAGCGCGGCGTCATCGTCAAGCTGACCCTGCCGGATGCCAAAGGCCTGAAAGCCGGTTCGACCCCGCTGATGTACCAGGGTTTAGAGGTCGGGCAACTGACAAAATTAACCCTCAATGCGGGCGGCTCCGTTACCGGCGAAATGACGGTGGATCCGAGCGTGGTGGATCTCCTGCGGGAAAAAACGCGCATTGAACTGCGTAATCCGAAGCTCTCCCTCAGCGACGCCAGCATCAGTTCCCTGCTGACGGGAAGCACCTTTGAGCTGATCCCCGGTGAAGGCGCGCCGAACAAAAACTTTGTTATCGCCCCGGCGGATAAAGCCCTGCTGCAAAAACCGGGCGTGTTGACGGTTACGCTGAATGCGCCGGAAAGCTACGGTATCGAATCCGGGCAACCGCTGATCCTGCACGGTGTGCAGGTGGGCCAGGTCCTCGAACGTAAGCTGACAGAAAAAGGGGTCTCCTTCTCCGCCGCCATCGATCCGCAGTACAGCAATCTGGTTCACGGCGACAGTAAATTTGTGGTTAACAGCCGGGTCGACGTGAAGGTGGGTCTGGACGGCGTTGAGTTCCTCGGCGCCAGCGCCAGCGAGTGGGTTAACGGCGGGATCCGCATTCTGCCGGGCAGCAAAGGTGCGCTGCGCGAGAGTTATCCGCTGTTCGCCAATCTGGACAAAGCCATTGAAAACAGCCTCGGCGACCTGCCGACCACCACGCTGACCTTAAGCGCTGAAACGCTGCCGGACGTCCAGGCAGGCTCCGTCGTGCTTTATCGTAAGTTTGAAGTCGGGGAAGTGATCACCGTTCGTCCTCGTGCAGACGCGTTTGATATCGAACTGCATATCAAGCCGGAGTACCGCAAGCTGCTCACGCCAAACAGCGTGTTCTGGGCTGAAGGCGGCGCGAAAGTGCAGCTCAACGGCAGCGGGCTGACCGTACAGGCGTCTCCCCTCTCCCGTGCCCTGCGCGGTGCGATCAGCTTCGATAACCTGAGCGGCGCGGGCGGCAACATGCGTAAAGGTGACAAGCGGATCCTCTTCCCGTCCGAAACCGCGGCGCGCGCGGTCGGGGGGCAGATTACCCTGCACACCTTTGATGCCGGTAAACTGGCTGAAGGCATGCCCATCCGCTATCTCGGCATTGATATCGGGCAGGTCCAGAAGCTGACGCTGATCACCGCGCGCAACGAAGTTCAGGCGACCGCCGTGCTTTATCCGGAATATGTGCAGACGTTCGCCCGGGCAGGCTCGCGCTTCTCGGTGGTTACGCCGCAAATTTCTGCCGCAGGGGTTGAGCATCTCGACACCATACTTCAGCCGTACATAAACGTTGAACCGGGTCGCGGCAACGCGCGTCGTGAATTTGAGTTGCAGGAGGCCACCATCACCGACTCCCGTTATCTGGACGGTCTGAGCATTGTGGTTGAAGTTCCGGAAGCCGGTTCGCTGGGCATCGGTACGCCGGTCTTGTTCCGCGGCATTGAAGTAGGGACAGTAACAAGCCTGACGCTAGGTAATCTGTCCGATCGCGTGATGGTCGGCCTGCGCATCAGCCAGCGTTATCAGCATCTGGTTCGCAACAACTCGGTGTTCTGGCTCGCTTCAGGCTACTCGCTGGACTTCGGCCTGACCGGTGGCGTGGTCAAAACGGGGACCTTTAACCAGTTCATTCGCGGCGGCATTGCCTTCGCGACGCCGCCTGGCACGCCTCTGGCGCCTAAGGCGCAGGCAGGTAAACACTTCCTGCTGCTGGAAAGTGAACCGAAAGAGTGGCGCGAATGGGGAACGGCGCTGCCGCGTTAATCTCGCAGGCTCCGGTGTCAACGCGCCGGAGCCTTTATGTTACACTGCGCACCTGAATGTTTCCCTGTGGTGTGCCCGTGGCTCAAAACTCCGTATTTCTTCCCGAACAATTCCTCGCACAGATGCGCGAGGCGCTTCCAGCTCATCTCTCTTTCGACGATTTCGTCGCCGCATGCCAGCGCCCTTTGCGCCGGAGTATTCGCGTCAATACGCTGAAAATCAGCGTCGGGGCGTTTCTGGATCTCGTCTCCCCGTACGGCTGGCAATTAACGCCAGTGCCGTGGTGTGAAGAGGGTTTCTGGATCGAACGGGATGAAGAGGAGAGCCTGCCGCTCGGCAGCACCGCCGAGCACCTGAGCGGGCTGTTTTATATTCAGGAAGCCAGCTCCATGCTGCCGGTTGCTGCGCTGTTTGCCGACGGGAACCAGCCTGAGCGGGTTATGGATGTCGCGGCGGCGCCGGGCTCTAAAACCACGCAGATTGCCGCCCGGATGAACAACCGCGGCGCGATCCTCGCCAACGAATTTTCCGCCAGCCGCGTCAAAGTCCTGCACGCCAATATCAGCCGCTGCGGGATCCACAACGTCGCGTTAACGCACTTCGACGGTCGCGTGTTTGGCGCTGCCCTGCCGGAAGCCTTTGATGCCATCCTGCTCGACGCGCCCTGCTCCGGCGAAGGCGTGGTGCGTAAAGATCCTGATGCGTTAAAAAACTGGTCCGTTGAAAGCAACCTGCAGATCGCCGCCACGCAGCGCGAACTGATCGACAGCGCGTTTCATGCCCTGCGCCCAGGCGGGACGCTGGTTTACTCTACCTGCACGCTGAATCGCGATGAAAACGAGGACGTCTGCCTGTGGCTCAAGCAACGCTATGTGGATGCCGTCGAGTTTCTGCCGCTGGACACCCTCTTCGACTCGGCCAGCCATGCGGCCACGCCTGAAGGCTTCCTGCATGTCTTCCCGCAGATTTACGATTGCGAAGGCTTCTTTGTTGCCCGTCTGCGTAAAACCCGCGCCGTCGATCCCTTGCCTGCCCCTAAGTTTAAGGTCGGCAACTTCCCGTTCGCGCCGGTCAAAGGCCGTGAGGCGGCACAGGCGCAAGCGGCTGCGAGCAAAGTCGGCCTGCACTGGGATGAGAGCCTGCGCCTCTGGATGCGTGACAAAGAGCTGTGGCTGTTCCCGGTCAACATCGAACCGCTGATTGGTAAGGTGCGTTTCTCCCGCCTCGGTATTCGCCTGGCGGAGATCCACAACAAAGGCTATCGCTGGCAGCACGAAGCGGTCATTGCGCTGGCCGGCAGTGAGAACACCTTTGCCCTGACGCATCAGGAAGCGGAAGAGTGGTATCGCGGTCGTGACGTTTACCCGGAAGACGGCCCGTTACAGGATGAAGTCATCGTGACGTATCAGGGCTATCCGCTGGGGCTGGCGAAAAAAGTCGGCTCGCGGCTGAAAAACAGCTATCCGCGCGAACTGGTACGCGATGGCCGCCTGTTTACCGGTAACAACCGCAGCGCCTGAAAAAAAGCGCATTTTTTTACTGGCGATTTCGCTCTCCTTGTCTAGGATCAAAAATGGGTGACTGCACTGGTCATACCAGATTTTGGGCAACAAACCGGAGAGCATTATGACGAAAACCAGCGTACGCATTGGCGCTTTTGAAATCGACGACGCTGAATTGCGCGGCGAATCACAAGGCGAACGAACGTTAAGTATTCCCTGCAAATCCGATCCGGATTTGTGCATGCAGCTGGACGCCTGGGATGCAGATACCAGCGTCCCGGCAATCCTTGATGGGGAACATTCCGTTCTGTACCGTGAGCATTACGACAGTAAAACCGATGCCTGGGTCTTGCGTCTTGCCTGACCCAAAGAGAACCCGCCCGAAGGCGGGTTATTTATTACTGAAGCTGCGCCAGCGTCAGAAAGCCCCCGAATACTGCCCCCGTATCAATGTAGTGCAGATTGTTAAAATCGTAGCGTTTGTCCACAGGCGTATGTCCAAACCAGAAGTGATCCGCGCCGCTAATGCCCTGCCCTTTGCCCACCATAAAGCCCATTAACCGGTCGCGATCCCACAGCACGCGCTGGGCATCCACCGGCTTATGCCAGCCATATTCGGCGGAGGGATAATCCGCATGAGCAATCACGTTGAGACCGTTTTTGCAGGTTATTTCAATAATGTGCGGTAAGTCCCGACACGCGTTGAGTAAACCCTTCACCTGTTTTTGTTGAGCGTCCTTAAGACCGGTAAACCAGTTACCGCCATTTATCGACCAGAGACTAAAATCATTATTTTTAAGCGCATCTAACGCCATTTGCTCGTGATTACCGCGTACCGCATAAAACCAGTTTTCCTGCATCAGCTGTAAACATTTTACGCTGTCAGGCCCGCGGTCGATAATATCCCCCACCGAGATCAGCAGATCCGTATCAGGATTAAAATGTCGTCGTTTCAGCTCATCCATAAGCCACTGATAGCAACCATGAATATCGCTGACAACCCAGACATGACGCCAGTGTTCTCCCTCTATTTTCTGATACATAACGCCTCCTGTAAGAAGTATAGCTGCCACAGAAAATGTCATGAACTGGCGTCGGATTTCGCGAATCCAAACAAACCATAAACCAGCCGGAAATAAAGATCGCTGCGCTATTAATCCCTTATTCCCTGGCCTTTAAAATAGAGCGGAATAAAAAGAGGGATTTTCACGTGTCAAACATACACCTGCAAAACGATGTTTTTTATCCGCATCGCACAAATATTATTTCTGAACTGGTGAGAGGAAAACGCGTTCCCGGCCCAATCTGGCACAAACGTGATTACCGGTTAAAGTTCCTTCTGCGCTCGCTTTTATTCTGGTCCTCCACCCATCGCATGCTGGAGGCCCTGTCCGGGCGCGATGATTTCGACAGGCTGCTCACCTCTCAAATTACCTTGCCGAGCAAAACTCACCGCCAGTATCTGATGCGCGGCCTGAACTCAAACGACCGGGCCGATGCTATCGTCAGCCACTATCAGTGGATTGATAGTCTGAAAAACATCGCCCTCGCCCACGCGCTGACCAGCCCGCAAGAGGTGCCGGTTGTCCGGTTCGAGGCAAAAAACGGCGAAATCTATACCGTCCACGCCTCGTCCGCAGGTAAGGCCGAACGCGAAGGCGAAAGCACGCTTTGGCTGCACGACAATGACAATACGCTGCTTGCCAGCCTGACGTTCTGTGTCGCACGCAGTAACGGCCGTACGGTGCTGGTGATCGGCGGCCTTCAGGGTCCACGTCGTCATGTTTCACGGGAGGTGATTAAGCAGGCTACCCGTGCCTGCCATGGTCTTTTCCCGAAACGCGTGCTGATGGAGGTGATCTTCCAGCTTGCCTCACGCTCGAACATCAGCGCGATTTTTGCCGTCAGCGATGAAGGCCATGTTTTCCGCGCGCTGCGCTACCGTCTGAGCAAAGGCCGTCATTTTCACGCCAGCTACGACGAGTTCTGGGAAGGCCTGAACGGAAAGAAACTCTCCCCCTTCTGCTGGCAGTTGCCGCTCCAGATGGAGCGTAAAGCACTGGAGGAGATTGCCAGCAAAAAACGCGCCGAATACCGTCGCCGCTTTGCGTTACTTGATGATATTGCGGCTTCCGTACAGGCGCGCATTGATCCCGTAGTCGTCTCAGGCAAAATACAAACAAAAATTTAACAAAACAGCCAAAAAGGACTGGACTTACGCCTGCCGGGTTGTGGTATGTTTGAGGCAGGCGCACAGGAAGTGAACCTTCTGCTGAGACGAAAACCGGATTTTATCGTTTATTTTCATGCAGATAAAAAGAGACCGAATACGATTCCTGTATTCGGTCCAGGGAAATGGCTCTTGGGAGAGAGCCGTGCGCTAAAAGTTGGCATTAATGCAGGCTCAATCGCCTTGCCCTTTAAGAATAGATGACGACGTCAGGTTTTCCAGTCCACAGTAAAAGTGGTCTGAAAAAAAGCGTCAGAACATCACTAAATGTGAAAAACCGCAGAGCTTTTACAAGCACCTGCGGTTTTTTTTTACTGGAAACCTGACGGCTAGCAGAGCTTTTCAGCGCGCTCAATAAACGGTGCCAGACTTTTCTTCTGCCCGGGGTTTGCCGGGTCATCCACCTGGATCACGCTGACAGGCTGTCCGTTACTTTTCCCGCTGGCCACCTGCTGCTCCGCTACGTCATTTAACGGATACTGCACGAGCGTACTGGGATTGATGACATACAGCGCGTTACCGTGACGGCAGGTGAGCATGACCTCTTCACGATTAAATGCCCAGTTGTCCTTGCCCACTTCAAACCGGCTGACGGTGATGACCTGCGGCGCGGCCAGCGCACTGCTGGCACAGGTGAGAAGTAAAAGAGAAAGCAGTGTCTTTTTCATATGTTATTTAACCTTGTCAGAAGGGTTCCCAGGTCGCGAACAGGCTGACGGCCGCCAGTACCAGCGCGCCCAGCACCACCTCTGCCTGTGTCATCCTGATAAAAATCTGTTGTTCCCGCCCGGCCTCCGGGCGAAAGCGTGGCACAAGAAAATACCGATTCGCCAGCGCAATTGCCACCATCATCATGACCAGCGCACATTTGAACAACAACAGCTGGACATAAGGCGCATGCCACGGCACGTTTATGCCAACAATAAAGAGCGTATTGATTATCCCGGTCAGCAGCACGCCTGCCACGGCGTAATGCCCCACGCGGGAGAAGCGCATCATGGTAAAGATAGCGGCTGGCTGCCAGCGGCCTTTCGCCAGACGCATACAAAACAGCAGCGGCAGTAAACCACCCACCCAGGTCGCGGCGCAGAGCAGGTGAAGCGCATGGTTGAGACGATGCAATGCTCCCGGTGCGCCACCGTTCATCGCGGCATGTCCCACGCCCGCCAACAGCACCAGCTGCCCCATCACGAGCAGTAACAGCCGTGAGCCTTTTTGCGGGGTAAGCCATGCAGCGCCCGCCGTCGCAGCGGCCAGCACCATTTGCCACAACCAGACGCCGCCAAATTGCGTTCCCAGCACGCTGCGCCAGACCGCCGGACGAATGACATCGCTCCAGCCGTTGCCCATCAACCCACTTTGCAGGCCAAACATCAGCAGAGCCGCCATCAGGCTGATTAAGGCCGCGAGTTTCTGCTGCCGCTGGAAACGCCGGGTCATGAGGCGCTGCAACGAAGACGGTGCAAACCAGACGCTGTAAAGCGCGTTGCCGAAAAGCAGCATCAGCGCAGCAAAATGGATAAAGCGTAACGCGACGTAGCTCAGGGCCAGCATACTATTTCACACTAAAGTGATAGCTGCCCTTGGTTTTGTGGCCGTCCACGGAGACCACGTGCCAGTCCACCGTGTAGGTGCCGGTCGGCAACGGTTTCTCAAGAGGAACAATCAGCTTTGCGTTATCCTTCTCGTCACGCTTCACCGCGCCGGTCTGGATCTTGTGCTGCTGCGCGTCCGTCACCACCACGCCGCTGAAGGCAGGCTCAATGCCTTCCGAGAAGTTCAGGGTAATGACCTCTGGTGCCACCGCAACGGTATTTTCCTGCGGGGATTGCTGCTTAAGATGCGCATGGGCCAGAGCTGAGGTCGCGGTTGCTGAAGAGAGCAGAAATGCCAGCGCGCACGCGACGCGGGAAGGGGTAAAGTGCATCACAATCATTCCTTTTCGTTATGCCTGAATGCTAAAGAATAACTCTGTATAATTAACGAGTCGAGGAACATCCTTTGCTCCCTTGTCATCGTTGAACAATCGCGGTAACGTTGCCGCCGCAGAAAAAGGAGAAGGAAATGAACGTTAACCTGGCCGCCCTTCCTCAGGACGAGATGGACAAAGTGAATGTCGATCTCGCCGCCGCGGGTGTCGCATTCAAAGAGCGTTACAACATGCCCGTCGTAGCTGAAGTGGTAGAGCGTGAACAACCCGCACATCTGCGCGACTGGTTTCGCGAACGTCTCATTGCGCATCGCCTCGCCTCCGTCAATCTCTCGCGCCTGCCGTACGAACCTAAAGTTAAATAAGCTTAACGTCTCGTTACACTTCCTTACGCGTTATGTGGCAGGATAAGAAAACCCTGATAAATTTAGGTGTAATCTTAAAATCCCAGCGACTTAGTGTATAAGGAAGTCACGATGTCACGATGGAATATTGCCGCGGCTCAGTATGCCCCGCGGCACAACTGTGTTGATGAGCACGTAAAACATCACCTGCACTTTATTGCCGAAGCTGCCTGGCATGGGTGCGATTTGATCGTCTTTCCGGAGCTTTCGCTTACCGGCCCAGGCGGAACATCCTTACCCCCACCTCCTGACGATTTGCAGCTTGCCCCCCTCCTTCACGCCGCCCAGTCACGTTTCATCACGGTGATTGCTGGTATTACGCTCCAGCAACACGGCCAGCGCCAGAAAGGACTCGCGCTTTTCACCCCTAACCTGTCGACCATCCGGCGTTATCCGCAGGGCAACGGTGCGGGTGTTATTCCTGGCGATAAAAGGTTAACCATCGTGGATAACCAGGCTGACGCCCCGGAACTGGACCCGGAGGCAACGCTGTTCACCAGCAGCCTGGCCGTGGGCGAGCACCGCTGGCGACAATCGATCGGTTCGTTACAACGCTTCGCGCACAAGTACGCCATCGCGGTATTAATGGCGAACGCGCGCGGCGGTAGCGCGTTATGGGATGAAAAAGGTCAGCTGATTGTACGTGCCGATAAGGGAGAACTGCTGCTAACCGGTTCTTTAGGCCAACAGGGTTGGCAAGGCGATATCATTCCATTAGGCTAGGCATTTTAGGATCAGGAGCGATCAATGCTGCGCGTTATCGATACCGAAACCTGTGATTTGCAGGGTGGAATTGTGGAAGTCGCTTCTGTCGACGTGATTGACGGAAAGATAGTCAACCCAATGAGCCATCTGGTGCGCCCGGATCGTCCCATCAGTGCGCAGGCGATGGCTATACATCGCATTACGGAATCGATGGTGGCGGATAAGCCGTGGATTGAAGAGATCATCCCTCTTTACCACGGTAGCCAGTGGTATGTCGCCCATAACGCCAGCTTTGACCGCCGCGTGCTGCCGGAGATGCCCGGCGAATGGATTTGCACCATGAAGCTGGCGCGCCGTCTGTGGCCAGGGATCAAATACAGCAATATGGCGCTGTATAAGTCGCGCAAACTCAGCGTGCGAACGCCGGAAGGGCTGCATCATCACCGTGCCCTCTATGACTGCTACATCACCGCAGCGCTCCTGATTGATATCATGAATACTTCCGGCTGGACGCCAGACGATATGGCGACCATTACCGGGCGCCCCGCGCTACTGACTACCTTTACGTTCGGTAAATATCGCGGGAAGCCAGTATCGGAAGTGGCGGACAAAGATCCGGGCTATCTGCGCTGGCTGTACAACAACCTCGACAGAATGAGCCCGGAACTGCGCCTGACGCTGAAGCATTATTTAGGCGAAGCCTGAGTCCCCGCCCGGCCTGGCAGCGTATCCTGCGCCAGGCCAATCAAAAAGGCGTACTCCAGCGCCACCCCTTCATAGGATTTAAATCGCCCTGATTTCCCTCCGTGCCCTGAGTCCATATCGGTACACAGCAGCAGCAGATTATCGTCAGTTTTCAGCTCACGCAGCTTCGCCACCCATTTCGCGGGCTCCCAGTACTGCACCTGGGAATCGTGCAGGCCGGTGGTCACCAGCATATGCGGATAGGCTTTCGCCTCGACGTTATCGTACGGGCTGTACTCTTTCATGTAGCGATAATAGGTTTCATCCTGCGGATTCCCCCACTCCTCAAACTCCCCGGTGGTCAGTGGAATGGACTCATCCAGCATGGTCGTCACCACGTCCACAAACGGCACCTGGGCGATAACGCCTTTAAACAGTTCAGGCCGCTGGTTGATCACGGCGCCCATTAGCATGCCCCCGGCGCTGCCCCCCATGCCAAAGCAGAGCTGCGGATCGCCATAACCCTGCGCGATCAGCGCATCGCAGACATCAAGGTAGTCGTTAAAGGTATTTTTCTTTTTGAGAAATTTTCCGTCTTCATACCAGTGCTGACCCAGTTCGCCGCCCCCGCGAATATGGGCAATCGCATAAACAAAACCGCGGTCGAGCAGGCTCAGCCTGCTGCTGCTGAAATCGGCGTCCATGCTTGATCCATAGGAGCCATAGCCATAGACGAGGATGGGGTTTTTACCTTTGTTGAAGTGCGCCTTGTGATAGACGAGCGATACAGGGACTTCAACGCCGTCGCGTGCGCTCACCCACAGGTGCTCACTGCGATAATTTTCCGACTCAAAACCCCGGACCTCAGCCTGTTTAATCGCCTGACGCTGCCCGGTGTCCATATCCAGTTCAAACAACGTATCCGGGGTGGTCATCGACGAATAGCCGTACCGCAGGCGGGACGATTCCGGTTCCGGGTTAAAGCCGATCCACGTTACGTAAGCCGGGTCATCGAACGCAATGCCCACCACTTCGCGGGTTTTGCGGTTGATTTGGCGGATACTGGTCAGTCCGCGCTGACGCTCTTCCACCACCAGCCAGTCGGTAAACAGGGTGAACCCCTCCAGCATCACCTGATCGCGCGCGGGAATTAACACTTCCCATTTGCGTTCATCGCGCACTTTGGTTTTATAAAGGCCAAAGTTTTTGCCCTCGCGGTTCGAACGCAGGTAAAAGCTGTGCTGGAAGTGATCCAGGCTGTACTCATGATCTTTACGGCGCGGCAGGAAGCACAGCGGCTGCGCATCCGGCAGCTCTGCATCCAGCAGCAGCACTTCTGAAGTGGTGGCGCTGGAGAGGAAAATGATCACGTAGTGGCGAGACGACGTTTTGTGCAGGCTGACATAGAACGTCTCGTCTTTTTCCTCGTAGACTAATTCATCGTCGGCGGAATCGGTCCCCACCGTATGACGCCATACCTGATAAGGCAGCAGCGTTGAGGCATGCTTTTTAACGTAGTAGACCGTTTCTGAATCGTTACCCCAGACGAAATCGGGGGAGACATTATCCAGCATTTCGGGATACCAGTTTCCCGTTTCAAGATTGCGGAAACGCAAACCGTACTGGCGGCGGGAGAGGTAATCCTCAGCCAGCGCCATAATGGCGTTATCGGGGGAAATGGACATGCCGCCCAGCGTATAAAACTCACTGTGGGCAGCACGTTTGTTGGCATCCAGCAAGATCTCCCATTCGTCCCACTCGGCGCTCAGCACAGACTGGCGCTGGTAGATGGGATATTCGTTTCCCGGCTCATAAATATGGCGATAGCGATAACCGTTTTTGCACCACGGGGCAGAGACATCACGCTGGGGGATACGCTGCACCATTTCGTTCAGGAGCTGATCCTGAAGCGCCTGCTGGCTGGCCATGACCTGGCGGCCATAGTCGTTTTCCTCGTGCAGATAGTCGAGCACCTCTGGCCGGGAACGAGAATCGTCCCGCAGCCAGTAGTAGTTATCGATACGCGTATCGCCATGCGTGGTGATCGCATAAGGAGTACGTCGGGCTTTTGGAGGCATGGCATTCTTACTTTTTCGTTTTACATCCTATAAGGTTGGCAAAACACGCGTATGATGCAAGCGAAACATGGCCTTCTAGCCCGCGAGAGTCTGCTTCTGCTGCTGAATATCCTGCTCAATTCCCTCGCGAACGTCCTGGGGGATCTTCAGCGCATCGCCCAGGGCGTTCAGGTAGCTGCGCTCCATAAAGTGATCGATATCGATGGCGGCACAGCTCAGAAAATAGAGTTCCAGCGCCTCTTCTTCGTTTTTCACGCCTTGCGCCAGACGCTGCGGATCGAGCGGCTGTTCAATGGCCTGCGCCACCAGCGCCCTGCCCTGCTCCTCAACGCCCGCTTCCCGCATCTGCTGTTCAATTGCGGCACGTTCACTGGCATCAATATGCCCGTCGCTCTTGGCTGCAAAGACCAGGGCGAGGATCAGGCGCTCGGTGCGTAAATCTAACGGCGATACCTGCTTCCCGTACTGCGGTTCATCCTGATGCGCGCTGCGCACCTTGTCTTTGTATTTGTTCCATAAGACGGAGCCTGCAATAGCCCCTCCGCCCGCCAGCAGCGCGCCGGTACCGTATTTGGTAAGCAGTTTCCGCGATGATTTATTGGCAACCAGCAAACCGGCCAGCCCGCCAAGCGCACCCGGCACCAGCAGCTTGCTTAGACCCTGCTCGCCCGACGACGAGCCTTTTTGTCCCAACAGGGATTGCAGTTGATTCATCCAGCCTGACATATTTTTCCTCACGTAACAGTGCGTAATCTTCACAGCCTAAGCGAGCAGGTGTCAGGAAATGTCTGTCAGTGCTAAAGAAGCGCAAATTTCCCCCTTGTCCGGTTATCCCCATACAAGACAGACGCAAACGTTTTCGTTTATACTGCCCGCATCTTTTTCAGGGGGATTTTTATGACTCGTTTAGGAACCGCGCTGCGCCCTGCCGCGACGCGCGTCATGCTGTTGGGATCGGGTGAACTGGGTAAAGAAGTGGCCATTGAATGCCAGCGTTTGGGCGTGGAGGTGATTGCAGTGGACCGTTACGCGAACGCCCCTGCCATGCACGTTGCGCATCGCTCGTACGTCATCGATATGCTTGACGGCAATGCCCTGCGGGCGTTAATTGCCGAGGAAAAACCGGATTTCGTGGTGCCTGAAATTGAGGCCATTGCCACTGAGATGCTGGTTGCCCTTGAGCAGGAAGGCCAGCGCGTAGTGCCTTGCGCCACTGCGGCAAAACTGACCATGAACCGGGAAGGCATTCGTCGCCTGGCGGCAGAAGAATTACAGCTCCCGACCTCCAGCTACCGTTTTGCCGGGGATAAAGCTGCGTTTCTCCAGGCCGTCGAAGAGATTGGCTACCCGTGCATCATTAAGCCGGTAATGAGCTCCTCCGGCAAAGGGCAGAGCTTTATCCGCGACAGCAGCACGCTGGACCAGGCCTGGGACTATGCCCAGCAGGGCGGTCGTGCCGGTGCCGGGCGCGTCATCGTGGAAGGCGTGGTGAAGTTTGATTTCGAAATTACCCTGCTTACCGTCAGTGCCGTGGACGGCGTTTATTTCTGCGACCCGATTGGTCATCGTCAGGAAGACGGCGATTATCGAGAATCCTGGCAGCCGCAGCAGATGAGCGCGCTGGCGCTGGCACGCGCGCAGGAGATCGCCCGCAAGACGGTGCTGGCGCTGGGCGGCTACGGCCTGTTCGGCGTGGAATTGTTTGTTTGCGGCGACGAGGTGATCTTCAGCGAAGTCTCCCCTCGCCCGCACGATACCGGGATGGTTACGCTGATTTCACAGGATCTCTCCGAGTTCGCGCTGCACGTGCGCGCTTTCCTCGGCCTGCCGGTTGGCGGCATCCGTCAATACGGCCCGGCAGCCTCCGCGGTGATCCTGCCGCAGCTGACCAGCCAGAATGTCACCTTTGATAACGTCGAAGGTGCGGTTGGTGCAGGCTTACAGGTCAGACTGTTCGGCAAACCGGAGATCGACGGAAGCCGTCGTCTGGGCGTGGCATTAGCAACCGGGGAAAACGTGGACGAAGCCGTCGCGAGAGCGAAAATAGCGGCCACTGCGGTAAAAGTGACAGGGTAAATAACTAAAGGCTGGTCAACTAAGCGACCAGCCACATTACATGATTAACATTGTTCCGTTTCTATCGCTTCCATTCGTATTCCATATCCTCGTAGGCTTCATTCGTTTTCGAGATGAAAACAAAAATACCGAGGCCAATAAAAATAACGAAGGGAATGATGATGCTCGCAATCAGTTCCCAGATTGCTGGCGGATCGTTTTGCGCCAGGAAACTGATACGATAGGCAATGAGGGATAACACGCAGAATAAAGCCGCCATCCCCGCAGGATAAAGGGGATTACTCCAGTTACACCAGGTAAGTTTTTTTGGGATAGCTGTCTTCATGGAGGAAAGCGAAGTAATACAAAATTTGTTTTTGTCTGAATAAGCTGCCAGTTGCTCCCCCTGGGCATATTTGACCGCATCCGCCGCAAATGCCAGAGCCAGCCACCGATACCCGGCACTCTTTGCGCCCAGAGAGGCATCGATATCCAGCCGTTCCACCGTGAGCACTTTTTTATCCAGTGCCTGCATTAATGGATATTTTTCAATACGGGACAGCCCGGTATACCAGAGATTTTTCGGCGTAAGTACCGAACCCGTCTCAAGGAAGACCGCCATTTTGTCCTCTACATCGGTCACGTCAGACATAGGCTGATATAAATATACCGGTTTTTCGCCCTCCTCCCGGACATAATGACTGGTTAGCAGGAATGCACATGCATTTTCCATGCTCTTTGATTCGCCGCTTTCTTCATGTAAATCAACGATAACAATCAACCGGTTTTCAACTCTGTAATCAGATAAGTTCATCCATTGGCTAACGATCGCGTAGTCAGGACATTCTGTGCTGTACTCAATTTTACACGTGCTTGCCGTTTCAATACCCAACCGCTCCAGAGTGCGCCTCAGTTCATCAATGCAGGATCCACTCCCTCCGTGAACCCAGACAACGGTTTCAAAAATACGGTAGTTATAGTCCTTCAATTTTTCTGCCATCGGGTCCAGTAAGCGGTAAAACATCTGTTCATTCCTGGTCTGGTCGAAGCGATCTTCCAGCTGAATATTAACCGGCGTTTTCGGTGCCAGCGGAAATTCGCCTTCCAGTTTCAACATATTCAGCGCGGGTTCCTCCAGGGGGGTGATTGCAGACCATGCTGCGATAGCGATATTTTTTCGCGCATACGCCTTTAAATTAATCTCCTGCTCTTTTGCTATGAATTTTCGGGTTTCAGCATAATGAATGTTGGCGTCATGAAATATGAAACTTGTAAAAACTAGCAACGATACAACACAGATGGGCAGAATAACTGAAGGCACAAAAAAGAGAGCCGTAACGTGTTCCTGTTCAGGCCAGGTGAGAGCCCGGATCGCGAGGCCCATTGCGACGGCTATCACATAGAGGAAAACAATCATGACGACTGGCACAGTGGAATCCGGGTCTGGCTGTTGTTTGTATAACCACCACGCGCGCATTACGAAGCTCCCGCCACAGGTAAGGTACTTTTGATTTCACATCCACACGCCGCGCGACAGCCATCTACCACAACCCCACGGCCATGCATGGTCCAGGTTGGGTGACATTCAGTGATTGCGAACGTCCCTTTATGGAGCGGACACTGCGCAAGATCATCTTTTAAGGCCACGGGCTGCCCCATAAAGTCTGCCCCAGAGGCCTTAGTGACTTTTCCTCCGCTTATCAGCGGATCGTTTAACCTAATGACGCCTTTCATCGCTTTATCTCCCTATTTTCCCGCATCCATGTTGCATTGCATGTGCTCCCAGCCGGTATAGCCTTTCACGTCGGGTACGCTGTCGGGTAAATCTTGCCAGTTAGCCTTAAGTTGCTGCGTGCTGCCCTCGAGCCCCTGCTTAGTCATGTAGACCATTCCCCACGCCCAGCCAGGGGAACGGGGGTCCAGCTTCCCGCTGACTTTATTTCCCATTCCGTCATCCACGGTATAGGCAATCCCCGGCCCGCCGGGCAGAATGCGCGGGTCTTCAAATGGCTTTGATGACATATACAGCCGGTGTTTGGTCTGTAAAAAACCCTGGTCGTTGACGACGGTGAAAGAAATAATATCCTCATAGGATGGTTGGTTAGTACCATCGGGCTCATTAGGCCCTACCGAAAAAAACTGGGGAGACCATGTTTTACCATAATCTTTAGAAATCATTGTTCCTGGGTCATCCCAGGTGGGTATGGCAATATATCGTTCAGAAGGATGAACAAATTTTTTGGTGAAAATCCGATAAAATTGACTGACGGGCCTGGTATGAATACCCCGAAAAGTATCCGTATACCAGAGTTCACCTTCGCAGCCCCAGCCTTTCAATTCGAGAAAACGGTGATCATCGAACCGGTAAACAACCTGTGTGGGCGGTTCTTTAGCCTGGCATCCGGTCGCCAGCACAACGGACGTCGCTGCGAGAACGGTACATAATCCTTTCATCAGTTATCGCCCCGCATCCATATCACAGCGCATATGATCCCAGCCGGTGTACCCCTTCACTTCGGGTACGCTGTCGGGTAAATCTTGCCAGTTAGCTTTAAATTGCTGCGTGCTGTGCTTAAGCCCCTGCTTAGTCATATAGACCATTCCCCAGGCCCAGCCAGGGAAACGGGGGTCCAGCGTATCGCTTACTTTATTTCCCATTCCGTCATCCACGGTATAGGCAATCCCCGGCCCGCCGGGCAGAATGCGCGGGTCTTCAAACGGTTTTGACGACATATACAGCCGGTGTTTGGTCTGTAAAAAACCCTGATCGTTGACGACGGTGAAAGAAATAATATCCTCATAGGATGGTTGGTTAGTACCATCGGGCTCGTTAGGCCCTACCGAAAAAAACTGGGGAGACCATGTTTTACCATAATCTTTTGAAATTATTGTTCCTGGGTCATCCCAGGTGGGTATGGCAATATATCGTTCAGAAGGATGAACAAATTTTTTGGTGAAGATCCTGTAAAATTGGCTAACAGGTTGGGTATGAATACCCCGCCGAGTATCCGTATACCAGAGTTCACCTTCGCAATCCCACCCTTTCAGTTCGAGATAACGATGATCATCGAACCGGTAAACAACCTGTGTCGGTGGTTCTTTCGCCTGGCACCCGGTTGCCAGCACAACGGACGTAGCTGCGAGAACGGTACATAATCCTTTCATCAGTTATCGCCCCGCATCCATATCACAGCGCATATGATCCCAGCCGGTGTAGCCTTTCACGTCGGGTACGCTGTCGGGTAAATCCTGCCAGTTTGCCTTAAGTTGCTGCGTGCTGCCCTCGAGCCCCTGCTTAGTCATGTAGACCATTCCCCACGCCCAGCCAGGGGAACGGGGTTCCAGCTTCCCGCTGACTTTATTTCCCATTCCGTCATCCACGGTATAGGCAATCCCCGGCCCACCGGGCAGAATGCGCGGGTCTTCAAATGGCTTCGACGACATATACAGCCGATGTTTGGTCAGTAAAAAACCCTGATCGTTGACGACGGTGAAAGAAAGAATATCCTCATAAGGCGCGTAGTCATCGCCATTGGGTTCATTATGATTTGGTGAAAACGCTACGGAGTGCCACGTTTTCCCATAGTCCTTAGATACTATGAATCCACTCGCGCCCCATCCCGTCAGTGCAATATATCGCTCTGATGGATGAATAAATTTACGGGTAAAGAGTCGATAAAACTGACTTACGGGTTCGGTGTGAATGCCTCGCTTAGTATCCGTGTACCAGAGTTCGCCTTCACAATCCCAGCCTTTCAGTTCGAGATAACGATGATCATCAAATCGGTACACCACCTGCGTTGGTGGTTCTTTCGCCTGGCATCCGGTCGCCAGCACAACGGACGTAGCTGCGAGAACGGTACATAATCCTTTCATCAGTTATCGCCCCGCATCCATATCACAGCGCATATGATCCCAGCCGGTATAGCCCTTCACCTCGGGTACGCTGTCGGGTAAATCTTGCCAGTTAGCCTTAAGTTGCTGCGTGCTGCCCTCGAGTCCCTGCTTAGTCATGTAGACCATTCCCCACGCCCAGCCAGGGGAACGGGGGTCCAGCTTCCCGCTTACTTTATTTCCCATTCCGTCATCCACGGTATAGGCAATCCCCGGCCCGCCGGGCAGAATGCGCGGGTCTTCAAACGGTTTTGACGACATATACAGCCGGTGTTTGGTCAGCATAAATCCCTGGTCCTTAACAACAGTAAAGGAAATAATGTCATCGTAGGGCGGTGAAGAATCTCCATTTGGTTCGTTAGAACCCGCTGAATAAAACTGAGGGGACCAGGTTTTACCATAATCTTTTGAAATTATTGTTCCTGGAGAGCCCCAGGTAGGGATAGCTATATAACGCTCCGATGGATGTATGAATTTTTTGGTGAAGATCTTGTAAAATTGGCTAACAGGTTGGGTATGTATACCCAGCTCAGTATCCGTGTACCAGAGTTCGCCTTCGCAGCCCCAGCCTTTCAGTTCGAGATAACGATGATCATCGAACCGGTACACCACCTGCGTTGGCGGTTCTTTCGCCTGGCATCCGATCGCCAGTAAAACAGCAGTGGCCATCAGACCCATAAATGATATTTTCATGCTCTATCCTTAAGCCAGTTGACTGTCACTTATGGGCTTTGGCATGTCCCATTGCAGATTTGCGACGTCCTGATTCCCTGCGACAAGATCACTGGACGGCTTGACAGTCGTTGCATTATTGAACTTATTTACCACCCCATACTCACCTTTCGGCAGCACGTCATATGGCTTATTCATGAAAAATTTGGTTGTAGGTTCATCTAGCTTACCCGTCCGGTAATATGCCCTTGCATAGGGATTTTCATTCTGAGGATCGCGCCAGTCTGCACGATGTAACAACCCTTCCCAAAATTTCCCCGCCTGATAATCGAATGATTTGCACTGCCCAATAGCCAAATCAAACGCCATAGCGTGCGATGGCGCAAATTCGCTCATCACAATAGAGGAGTGCTGGCTGTAGCCCACCGGGTCGATTTTCTGCCATTCCGCTTGCAGTTCTTCCGGTGTTTTCTTCCAGGTAAGGGTAACTAACTGAAAATCACGCGAACCTGACACCTCACCATAAATAACCTCATGCTTGCGTTCAAAACTCTCTTCTTTAAGCTCTGAAGCAGATAAAACGTGACCCGGCTGCCAGCCAATATTTTGATAGCGGTTCACTGCAAAGGTTGTCGTTACCGTGCGCTTAATGGCGCTGGCTTTGGCGGAATAGGAAATGTAGGCGTCCGGGCTGTCCGGATCGACATAATAGGTATACGGTTTATCACTGGTTTTAGGATCGTTATCCGGGTGATTATCCTCCCCCTGAAGTTTGAAAATAAAAGGTTCCGGTAACTCCTCACCGTTTATCACCACATCGCGAGCGCTGTAACTGGCGTTCGTGAGAAAGGCATATTTTGCATCCCCCTCATTTCGCGGTGGTAGCTCAAAGGGGTTAGCGTCAGGGATGTTTCCTACTTCACCATGCTGGTAAAACACGCGCTGAAACAGATTAGGTATATCACTGGCAATATTCTGAGGAATGCCTCGCCAGCCAAACCCCTGCACATTCTCCAGCGACACGACGCCATCGTTCGGGCAAAAGTAGTTATACACTTTACCGTCGTTGCTTCGGCAATATCTGCCATCCGTTCGCAGCGGATTATCGGAAGGTTTACGCAGGGTACAGGAGGCCTCCAGAGCAAGTAATTCGCTCTCGGCCATTTTCCCGCCACCTTTCCATTGCGTATGCATCAGGCGACAGAAATTTTTAAATGTCTGCTGTCTGGCGTCGTCGGTCTGTTGATAACCCGGCTGAATATTTTCAGCCACGCGCGACTCAAGAGAATATGGTGAGTGATTAAGAATCACACAATTTACCGGATCGTATCCGGCCTGTTTCACCAGCATATTTGCCAGCATAGTAATAATCGTGCCCTGACTGTGAGCGACGATATTGATAACATCGTTTTGAGTTACTAACGGCTGACGAATCTGAATAATCAAATCCGCCAGCCGTTGAGCGGCAAAAAACTGGTAAATGCGGTGCGGGTTTTCATAAATGGGATGGGTAAAATCGCCATCATTGAAGTGCAGCGAGGCAAATCCCGCAGCGGCAACGCCGAAGCCACCGGCGCCGGGCCCCAGCATATCCGGGATCGTCGTCGTCGCGTTGGCAAAGGTCCCGCCCCCCTTGGCAAAACTCTTATCAAGTGCGTTCTTAAAGTTATCGTTCTGGTACTGAAACGGCCCTTTTCCGTCATTACCCAGCGACTTTTTATTCGTCTCGTTATCTTCCTGGTACGCATCATAGGGAAGATGCGCTTTGTCACTCAGCTTCCCGACCTCCTCCCGGTAGCGCTTCTGGTCCGCCCGGTAATCAGCATGCGTAACCGGTTTATATCCCCAGTAAAACGGGATGATGGGGGAACGCCCTGGAGTGATAATTCTGTAGTCTTTCCATTCGTGGGCGTAAAAATCCTGCCGGTTAAGTCGCTTACCCAGCCCGGCAAGTATACCTTTCTCCTGGTTCTGGTAGGCTTCACCCACGTCGTTCACGCCATGGACGAGGATCACAATGCCGGGCATCGGACGCGGTATCCCGACGTTGCGCGTCTGGGCGACTTCGCCCAGGGTTTTGTGTACCGGAATATCGCCTTCTGATACCACCCGTGGAGCGTAGGGTTTTGTCTTCGCCTCCGTCATTCCATTATCTCCATTTTATAGCTGTCGAGGTCGTCAGCATCGAGCAGGGGTGAACGACCGCAGCTGTCCGTCACGCCTTCCACCACCTGTCCGGATGCACTGGTCAGCCTGAATTTTTTGTTTGCCAGAATTTGCTCCGGATCATCGCCGGCGTGCAGTTTGTAGCGAAGTTTAAAGGCGCCTTTCTCAAAGGATGGCGTCGGTACCGACACACTTTCCGGACCGTCGTATTTCAGGCTCGGCGCTTTGAGCTCAATGCCCGTCGGCGAGAAAATGGTGACCAGTCCGGTCGGGCTGATACGGATCCCGCCGCCCCCGCAGACAAACTGCATTCCCTTTCTGGCACTGCCGTTCATTTTCCCGGCGGTGCTCGTCAGCGTGAAATCCTGCTGCGACAGCATGTGCATTTCGCCCCGCTGCGCCTGCGTCGTAATATCCCCCGCACCGGCAATCATCTGGATGCCGAGTTTGCGGGCAAACAGCGACAGTTTTTCCCCTACGGCCAGCGAGAATTTTTTCACCACATTCACGCTGGCATTCCCGCCCGCTGTGGCAATCAGGTCTTTCCCGGCGGAAAGTTGCAGGCTGTCCGGCGTAACCAGCGCAATTCCACTTTTTCCATATGCCAAAATACCGGGCTCCGCGAGATGACTCAGCGTCTGGCTGAGCGCATTTTGCCGATCGGTTTCCACATTACTCGCACCTGCCGTAAGCGCACTTTGTTGTAGGGTCATCGCCAGCGATAACGCCTTTTCAAGTTGTGTAATAGCCGCTGTCATATCCAGTTGCTTACCCCCCGCGCGGGGCTGGGCTTCCGTGGTGATCATCACGCCTTTCGCAGCACGCAGCGCCATCCAGTCGTCGGTGCGAGCCTCCACACCTTCCCCGCGCTTTTTGCCTTCAGCATCAACCAGGTGACCCACACTCACTTGCCCTTTGCCGTACTCCGTAGCGATTTTGATGTGCTCCTGCCCGCGACGATCTTCAAGACGGATCTTGTTCAACGCGGCCGTGCAGATCACGTTTCGGGTATCGTTACGGTTTGTGACTAAATCCGGGTGGCTGCCGTCGTGCATGACATGCGCGATAAAAGGTCTGTCCGGATCGCCGCCTTCGAAACCAACGGCAACTTCAGTCCCCTCCAGTAGCGGAAAGTGAATACCAAAGGTGTCACCGGCGTACGGCCTGCCGAGGCGTACCAGGGCGCTTTCGAATCCGACCCGTTTTTCATCAAGGTCAAAATCGAACTTAACCCTGTAGCGCCCAACCGCATCAAGTCCGGCATAGGTTTTATCTCCCCCGATAGCCTTCACTCTGGCGGGCACCGTTCCGGCTATCACCGGCCGGGATAAGTATTCAGGACGGAAGCTATAGCCCTGGATATAGGGGATCCCAGAAAGTACGGCGCGATAGTGTTCAGCACGGCTGCCGCGGATAGTCATCGCAGTTATCACAAACCCGGACTTAAACCCGTCAGGTACAGGCCCTGAGGGATAAAACATAATGCCTGGCTGAAGCTCGGGATCGCTGGTTGTCGCCCCCAGAAGACTCTGTCCGTTCAACAGGCGTTCATAACGCAGACGAGCGTAAAATGCGGCGGTTTCCGCCTCTTCACCGTGAAAATCCCCCGCAGTCAGATAGTGATCGGCATAGTGATAGTGTTGGCCTGTCGTTACACCTTCGGGAATATCGCTCGTTTTAACGGTCTTATCCGTCTGCGGCGATTGCGGGTCACGGTAGTTATAGGTGCGAACCAACACATTTTTGGGGATCAGGCCGTGCTGCTCCTCCAGATCGGTAATGTATTCGCTATAACTGGTCATGCCTGAATGTCGGACATAAGGCATCTGTTTGTCGCTGAAGTTGTAACGACGCGCAGAATCCCCAAAAATAACGACGGTTTCCGTTTTCACTTTGTTGTGATTCTCAAATCGGAACCAGATCCCTATCTCTGCCAGCAGCCGACGGATGAACCGCAAATCGGTTTCTTTCCACTGAACGATCATTTCCCGTCGTGGATAACTGTGGCTCAGTTGGTCAAAATCAATGTTGTAGCCGTCAAAGTGACCACTGTCCTTCATCAGCTTTGTAACGAGCTCCGGGACTGTCATGTTCATGTAAACCGCAGAACGGTAATTTTGATCCAGCAGCGCCAGCTCATGCTCCAGCACGCATTCATACAGTGCTTCGTCACCTGAAGACATCAGCCGCGAAAATTGGGTGATCGTGCCATTAATCTGGCGAACCGGCAGCCAGGAGGTTTGCCCATGCCATGAGGCTTCCAGATTGGGTGCACGCAGAATAAACTCAGCCCTTTGATTAAGAACAGCATTAATGGCAATGTTTAGATCCGGACTGGTAAAGCGAATGGTATAGCGATAAGGCTCGCTTAATATCTCTTTTCCTGTAAAAGAATGAACATCTGAAATAACATTTTTGCTACGCGGGAAATACAATAAATATCTGTTTAACGTGTCCTGCCTTTGAGCTACCTCAGATTCCCCTGACATTATTAGCTATCCTTTTAACAAACATTCCGTTCATTAAAAACAATACACCCATCGCTCCCCCATTAAAATACCCAACTTCAGGTTGAATTAATTCACGGGAAGTGAATCTATTCACAGAATAAATAAAAAAGGACCAGACAATTTTATCACACATAAATTCAGAATGATTTATTCATCAAATATATAAGTGAAGGATTATTTAATAATGAAAAATAATACGCCTGGGGTTAGGGATATTAGAAATGTTGTGTAGAGAAGAAGAACTTATACATGCTGGTCACATAAAGTGACCAGCATCAGGCCAGAGGGCCTGCTTTATGCATTGGGCATTTGTTACTGTTTCGCGCCTTCTACCGCTTCGCGAGCCAGTTTAGTGATGCGATCCCAGTCGCCTGCTTCCAGCGCATCCGCCGGAACCAGCCAGGAGCCACCGATGCACAGCACGCTTTTCAGCGCCAGGTAGTCACGGTAGTTTGCCGGAGAGATGCCGCCCGTTGGGCAGAAACGCACCTGGGAGAATGGGCCCGCAATCGCCTGCAACGCTTTGGTGCCGCCGTTCGCTTCAGCAGGGAAGAATTTGAACTCTTTCAGGCCGTAGTCCATGCCCAGCATCAGTTCAGAAACGGTGCTGATACCCGGGATCAGCGGAATAGAACCTTCGGTTGCGGCTTTCAGCAGGGGCTCGGTCAGCCCCGGGCTGATGGCAAACTGTGCGCCCGCTTCGGTCACTTCCGCCAGCTGCTGCGCATTCAGAACCGTACCTGCACCGATGATCGCTTCCGGCACTTCTTTGGCGATAGCACGGATCGCATCCATCGCACAGGCCGTACGCAGGGTCACTTCCAGAACACGAACGCCACCCGCAACCAGCGCCTTCGCCATTGGGACAGCGTGCTCCAGTTTGTTTACCACAATAACCGGCACGACAGGGCCAGTAGTCAGGATTGCTTCTGCACTTGTTTTCCAGTTTTTCATCAGAGTTTTCTCTCGCCAGATCGTTAAAATCAAGTCGTCTTAAAACGTAATACAGGTTGCGCCCTGCTCCGCACCGGAGAGTTTCTCACGCAACGCACCAAACATTTCGCGTCCGGTACCCACGCGGGATGCGCTCAGGTCAGGAATATGTGGCTGACGCGCCGCCAGCTCTGCTTCGTCCACCAGCAGGGTTAACTCGCCTGTCTGACCGTTAACGCGGATCATGTCACCATCACGCACTTTCGCCAGCAGGCCGCCGTCGTAGGCTTCCGGGGTGACATGAATCGCTGAAGGCACTTTACCGGATGCCCCCGAGAGGCGTCCATCGGTCACCAGTGCAATTTTGAAACGGCGGTCCAATAATACACCAAGCGGCGGCATAAGTTTATGTAATTCTGGCATCCCGTTCGCTTTTGGTCCCTGATGACGCACCACGACCACACAGTCTTTATCAAGCAGACCCGCGTCAAAAGCAGGTAAAACGTCGTGCTGGCTTTCAAACACCACCGCCGGGGCTTCAATCACCTGATTCTCTTCCGGCACGGCAGAGGTTTTCATCACGGCACGTCCAAGGTTACCGCTCAGCACTTTGGTGCCGCCGTGAGGAGAGAACGGCTGTTCGAAGGTTGCGATAACCTGAGGATCGAGCGAGTCGCTCGCTCCTTCGCGCCAGTCCAGCTCACCGTTGTTCAGCCAGGGTTCAAGGGTATAGCGATGCAGGCCAAAGCCCGCCACCGTGTTGACATCCTCATGCAGCAGGCCGCCTTTCAGCAGCTCGCGCATCAGCACCGGCACGCCGCCCGCGGCCTGGAAGTGGTTGATGTCCGCCGGACCGTTCGGGTACAGACGCGCCATCAGCGGTACCACAGAGGAGATATCGGAGAAGTCATCCCAGTTAATCAGAATGCCCGCCGCGCGCGCCATCGCGACAAGGTGCATGGTATGGTTGGTTGAACCGCCGGTCGCCAGCAGGGCGACAATCCCGTTTACGATAACTTTTTCATCCACCATTTTGCCCATTGGCATCCACTCGTTGCCGTTACCGGTCAGGCGCGTCACCTGACGGGCTGCGGCTTCGGTCAGCGCTTTACGCAGTGGCGCATCCGGCTGGATGAACGACGAGCCCGGTAGCTGCATCCCCATAAACTCCACCACCATCTGGTTGGTGTTGGCCGTACCGTAGAACGTACAGGTGCCCGGCGCGTGATAAGACGCGGCTTCCGCTTCCAGCAGTGCCTGACGGTCCGCTTTTCCTTCGGCATACAGCTGACGGATACGGACTTTTTCCTTGTTTGGCAGACCGCTTGCCATCGGGCCTGACGGCACAAAAATCGCTGGCAGGTGGCCAAACGACAGCGCGGCCATCACCAGCCCCGGGACGATTTTGTCGCACACGCCCAGATAGAGCGCGCCATCAAACATATTGTGAGACAGGCCCACTGCCGCCGACATGGCGATCACTTCGCGGCTCAGCAGGGACAGCTCCATACCGTCCTGGCCCTGGGTTACGCCATCACACATGGCCGGCACGCCGCCTGCAACCTGGCCCACCGCGTTCACGCTGTGCAGCGCATTGCGGATGATAGACGGGTAGACCTCATACGGCTGGTGGGCTGAAAGCATGTCGTTATAGGAGGTAATGATGGCGATATTGTTACGCAACATGCTTTTCAGCGCGTCTTTATCACCAGGCTGGCAGGCCGCAAAGCCGTGGGCCAGATTCCCGCAGGCCAGCTGTGAGCGATGGACCGTTTCACTCTTCGCCTGTTCGATGCGGGCAAGGTAGGCAGCACGGGTCTCTTTCGAGCGTTCAACAATGCGTTGTGTTACGCGTAACAATGTCGGATTCATAAAAGCTCCTCTAATTTATCTGTCCAGGCTCGGGAGTTTACACAGTTTCTGACGGTTGTTAACAACGCTGAAACGCCTGATATCCGGAGCACAGGGGCAAAATGTCTGAAGGGAGTGTAATAAAAAAAGCTCCGCGGGTGAATCCACGCGGAGCTTAAAAGATAAAAATTATGCCACTTGCTGTGTTAGATCATGTTACCGGTAAAATAACACCTTTGGGCTAGAGAAGGTGGTTATTCAAACTCGTTCCAGGAGCGGCCATCACGGGTGATCATCGCAACGGAGGCGACAGGTCCCCATGTTCCCGCCTGATACGGTTTTGGCGCGTCCTGATCGGCTGCCCACGCTTCGGTGATGGAGTCGACCCACTTCCACGCCTCTTCCACTTCATCGCGGCGGACGAACAGCGCCTGGATACCACGCATGGTTTCCAGCAGCAGACGCTCGTAAGCGTCGGCCAGATGCGTCTGGTTGAAGGTTTCAGAGTAGCTCAGGTCGAGCTTGGTGGTTTGCAGGTTGTGTTTGTGATCAAGACCCGGCACTTTGTTCAGGATCTGAATATCCACACCCTCGTCCGGTTGCAGACGGATGGTCAGTTTATTCTGCGGCAGTTCCTGCCAGGATTCTTTGAACAGGTTCAGTTCCGGATTTTTGAAGTAGACCACCACTTCGGAGCATTTTGCCGGCAGACGTTTCCCGGTACGCAGGTAGAACGGCACACCGGCCCAGCGCCAGTCGTCGATATCCACGCGGATCGCCACAAACGTCTCGGTGTTGCTGGACTTGTTCGCGCCCTCTTCTTCCAGATAGCCAGGAACTTTTTTCCCCTGGGCAAAACCTGCGGTGTACTGGCCGCGCACGGTTTTCTCACGCACGTTGGAGCGGTCAATACGGCGCAGTGATTTCAGCACTTTCACTTTGGCGTCACGAATGCTGTCGGCCGTCAGATCTGACGGTGGAGACATGGCAATCATGCACAGAATTTGCAGCAGGTGGTTCTGGATCATGTCACGCATCTGGCCGGCCTGGTCGAAGTAGCCCCAACGGCCTTCGATGCCCACCTCTTCCGCCACGGTAATTTCCACGTGGTCGATAGTGCGGTTGTCCCAGTTGTTCACAAACAGGGAGTTGGCAAAACGCAGCGCCAGCAGGTTCAGTACCGTCTCTTTGCCCAGATAGTGGTCAATACGGTAAACCTGACACTCCTCAAAGAACTCGCCTACCTGGTCGTTGATTTCACGCGAGGTCGCCAGCGACGTACCCAGCGGTTTCTCCATCACTACGCGCGCCGGTTTGGCGTTCAGCTTCGCCTCGCCCAGACCTTTGCAGATGGCGCCGAAGGTGCTTGGCGGCATGGCGAAATAGTTAATAGTGACACGATTTTCCTGGTCAAGCATTTCACCCAGACGGGTAAAGGCGCCTGCATCGTTGACGTCCAGGTTGCAGAAATCGAGACGCCCGCTCAGCTTATCCCAAAGGCTTTCATCGATTTTCTCTTTCATGAACGTTTCGAGCGCCTCACGCACGACTTTGGTATAAGCCTCCTTATCCCAGTCTGCGCGCCCTACCCCAAGGATCCGGGTGTCGGGATGGATCTGGCCCGCTTTTTCGAGCTGATACAGGGAAGGCAGCAATTTTCGGCGTGCAAGATCGCCTTTCGCGCCGAAAATGACCAGGTCACATGCCTGGGCTGTTTGCGTTACCGCCATGTCATTCTCCTCAGTTAGATCGCCTGGTACTCTGCCAGGTATCGTTGTAATTTTATTACAATGCACTGTACTGCTTTTACGCGTTTCCTGAAACCATTAGCGCTTAACGTCGCGTGCGATACGGTGATTTTTCGTCGCCTGGGCCATTACGCCCGTCTGATGACGCAACAAACGTCGATTCTTTGCGCAACGGGGTCAGAGCAAAACCCGACGTCGATCAAGTAATGAAAAAAAACAACAACATTTCTTGTCGACGATTACCCTTTCGGGAGTCCTGGGGGTAATATCGGCTAAATCGAATCAAGGTTTCATCTCTTTATGAAATCGTTTATGCCCTCATGAGCGTCTTGTTAACAATGAACATGCTGGAAAAAATCCAGTTTCAACTGGAACACCTTAGCAAATCCGAGCGCAAAGTGGCTGAAGTTATTCTCGCCGCGCCCGCTCAGGCGATTCATTCAAGCATCGCCGCTCTGGCACAGGAATCGGGCGTCAGCGAACCGACGGTCAATCGATTCTGTCGTAGTCTGGACACGCGCGGCTTTCCTGATTTTAAACTGCATCTGGCCCAAAGTCTGGCAAACGGCACCCCGTATGTTAATCGCAATGTCGATGAAGACGACAGCGTTGATGCATACACCGCAAAAATATTTGAATCGGCAATGGCCACGCTCGACCACGTTCGCCAGTCTCTGGACATGAGTTCAGTAAATCGCGCGGTCGATCTTCTCACGCAGGCCAAACGGATTGCCTTCTTTGGCCTTGGCTCGTCCGCCGCCGTGGCGCATGACGCCATGAATAAGTTCTTTCGCTTTAACGTGCCGGTGATTTACTCCGATGACATTGTGCTGCAACGCATGAGCTGTATGAATTGTAGCGAAGATGATGTCGTGGTACTCATCTCTCATACGGGCCGCACCAAGAGCCAGGTGGAGCTGGCGCAGCTCGCGCGTGACAACGATGCGATGGTCATCGCCCTGACGACGGCAGGTACGCCGCTCGCCCGGGAAGCGACGCTCGCCATTACCCTGGACGTACCGGAGGATACCGACATGTACATGCCGATGGTCTCCCGCCTGGCGCAGTTGACGGTCATCGACGTACTGGCGACCGGTTTTACCTTACGCCGGGGCGCAAAATTCCGGGATAACTTGAAGCGGGTCAAGGAAGCCCTGAAAGAATCGCGTTTTGATAAAGAATTGCTTATAAAGAGCGATGTTCCCTAATAACGACGAAGTACGATTTACGGCATTCGGTCCCCTCGCTACTGCCTTGCGATAGATGAAGGCCGATTCTATGTTCACGCAACACCAAAGTTGTTTCAGTCAACGGAGTATTACATGTCCAGAAGGCTTCGCAGAACCAAGATCGTCACCACCTTAGGCCCGGCCACCGACCGCGATAATAACCTCGAAAAGATTATCGCCGCGGGTGCTAACGTGGTGCGTATGAACTTCTCTCACGGTACGCCAGAAGACCATAAATTACGTGCCGACAAAGTGCGTGAAATCGCAGCTAAACTGGGCCGCCACGTTGCTATCCTCGGTGACCTGCAAGGTCCAAAAATCCGCGTATCGACCTTTAAAGAAGGCAAAGTCTTCCTCAACATCGGCGATAAATTCCTGCTGGACGCCAACCTGAGCAAAGGTGAAGGCGATAAGGAAAAAGTGGGTATCGACTACAAAGGTCTGCCTGCTGACGTTGTGCCTGGCGACATCCTGCTGCTGGACGACGGACGCGTACAGCTGAAAGTGCTGGAAGTTCAGGGTATGAAGGTGTTCACCGAAGTGACCGTCGGCGGCCCGCTCTCCAACAACAAAGGCATCAACAAACTCGGCGGTGGCCTGTCTGCCGAAGCGCTGACCGATAAAGACAAAGCGGATATCGTGACCGCAGCGCAGATCGGCGTAGATTATCTGGCCGTCTCCTTCCCGCGCTGCGGCGAAGATCTGAACTATGCTCGCCGCCTGGCGCGCGATGCAGGCTGCGATGCGAAAATCGTTGCAAAAGTGGAACGCGCTGAAGCGGTCTGCGATCAGGACGCGATGGACGACGTGATCCTGGCGTCTGACGTGGTGATGGTTGCCCGTGGTGACCTGGGCGTGGAAATTGGCGACCCTGAACTGGTCGGTATCCAGAAAGCGCTGATCCGTCGCGCGCGTCAGCTGAACCGCGCGGTGATCACCGCCACCCAGATGATGGAATCCATGATCACCAACCCAATGCCGACCCGTGCAGAAGTCATGGATGTGGCGAACGCCGTGCTGGATGGTACTGACGCGGTGATGCTGTCAGCGGAAACCGCGGCGGGTCAGTATCCGGCGGAAACCGTGGCCGCCATGGCGCGCGTCTGCCTGGGTGCGGAGAAGATCCCAAGCATTAACGTCTCCAAGCACCGCCTGGATATCCAGTTCGACAATGTGGAAGAAGCGATTGCGATGTCCGCGATGTACGCAGCCAACCACCTGAAAGGGGTCACGGCGATCATCACCATGACCGAATCTGGCCGTACCGCGCTAATGACGTCCCGTATCAGCTCCGGTCTGCCGATCTTCGCCATGTCCCGTCACGAGCGTACGCTGAACCTGACGGCGCTGTATCGCGGCGTGACGCCAGTATACTTCGACAGCACCAACGACGGCGTGGCCGCCGCGCACGATGCCGTGAACCTGCTGCGCGACAAAGGTTATCTGGTATCCGGTGATATCGTTATCGTGACGCAGGGTGACGTGATGAGCACCATCGGCTCAACCAATACCACCCGCGTACTGACCGTAGAGTAAGCTCTGATCCCCTCTCCCCTAAGGGGAGAGGGGTGAAGGTTTCCTATTTCTTCGGGAAAAGTTCTTTACGCTTGTACGGCTCTGTTTCGCCAGGTTTACGCGTTTTGAGCAGCTTCAGGATCCACGTATATTGCTCCTTATGCGGCCCCACCAGCACTTCCACCTCTTCATTCATGCGGCGTGCGATGGTGTGATCGTCTGCGGTCAGCAGATCGTCCATCGGCGGACGTACCTCAATGCTCAGGCGATGCGTTTTACCGTCATAAGCCGGGAACAGTGGGATCACGCGGGCGCGGCAGACTTTCATCAGGCGACCAATCGCTGGTAGCGTGGCTTTATAGGTTGCGAAGAAATCGACAAACTCGCTGTGCTCAGGACCATGGTCCTGATCGGGCAGATAGTAGCCCCAGTAACCCTGACGTACCGACTGAATGAAAGGCTTAATGCCATCGTTTCGGGCGTGCAAGCGTCCGCCAAAGCGACGGCGCACGGTATTCCAGACGAAATCGTAGATTTTGTTTCCCTGATTATGGAACATCGCCGCCATTTTCTGGCCCTGCGACGCCATTAACATCGCCGGAATGTCGACCCCCCAGCCGTGCGGCACCAGGAAAATCACCTTTTCATCATTGCGACGCATCTCGTCGATGATCTCCAGCCCTTTCCAGTCAACGCGTTCGACGATCTTCTCCGGCCCTTTCAGTGCCAGTTCCGCCATCATCGCCATCGCCTGCGGCGCAGTGGTATACATGTCATCAATGATTGCTTCGCGTTCAGCGTCGCTTTTATCCGGGAAACAGTACAACAGGTTTATTTGCGCGCGTCGGCGCGCGCTTTTACCCAAGCGCCCTGCCAGGCGCCCCACTTTACCGAGCACCGGATCGCGGAGGGAAGCAGGTAGCAACGCCATGCCAGCAAACGCGTATACGCCAATCCAGGCGCCCCAGTTACGCGGGTGGCGAAAAGATTTTTCAAACTCAGGAATGTACTCAATATTGTTTTTTTTGGTTTCCATGCGGGTTCCAGGGTCTGGTGACGCAAAAATATATGCGGATAGTGTAGCGAGGCTGCCGCCCGCGCACAAAAGAAAAAGCCGGCGCATACTGACGCCGGCTTTTTAAATCAGGAGAGCTTAGTCGAAGCGCAGCTGCGGCATCACCTCTTTCACCTGCGCCAGGTAATCTTTGCGATCTTTTCCGGTCAGCCCTTCGGTGCGCGGCAGTTTCGCCGTCAGCGGGTTAACCGCCTGCTGGTTGATCCACACTTCATAGTGCAGGTGCGGCCCCGTCGACCGGCCGGTGTTACCGGACAGCGCGATGCGATCGCCACGTTTCACCTTCTGGCCCGGTTTGACCAGCAGTTTACGCAGGTGCATGTAGCGGGTGGTGTACGTACGACCGTGACGAATAGCAACGTAATAGCCAGCAGCACCGCTGCGTTTCGCCATGACCACTTCACCATCTCCTACCGCCAGCACTGGCGTGCCCTGCGGCATAGCGAAGTCAACGCCACGGTGCGGCGCTACGCGGCCCGTTACCGGGTTCAGACGACGCGGGTTAAAGTTGGAGGAGACGCGGAACTGTTTCGCCGTTGGGAAACGCAGGAAGCCTTTTGCCAGACCCGTACCGCTGCGGTCATAGAACTTACCGTCTTCCGCGCGAATAGCGTAGTAGTCTTTGCCGTCTGAACGCAGACGAACGCCCACCAGCTGGCTCTGCTCGCGCTTACCGTCCAGCATTTCGCGGGACATCAGGACAGAGAACTGATCGCCTTTTTTCAGTTTGCGGAAATCCATCTGCCACTGCATGGCTTTGATCACCGAGCTGATTTCAGCGCTGGTCAGGCCGGCATCGCGTGCGCTGGAAACAAAGCTGCCGCCGACGGTTCCTTTCATGACGCTGTTAACCCAGTCGCCCTGCTGCAATTCACTGGTCATTTTGAAACCGTTTGCAGTGCGATCGTAGGTGCGGGTTTCGCGACGGGACATCTCCCAGGTCAAACGTTGCAGATCGCCGTCGGGCGTTAAGGTCCAGGAAAGTTGCTGACCAATTTTCAGGTTACGCAGCTCTTTATCGGATGCGGCGAGCTGGCTGATGTTGCCCATGTCGATACCGTACTGGTTCAGGACGCTGCTCAGCGTATCGCCAGTGGATACAACATATTCATGAATGCCAGCTTCATTCTGGATCTTGTCATCCAGCTCATCCTGGGGAATCGCTTCATCTTCCTGAGCGGCCTGATCGATAGGCTCGCTGGCCTCGGGCAGCAGAGAGCGGATCTCGCTCTTCTCCAGTTCGATGGTTTTGATGATTGGGGCGGAACTCGGGTGGTAAACATAGGGCCGCCAGACGGCGACCGCTAATGTGAGAACTGTAAGCGACCCCAGCATAACGCGGTGGGGTCGAGGCAGATTGTTAAATGCCAGGGCGACAGAGCGGGCTATCTGTTGCACGTATTCACTTCCTCGTTAATCTCCTTTCAGGCAGCTCGCATACT
>Ga0308166_1000672_pt1 | contig 43063 bp, 35 predicted proteins | sample PhyCR2_2_FD_202137 | JGI IMG/M metagenome (GOLD analysis project Ga0308166, IMG submission 202137) | Phyllosphere microbial communities from UC Gill Tract Community Farm, Albany, California, United States - DLSLCC.R2 | ecosystem: Host-associated > Plants > Phyllosphere > Unclassified | place...
GTCCATCCCCGAAAACCCGGTCCCCATCGCACGCGGGCTGGTGCATAATCTTGCTTGTTGACAAGATTCGGTCTCCACCGTTTCGACAGGAGACACGATGATCCCCGCTTCCTCTTCCACTACCCTGCGCAATGTCGCCAGCCTGAGCGGCCTCAGCCTGCTCGGCGTCGGTCCGCCCCTGATGATGGGCGTGGGCCTGTTCACGCAAAAGGCGCCGCCCGGTTTCGCCGCCGCCGGCGCCGTCCTGCTCGTGGCCGCGCAACTGGCTTACCTGTGGTTCGCCGGCGCACTGGCAGGCCGTCCGGCCCACCGCCATGCCCTGGCCCTGCAGGCCCAGGCCCTGGTCCATATCGTCTACGGGCTGCTGGTGGTGCCGGCCTGCGTGGCCATGGTCTACTTCATGTCCGGCCTGGAAGGCGACACCTCCGTCCAGGAAGGCCTGCGCGAGTCGCTGCTCTCCGGCCGCATCCGCACCGGCCTGTGCGTCACCGCGCTGGCGCTGCCGACGGCGGCCATGCTGCTGGCCGCCTGGCGCCTGCACCACCTGGCCGCGGCGCGCGCGCTGGCGGCCTTCCTCGACGGCAGCCTGCTGCACCGCACGCTGGCCATCCAGGCCGACACCCTGGACAGCCGCGAGGCCGTGCACGACCTGCTGCTGCGCCACCTGGAACGCCTGGCCGACCGCGGCCTGCCCGGCCTGGGCCGCCCCATGTACGGCAGCCACCCGCGCATCACCACGCGCGATAGCGGCGGACGCCTGGTGCACGAACTGGTGTGGCGCGATTGCCCGAACATGGTCGAAGTCGGCCTGCTCGATGGCGCCGGCGGCCGCGAAATCGCGGTGTGCTGCCGGCTGCGCGGCGGCCTGCACCGGGTGGCGGTGTTCGTCACGCCGGTCGATGCCCTGGCGCAGATGCAGCACATCGATGCCCACCTGCTGGCGCCGCTGCGCGCGCGCCTGGCCGAACTGGCGGCCGAACGCCAGCGCGACGCCCTGCGCCAGCGCGCGCTCGAGGCCCAGCTGCGCATCCTGCAGGCGCAGATCGAGCCGCACTTCCTGTTCAACACCCTGGCCAACCTGCGCCAGCTGTACCGGCTGGACGCCGCCGGCGGCGAGCAGATGCTCGACCACCTGATCGGCTACCTGCGCTGCACGATGGACGAGCTGCGCGCCGAGGCGTCGACCGTGCGCCGCGAGCTGGACCTGGCCAGCCACTACCTGGCGCTGATGAAGATCCGCATGGGCGAGCGCCTGGCCTACACCTTTACCGTGCCGGACGCGCTGCTCGCGCATCCGGTGCCGCCGGCGATGCTGATCTCGCTGGTCGAGAACGCCATCAAGCATGGCCTGCCGGATGCCGCGCATGGCCAGGTGACGCTGACGGCCGCCGTGGCCGATGGCCAGCTGCGCCTGGGCGTGGCCGACAACGGCGCCGGCCTGTCCAGCGTGGGCGGCAGCGGCGTCGGCCTGTCGAATATCCGGCGCCGCCTGGAAGCCCTGTACGGCCAGCGCGCCTGGCTCGAAGTCGGCGCGCCGGAAAGCGGCGGCTTCGTCGCCACCATCGTGATGCCCCTGATCGAAGAGAACCCCGCATGCCCACCGCACTGATTGCCGAAGACGAACCGCTGCTGTTGAACGAACTGCGCGCGGCCCTGTACGACCTCTGGCCGGAACTGGAGATCGTGGCCGAAGCCGGCGACGGCGCCGCGGCGCTGGCGGCCCTGCGCACGCACGCGCCGGACGTCGCCTTCCTCGACATCTCGATGCCCAAGGCCAGCGGCCTGGAAGTGGCGCGCGTCAAGCCGGCGCACACGGCCCTGGTCTTCCTTACCGCCTACGGCCAGCACGCCCTCGATGCCTTCGAGGTCGGCGCCGTCGACTACCTGCTCAAGCCGCTCGACCGAGGCCGCCTGCTGGCCGCGATCGGGCGCCTGCAGGCGCGCGCGCCGGCAGCGGCGGCGGCACCGGCCCCCGCGCCGGCCCCCGCGCCGGCGCCGCGCTACCTGTCCTGGATCCAGGCCTCGGTCGGCACGGTGCTGCGCGTGATCACGGTCGACGAAGTGGTGTTCTTCCAGTCCGACGCCAAGTACACGCGGGTGGTGACGCCGCAACTGGAGGCCCTGATCCGCATGCCGATCAAGGACCTGATGGCCCAGCTCGATCCGGAGGAATTCGTGCAGGTCAGCCGCGGCGCCATCGTCAACCGGCGCCGCATCGAGGCGGTGCACCGGCGCGAGGGGCAGATGCAGGTGTACGTGAAAGGGCGGGCCGAGGTGCTGGCCGTGTCGAGCGGCTACCAGGGACAGGCGGCGTTTCGCCAGATGTGAATTCCACCAAATCCGGCATCCATTCCCGGATTCGCCGCATCGGTCGCAAGCGGGATTGCGCGACGCGTTGCTCAATGGAAAGATAGACCTGTGCCGCACGCATGACCCATCGAACCAGACAAGGAGAACCACCATGACATCGATCCGCTTCCTGACCACCAGCCTGTGCGCCGCCGTGCTCGGCCTGGCCAGCTTCGCTTCCCATGCCGCCGTCGCGGTGGCCGTCGGCGACGGCAACTATACCTATACCGTCACCGGCTATGCCGACCTCGACGAAGCCAAGGACAGGGCGCTGAAGCAATGCGCACTGGAGGCAAACAATTGCCGCCTTACCTTGTGGAGCCCGAATGCCGGTGCGGTGGCACTCGCCAAGGGAAAAGGCGGCATGTTCTCGATCATGGAAAAGACGCCGGAAGCGGCGCGCGACAAGGCACTGGCAGGCTGCCGCAAGTCGTACAAGAGCTGCGAGTTCAGTGCCCTGTACTGGGAGCCGGGCGGAGCGTGGGCCGCGTGGGCCTATGCCAAGGATGCGAAGGGCCTGGCGGTGGCCAACTACTTCGCCAGCGAATACGGTTCGGAAGCCGGCGCGAAAAAAGCCGCCATCGAAGGTTGCGAGCGGCAGCAGGAGGGGACGCAAAAACATCCCTGCATGATTGCCGCCGCGCGCCGTGGCGGATGGGCGCTGGCCCGGGTGGTGTCGAGCAACGACTCCTCGATCAATTCCGCGTCGGGCAAGCAGGAAGCCATCGCCGCCGCCATGGCCAGCTGCCGCAAGGATGCGGCCGAGCCGGCCACCTGCAAGCCGGCCGACGTGCTGGTGAACCCGGGCGAGCAGGCGCAGCCCAAGTCCTTCGACAAGGTGTACGCCGCCAGCGTGCTGGCCAGGGAGCGCCGCGCCGAGGCGCGCCAGGTCCGCAACGTACGCACCTCGGCCGTGCGCCAGCTGAGCTGCCAGAACAGCTGCGTGAACGGCAACTGCGTGCGCACCTTCGCGGACGGCCGCAAGGAACGCTGGCAGGCGCCGCGCGTGTTCGACCCGTTCACCAACGACTGGAAGTGGGACACCAACAGCTGCGGCGGCTGAGCGGCGGGCGCAAAAACTCCCTTGCATCTGCACAATTGACCAAGCTTCGATAGACTTTGTGCTTTGCACAAGACCGGAGCCGCGCATGAGCAGCAAGCTGTTTTCCCCTTACCAACTCGGACCGATGGCGCTGTCCAACCGCATCGCCATCGCCCCGATGTGCCAGTACTCGGCCGACGAAGGCCTGGCCACCGACTGGCACATGATCCACCTGGGCCACCTGGCCCTGTCCGGCGCCGCGCTCCTGATCATCGAAGCCACCGCCGTCACGCCCGAGGGCCGCATCTCGCCCGACGACCTGGGCCTGTGGTCCGACGCCCACCTGGACGCCTTGAAACCGATCGTGGCCGCCATGCGCAAGCATTCTCCGGTCAAGACCGCGGTGCAGCTGGCGCATGCCGGCCGCAAGGCGTCGAGCGCGGCGCCCTGGCTGGGCGGCGCCAACATCAAGCCGGACGAGGAACGCGGCTGGCAGACGGTGGCCCCGTCCGCCGTGCCGCACGCCGAAGGCGAAACCGTGCCGCTGGCGCTGGACGCCGCCGGACTGCAGCGCATCAAGGACGGTTTCGTGGAAGCGGCCAAACGCGCCGCGGCGCTCGGCCTGGACGGCATCGAACTGCACGGCGCCCACGGCTACCTGCTGCACCAGTTCCTGTCGCCGCTGTCGAACCGGCGCGAAGACGCATACGGCGGCTCGCTGGAAAACCGCATGCGCTATCCGCTGGAAGTGCTGGAGGCGGTGCAGGCAGCCGTGCCCGACAGCATGGCGGTCGGCATGCGCATCTCGGCCAGCGACTGGGTCGAGGGCGGCTGGGACATCGAGCAGAGCGTGGTCTTCGCCAGGGAGCTGGAAAAGCGTGGCTGCCACTTCATCCACGTGTCCAGCGGCGGACTGTCGCCGCTGCAGAAGATCCCGGTCGGCGCCGGCTACCAGATCGCCTTTGCCGAGCGCATCAAGCGCGAGACCGGCATGCCGACCATCGGCGTGGGCCTGATCACCGAGCCGCAGCAGGCCGAGCACATCCTGCAGTCGGGCCAGGCCGACATGGTGGCGCTGGCGCGCGCCATGCTCTACGACCCGCGCTGGCCCTGGCATGCCGCCGCCGAACTCGGCGCCCAGGTGGCCGCGCCGCCGCAGTACTGGCGCTCGCAGCCGCACCAGTTCAAGGCGCTGTTCGGCGAGACCCGCCTCGGCCAACGCTGATCCGCGTTTTCGCACGCTTCAACCCGGCAAACACGCAGCCTGTCGCAGCGTGCGCGACAGGGATGTGGACAGATTCTAGAGTGGCAACATCGGCGCTGCGGCGCTCCACCACGACAAGAAAGGTCCCACCATGCGTACCCTGCTCGCTCTCGCCTGTGCCGCCACCCTGGCCACCACCCTCGGTGGCTGCATCATCGTTGCCGGTCCGCCGGGCAGCGATTATGCGGTGTACACGCCGTTCAGCGGCAAGACGGTCGAGGGCGACGGCATCGCCACGCGCGACGTGCGCAGCGTGGCGGCCTTGAGCGGCCTGAACGTGGGCGGCGCGATGGTGGTCGAGGTGCGGGTCGGTGCGGCGCCGTCGCTGGTGGTGGAGGGCGACAGCAACCTGGTGCGCCTGGTGCGGACCGAGGTGCGCGGCTCGACCCTGCACATCGGCACCGAAAGCCGCCTGCGCAGCAGCACGCCGCTGAAGGTGGTCTACACCACGCCGCGCCTGACCGAGCTGCGCGCCGGCGGTTCCGGCCAGGTGACCGTGCGCGACCTGGGCGGCGACCCGCTGGAAGTACGCCAGGGCGGCTCGGGCGTGACCCGTTTGTACGGGGAGGTCGCCGAACTCCAGGCCAGCGTGGCCGGTTCCGGCAGGATCGAAGCGACCGAACTGCGCGCCGGCAGCGCCCGCATGGGCGTGAGCGGGTCCGGCCGGCTGAGCGTGGGCCAGGTGCGCGGCGAGTATGCGCGCGCCTCGGTCAGCGGCTCGGGAAGGGTGGAGGCCAGCGGCGCCGTGCAACGCCTGAACGTGAGCGTGAGCGGCTCGGGCAGCGTCGACCTGGTGAACCTGACCAGCGAGCAGGGCGAATTGAGCACCAGCGGCTCGGGCGGCATTTCGGCCACCGTGCGCCAGTCGGTGGTGGCGCAGGCAAACGGCTCGGGCCCGATCCGCGTGTACGGCCAGCCGGCGCAGCGCACGATCAGCGGACGCGGCGTGCAGGTGATGTAAAACAACTGGCGCCGCTTCCCTGACGCGGCCTTAACCGTACGGTGGGCCGGGCCGCGCCAGGCACGCCGTGCCCACCGTACGGTGAGGTTCGCGGATCAAAGTCTTGCCGCGTAACCCGTTCGTATAGATATCTCCCGCCAATAAACTATTTTCTCAGCAACAGCAGGTCAGCCCCACAGTTCAGCCCTATAATCGCGAACTTTGGCTGTTCCTTCGCGCTCAGCCGTTTTCATCGTTTAGCGTGATCAAAGGACACTTTCGTGAATCTGACACTGGGCCAGAAGCTGTTTCGCACCAAACCGGCTGAGCGTGCACACGAGGACAGCCATGCCCACGGCGGCAGCCTGAACCGCACGCTGGGCCTGTTCCCGCTGACCATGATCGGCGTCGGCGCCACGGTCGGCACCGGCATTTTCTTTACCATGGTGGAAGCGGTGCCGAAGGCCGGCCCGGCCGTCATCCTGTCTTTCCTGATCGCCGCGCTGACCGCCGGCCTGACCGCCCTGTGCTACGCCGAGCTGGCCGGGCGCGTGCCGGCTTCGGGCTCGTCGTATTCCTTCGCCTATGCCACCGTGGGCGAATTCGCCGCCTTCATCGTGGCGGCCTGCTTGTTACTGGAGTACGGCCTGGCGGGGAGTGCGGTGGCGATCGGCTGGTCCGATTACCTGAACAATTTCCTGCAGAACGCCTTCGGCTGGGAGATCCCGGCCGCGCTGCGTTCGCCGATGTTCGTGTCCGACCACAGCAACCTGACCGTCCATTCCGGTAACTTCAATCTGCCGCCGGTGCTGCTGGTGATCATGTGCTGCATCCTGCTGGTGCGCGGCACCAAGGAATCGGCCACCACCAACGCCATCATGGTGGTGATCAAGCTGGCGATCCTGGCCTTCTTCGCGGCGATCGCGTTTACCGGCTTCGACGCCAACAACTTCACGCCTTTCTTCAATACCGACGACAGCAAGGGCTTCGCCGGCATGGCCGGCGTGACCGCCGCCGCCGGCACCGTGTTCTTCTCCTTCATCGGCCTGGACACCATCGCCACCGCCGGCGAGGAAGTCAAGGACCCGCGCCGCAACGTGCCGATCGGCATCCTGGCGGCCCTGATCGTCGTCACCCTGTTCTACCTGCTGGTGGCCCTGGCCGCGATGGGCGCCCAGCCGGCCCACCTGTTCGAGGGCCAGCAGGCCGGCCTGTCGGTGATCCTGCAGAACGTCACCGGCCAGGCCTGGCCGGCGCTGGTGCTGTCGGCCGGGGCGGTGATTTCGGTGTTCTCGGTGACCCTGGTGACGATCTATGGCCAGACCCGCATCCTGTACGCCATCAGCCGCGACGGATTGATCCCGAAGACCTTCCAGAAGGTGAACCCGCGCACCGGCGCGCCGGTGTCGAACACCCTGATCGTCTGCCTGGTGGTGGGCCTGGTGGCCGGCCTGGTCGATGCGACCTTCCTTTGGGACATGGTCAGCATGGGCACGCTGACCGCCTTCATCGTGGTCTCGATCGCGGTGCCGGTGATCCGCGCCAAGCAGGGGCCGGGCGCCGAGCATGGCTTCAAGGTGCCGTTCGGCCCGTACGTGATCCCGGGCCTGTCGGTGCTGGCCTGCCTGTACATCATGAAGGACTTGCCGGCCGCGACCTACCGCGTGTTCATCATCTGGATGGTGGTGGCGGTGGCGACCTATTTCCTGTACAGCGTGCGGCACAGCCGGCTGAACCGGAAAGTCTGATTCGATAAAATAAAAACGCCGCATTCGATGCGGCGTTTTTTTTTGCCTGCCGTGCACCCTAGCGCAAGGCCGCCCGGTGCTTGCCGAAGAAGGCTCCGGCCTGCCTCAGCGCTTCGTCGTAGCCGGCGCGGCGCTGCTTGCGCAGCATCCAGGCGGCGAAGGCGGTGCCGCCCAGCCACAGGACGCCGAGCGGCGTCACGCTCATCAGCAGGCCAATGCCGATCAGGCCCATCAACAGCAGCGCCATGCCGGCCAGCAGCGGCAGCAGCTTGCTGCTGTTCTTCGGGTAGGCCGTGACCATGTTGCCGTTGGCCTTGATGACGCTGCCGTCTTCCAGGTCGAACACGGCCGTCGGTACACCGCTGCTTTCCTGTTCCGGGCCGACGAACAGCACCGCATAGGCGCGGCCCTGGACCAGGCTGTCGCGCGCCGGAATGCTGGCCGTGAAGCGCTGGCCGCCGGCGGTTTCGAAGGTGGCCACGCGCCAGTAGGTGGTCGAGGTGCTGACGTTGCCGTTGTAGCTCGATACCGAGGTGTGGCTCTTGCTTTCCGAATGCACCAGCTGCCCGATGTTCGGGAACATCTTCCACTTGCCGCCATAGGCAGTGAAGCGGGCGATGGCTTCCCATTCGGCCTGGCGCTGGCGCGCGTCGGCGTCGTTCCGCATGCCTTGGCTGGCCTGGACGGCATTGCTTTCCCCAAACTTGGCGGCCTCGGCGATCAGCCCGGCGTAGGTATCGCCGTCCACCGGCGTGGCGCCCAGGCGGATCGCCTCGGCCTTCAGGTAGAGCGCGCGGCCCCAGTCCTCGGGCGAGGTGCGCAGGGTGACGGTGGACATGAAGCGGCTGTAGCGCTGCAGCACGTCGTAGGCGTTCTGGGCGTTGCGCGGGATGTGCCTGCCTTCCAGGTAAACCTCGGCCAGCAGGAGGGCGGCGTCGGTATTCATCCCGCCTTCCGCGCCTTCCGACAGCAGTTGCAGCGCTTCGAGCGGCTTGGCCGGCCCGCCTTCGCCGGCCAGCATCATGCGCGCCAGCAGGTTGGTGGCGCCGGTCTCGCCCATGCCGTGCGCCAGGCGCGCATTCTCGAGTGCGCCGGCAAAGTCGTTCGACTCGCGCTGCAGGTGGGCCAGCCAGAAGCGGCTGAACGAGGAACCGAGCTCGGCCGCCATCCTGGTGTACTTGAATTCCTTGATGCGGTCGGCGCGGATCGCCGGGGTACCGTCGGCATAGGCGCCGACCAGCAGTTCGGCGGCCTCGATGTTGCCTTCCTCGGCCAGGGCGGCCGCTTCCTTCTCGGCGCGCGCGGCGTCGCCGGGAACGGTGCTGTTGAGTTGCTGCTTGAGATCGTCGAGGTCAATGATCATGATGAGGTGGCTGGAGAATGGAATCGGAACGTGGAGTCGGAACAATCCGATCCATTCTAGGAGCCGCCCTTGCCGGCGGTGACCTGTAAGCCCTTACAGGATGCGCCTGCGGCGATTTTCAGGGATCGATCAGTCCGAGCGCAAATGCCCTGGCCACCGCCTGCGAGCGGGTGCGGGTGTCGAGCTTCTTCATGGCGTTGTCGACATGGAAGATCACGGTGCGCTCGGCCAGCGCCAGGATGCGTGCGATTTCCCAGGAGGTCTTGCCGGCGCCGACCCAGGTCAGGACTTCCTTTTCGCGCGTGGTCAAGCGCACCGGCGGCTGCGCAGGCGCTGCCGCCGGTTGCGCCTGCGCGTCCAGGCGGCGCACGCTTTCGTGCAGATAGCTCATCAGCATGTAGCCTTGCGCGGCCTGCTGTTCGACCATGCGCAGGTCGCGCTGGCGCGTGCGTTCGCGCGTCAGGCTGAGCAGGCCGAGCACGCCGCCGCCGCCGATCACCGAGCAGGTCATGCCCGAACCGATGCCGTGCTGGCGGGCTTCGTCGAAGAAGCCGGTGGTGCGCTTATCCCGCGGCCAGGCCTGGCGGTGCCAGATGGCCGGGACCATCGAGCGGCTGCACTGCGCGATCAGGGGATCGACCTCGAGATAGCCGGCGGCGATGTAGTGGCTGGTCCAGGCAAGCGGATAATCCGAGAGAATATTCCCCGCCGCGAAGTCGGTTGCGTCGAAGCCTTGCCCCGCGTCGCGCACACGTCCCGCCGGACTGCCGCCATAGACAAAGGATTCGAACCCGAGCCCATGCACCGTGCGGCGCAAGTTGTCGAGCAATTGCTCCTTGGTCGTTGCGAGTAGCAGGGTCTCGAATTGGCGCAGCATCTCAGGACGATGATGGATGTCGGTTCATCTGCATGAAAGTTTGATAATGCGATTTTACTACAAGTAAATTACTGCGGAACAGCTACTATTCCTCGCGCACCAGGGGCCGCACGTGGTTCAGCAGGCTCACCAGGGTCTTGCCCGGTTCTTCCCAGGGCACCATGTGCGCGGAACGCTCGAACCAGACCGCCTGTTTCGACGGCGCCTTTACCTGCTCCAGCCAGGCGACGGTGGGCGCGGTCGGCGTGGTGTAGTCGTGGCGGCCGAGGAACATCACCACGGGAATCGGAAAGGTCCTGACCTGCGAGAAATCGACCTTCACGAATTCCGGCAGCAGGCGCCCGAGCGTGAACAGGCTGCCCTGGTCGATGGCCTGCACCTGGGCCGCGTCGTAGTCGGGCGAGAGCAGCGGGCCGCTGAAGTAATACGTCGAGTTGCTGCGGAAGGCAGTCAGGCCGCCGTAGTGCTGGGGCCACTTGCGCGCCACGATGATGCGCTCGCGCGTGATGGCTTGCGTGCCGGGGTAGGGCGCGATCGAGGCCAGGTCCTTCAGGGCTTCCTCGTTCTTGTGCAATTGCGCCTGCTGCAGGGCGTACTCGTAGCCGAGGCGTTCGTTCTCGCGGGTGCTGATCACCTGGCCGATGCCGACATAGGCGTGGAACAAGTCGGGGCGCTTGAGCGCCGCGCCCATGCCGACGATGGTGCCCCAGCTGTGGCCCACCAGGACCAGCTTGCGCTTGCCGTAGCGCTTGCGCACGTACTCCGCCACCTCGATGGCGTCGTCGACATAGCGTTCGATGCGGATCGTCGGCGCCACCTGTTCCGGATCGCTTTCCAGCCAGGTCTTGCCGGCGCCGCGCTGGTCCCAGTGCACGACCGTGAAGTATTCCTCGATGGGGCGCTGGAATTCCCACATGGTCGGCGTGACCGGCGCGGCCGGGCCGCCGTGCACGAACAGGATGATGGGATTGTTGCGGTCCTGGCCGCGCACGTTCAGCCATTGAGGAATGCCGCCGATGGCGGTCTTGTACGATTCCTGGATGCCGGTCGGGGCGGCGATGCGTTGCAGGTCGGCGATGGCGGCGCGGGCGCGGGCAAGGTTTTTTGCGTCGTCGGTTTCCTGGGCGAGGGCGGGCGGCAGGCCGAGCAGGGCCAGGCAGAACAGCAGGGCGTGCTTCATGGCGGTCTCCGTGAGGGCGGCAGTCGGACGCCCAGCATAAGCCCCCACGCGTTCCGGGTGGGCACGCTTGCGACAAGACGCCGGATCGCAGGGACGGACGGAGATGGCGCTTTGCATCGCGTCAATGCGTGCAGACAGCTCTCCGTTAGATTGGCTGCTCACCCGACCCGACCGCAGGAGACCGCATGCGCAAACGCTATCTCATCTTGCTTGGTGCGCAAACGGAGGCCGGCGGCACGGTCGCCAGCGCCAGCTCCTTCATGTCGCAAGACGGCCTGCCGTATGCGCTGGAGGGCGACCTGGTCGACTGCCCCGCCTGCGGCCAGCAAGGCCGCATCGCATGCGTGGCGCCGCGCCTGGATGCCGGTTTCAACGGCAGGCACTACGCACTGGAGCACGACCTCTGCCTGTGCGGCTGCAGCCCGCCGCCACGCCTGATCGCGAACCAGCAGCACCAGTGCCAGGTTCTCGAATGAAAAAAAAGCCACGCGCCTCCCGGCAGCGTGGCTTTGCTTTACTGAACGGCCAGGATTACAGCGCGTTCATTTCCTTCAGCAGATTGTCGGCCTTGTCCACGTGCTTCATGTTCCACAGGATGTAGCGCACGTCGACCTGGATGTCGCGGGTGTTGGCCGCGTTGAAGTCCCAGTCCGAGATGATCGAGTCCAGGGTGCCGTCGAAGGCCAGGCCGATCAGCTCGCCGCGCTTGTTGAGCGCTGCCGAACCCGAGTTGCCGCCGGTGATGTCGAGCGTTGCCAGGTAGTTGACCGGCACGGTCTTCAGCACAGGGTCGACGTACTTGCCGAAGTCCTTGGCCTTGATCGCGGCCAGCTGTGCTGCCGGTGCGTTGAACTCGCCTTCGCCGGTGTGCTTCGCGACCACGCCCTTGACGGTGGTGAACGCGGTCCAGGAACCGGTGCCGTCGGCGCCATGGTCGCGGCCCATGATCTTGCCGAAGGTCACGCGCAGGGTGCCGTTGGCGTCCGGGTAGACGGCCTGGCCCTTGCTGTTCATGTAGGCGATCTTGGCCTTCATGTAGCCGCCGTAGGCCTTCTGGATTTTGCCGGCGAGTTCTTCCTCTTTGGCTTCATCCTTCAGGTCGGCGTCATACATGGCGACGGCTGCCTTGATGAAGCTGTCGTTGCTGGCCTTGAATTCGGCCGGCGACTTCTTCAGCCAGGTCACGCGCTCTTCCTTGTTGGCCAGCTTCGAACCGGCATAGACCTTGTCCAGCGCGGCCTTCAGTTCGTCCTGGCTCATGCCGGCGCGCAGGCCGAGGGCGTCGTTGAAGGCCTTGTCCTGCTCGGCGGCCGGCTGGGCCAGGTACTTGGTCAGGAAGTTCATGACCAGGGCCTTGTCGACCTTTTCGTCGTAGGTGCGGTCCTGGCCGGTGATGACCGAGGTCACGCGCGCCATGTCGCGTTCCTGGTAGCCCGACTTGCGCTGGGCGTCCGGCTTGGTGCGCTCGTTGGCCAGGCGGTACAGGTTGCGTGCCGAGCTCAGGAAGCGTGGCTGGGCGTAGCCCAGGTAGAAGCCCTGCTTGGTGTGGGCGTCGCGCTCGGCGATCAGCTTCTCGGCGGTCTCGATGTCGGCGCCGAACTGTTTCTTGCGGGCGGCGTCGCCGTTCACCCATGCCTTCAGGGCATTGTGTTCGGCGGTCTTGCGCTGCAGGAAGTCGCTGTCCGCGTACGAGGTCAGCATGCCCTTGCGGTTCTTGTAGTAGTTGTTGACGCTGGCGATCTGGCCGGCGTACTTCAGCTTGGCGGCCGGGTCGTTCTTGGTTTCGCGTTCGATGATGGCCAGCACTTCACCCGAGGCTTGCACGAAGGCCGGGTAGTTCCAGTCGAAGGTGTACTGCACTTCCGACGGCAGGCGGTGGCGGTTGGTGCGGCCGGGGTAGCCGGCGACCATGATGAAATCGCCTTCCTTCGAGCCTTCGGTGGCCAGTTTCAGGAAGTGCTTCGGCACGTAGGGAACGTTGTCGGCGGCGTAGTCGGCGGCCTTGCCGTCCTTGCTCACATAGGCGCGGTAGAAGCCGTAGTCGCCGGTGTGGCGCGGCCACATCCAGTTGTCGGTGTCGCCACCGAACTTGCCCACGCCCGAAGGCGGCGCGTGCACCAGGCGCACGTCGCGGATTTCCAGCTGCTTCAGGCGGTAGAACTCGAGGCCGCCGTAGTAGCTGGCCACGGTGCAGCGGTAGCCCGGGGTCTTCTCGCAGGCGGCAACCATTTCCTTCTGGTTCTTTTCGATCGCGTCGATGCGCGCCTTGCCGTTCAGTTTGGCGACCTTCTTGTCGATGATCTGGTCGGTGACGTTGGTCACTTCCTCGGTCACGAAGACGCGGCTGCCCGGTGCGGCCGGCACTTCCTCGCCCAGGGTCTTGGCCAGGAAACCGTTGGCCAGCAGGTCGCGCTCGGGAGTCGAGTTGACGGCCACGCTGTTGTAGACGCAGTGGTGGTTGGTAATGACCAGGCCTTGCGGCGACACGAAGGACGCCGAGCAGCCGCCCAGGCTCACGATCGCGCCCATCGGGAATTCGGTCAGCTTGGTCAGGGTGGCCGGATCGAGCTCCAGGCCGGCGGCTTTCAGTTGCTGGGCTACTTGTGGCAGCTGCTGCGGCATCCACATGCCTTCGTCCGCTTGTGCGGCGAAGCTGGTCAGGATGGCGAGCGAGAGAAGGGTCTTTTTCATTCGCGTGTCAGGAAGGTTGTTGTCAATGCGGCGGGCTCCGCGGAGCACCCCGGAGTATGGGTACTCCACTGTTGCCTCGTCAACCAATATTTCAGCTTCGTGACACGCGGTAATGACGCAGTGTTTACAACTGCGATCCCAGCAGCGAGGCGACTTCGCCGGCCAGCTTTTCGGTGAGGGGGCGCTCGCGCCAGGCTTGCAGCGTGATCGGGCGGGCGCGCTTCCAGTCGTCCTCGAAGACTTCCCGCTGCGACTTGGCAAAGGCCGGGTCGAGCAGGTTCAGGTTCGCCTCGTCGTTGATGGAAAACGAGCGGTTGTCGAAGTTGGTGGAACCGACCGACACCATCATGTCGTCGACGATCAGCGCTTTCACGTGGTACATGGTGGGCTGGAATTCGGCGATCTTGATGCCGGCTTCGAGCAGCGGACCCCAGCGTTCGCGCGAAGCCACGCGCACCACGTCGGAATCGATGTCCTTGCCGGGCGTGATGATGCGCACGTCGACGCCGCGCTTGGCGGCCGCCACCAGGGCCTTGATCGCCAGTTCGTCGGGCACGAAGTACGAGGCCGACAGCAGGATCGACTGGCGCGCGGCGGTGATCGCCATCAGGTACATCAGGTGCATGCTGGCGCTGCCGCCGGTGGGCGAGCTGGAAAACATCTGCGCGGGAATCTCGCCGCGCGCCTGCAGCGGCGGGAAGTAATCGGAGCCGTCGAGCACGGTGCCGGTGGACTTGGTCCAGTTGTCGGTGAACACCGCCTGCATCTGGCCGACCACCGGGCCTTCTACACGGAAATGGGTATCGCGCCAATGATCCTCGTCCTGGGCATTGCCGCGCCACTGGTCGGCAATGCCGACGCCGCCGGTAAAGCCGACCTGGCCGTCGACGATCAGGAGCTTGCGGTGGGTGCGGTTGTTCATGCGCGCCAGCTTCCACCAGGCCGGCTTGTGGTAGCGCTGCACCTGCACGCCGGCGTCGCGCATGGTTTTCAGCGAGTCGTCATCCATCTTGATGCTGCCGACGAAGTCGAGCATCACGTGCACCTTCACGCCGGCGCGGGCGCGCTCGGCCAGGGCATCGCGGAATTCGTGGCCGATGGTGCCCGACCAGTAGATATAGGTTTCGAAGGTGATGCTCTTTTTCGCGCTGCGGATCGCCTCCAGCATCGCCGGGAAGATCTGGTCGCCGTTCAACAGCACATCGACCTTGTTGCCCTCGATGATGGGCGGCCCGAGCAGCACGCCCATCGAGCGGCGGAACTGGGCGTCGTGGATATCGTACTGGCGCGTCAGCTGGGTCTCGATCTGCTTTTCGCTCGGCATGAAGTTCAGGGCGAGAAAGCCGGCCAGCAGGGTGAGGATGCTGGTGACGAGGACGATGACGGGTTTTCTGGCGCGCATGGAATCTTGGGAGAACCTGGTAAAGCTGGATGAATTCGGCGAAAAAAAACCAACGCGTGAGGGCGTTGGTTTTTTATCGATGACTTGCCACGTTATTAGCGTACGCGGCCGCGGCGCAGCAGGTTGACGATGGCCAGCAGGATGACGGCGCCCAGGAAGGAAACCAGCAGCGACGAAACGCTGAAGTCGTCCGAATTGATGGTGCCCGAACCGAACAGCGGCGACAGCAGCCAGCCACCCAGGAAGGCGCCGACGATACCGACCACGACGTTCAGAATCATGCCTTGTTCAGCATCGGTCTTCATGACCATGCTTGCAAGCCAGCCCAGGATACCACCGACAACGATCCAGATAATGAATAGCATTTTAGTTCCTCCTCATAGTGAAAAAACCTACCTGAGGCCAATTGATTGAGTGGCCATGTGAAAAAGTCTACGGATTCCGCACATAGCGGGTCGGTGCGGCAAGTAACGTTAGACGACGAATCCCGTATGCCTGTTCCGTCCATGGTTTTGACGCCGCTTCGATACTGGTTTAGTTGCCATTTGGAATGTCGGAATCAGGGTGCGTCAGCGAACAGAAGCAGGGAGCTCGGCAGACATATCGTTCACGGACTGGCAACGCAGCGTTGCACCCCGATTCCGCGAAAGACCCTTTTGAAAGGATTCATCATGAGCTACGACACCAACAATAACCAGCAGTCGCGCATGGTTACCGGCCTGTTCCCCGATCGCGCCAGCGCCGAGCGCGCCTACGGCTCGATTTCCGACCGCGGCTATGGTCGCGACGACGTCAACCTGATGATGTCGGATTCGACCCGCAAGACCCACTTCAGCGATACCGATACCGAACTGGGCAGCAAAGCGGCCGAAGGCGCCGGCATCGGCGCAGGCATCGGCGGCACCATCGGCGCCGTGCTGGCCGGTATCGCCGCAGTCGGCACCACGCTGGTACTGCCGGGCGTTGGCCTGGTCGTGGCCGGTCCGCTGGCGGCAGCCCTGGCCGGCGCCGGCGCGGGCGGCATCACCGGCGGCCTGATCGGTGCGCTGATCGGCGCCGGCATCCCGGAAGAGCGTGCCAAGCACTATGAAGAAGGCATCCATAACGGCGGCATCCTGATGGGCGTGAACGCCCGTTCCGACGAAGACGCGACCCACATCCACCGCTCGTGGACCGAAAGCGGCGGTTCGCACGTGATCGGCGCCGGTGTCGGCGGCACCGCGGGCGCCCTGGTCGGCGCCGGTATCGGTGCTGCGGCCGGCCCGGTCGGCATGGTTGCCGGCGCCGCCATCGGCGCGGTCACCGGCGGCATCGCCGGCAAGGGCGCCGGCGAAGTCGTGAATCCGAAGGCCGGCGACGACCTGTCGGAACACCACCTGGCCAAGGGCGTCGGCGCCAGCGCCGGTGCGGCCACCGGCGCCGCCATCGGCGCCGTGGGCGGCCCGATCGGCATGGCGGCGGGTGCCGTCGTCGGCGGCCTGGCGGGCGGCGCTGCCGGCCGCGGCGCGGGCGAAGTGGTCAATCCAAAAGCCACCGACGACCTGAACGACCATAACCTGGCGCAAGGCGTCGGCGGCGCCGGCGGCGCAGTGGCCGGTGCCACGGTCGGTGCGGTCGGCGGTCCGGTCGGCATGGCTGCCGGCGCCGTGATCGGCGGCCTGGCCGGCGGCGCGGCAGGCAAGGGCGTGGGCGAGGTGGCGAACTCGGCGCCTGGCGACGAGCTGCACGACCATAACCTGGCCAAGGGCGTGGGCGCAGGCGGCGGCGCGGCTGCTGGCGCAGCGGTCGGCGCCGTGGGCGGCCCGGTCGGCATGGTGGTCGGTGCCGGTGTCGGCGCGGCTGTCGGCGGCATGGCCGGCAAGGGCGTCGGCGGCCTGGTAAACCCGGCCCACGAGGACGACTACTGGCGCAACAACTACCAGACCCAGTCGCACTACACCCCTGGCTACACCTACGACGACTATGCACCGGCCTACGCGCTGGGCTACAACGGCAAGGGCCGCTATCCGGGCAGCTACGACCAGAACGAGTCCTACCTGTCGGACGAGTGGAACAGCACCAAGGGTTCCTCGCGCCTGTCGTGGGACCACGCCAAGGTCGCCAGCCGCGCCGCATGGGACCGCGTCGAGCGCGCGATTCCGGGTGACTCGGACCGCGACGGCAAGTAATCAGCCGATGTGAAAAAGCCCCGCTGCAGCGATGCAGCGGGGCTTTTTGTTTTCGTAGGGCGGACGGGTTCCCGGTCCACCTACGGATTATTGCTTGACCGCTTCCACCTGGATCGCGAGTTTGACTTCCGGCGAGAAGCGCGGCAGGCCGAAGCTGATGCCGAAATCGCTGCGCTGGAAGGTGGCCGAGGCATCGGCGCCGCAGACTTCGCGTTTCAGCATCGGGTGGTCGATGCACTTGAACTTGTTGATGGTCAGGGTCAGCGGCTTGGTCACGCCGTGCAGGGTGAACTGGCCTTCGACGGCCACCGGGGTGTCGCCGTTGAAGCGCACCTTGTTGCCCTTGAAGGTGGCGGTCGGGAACTGGGCAACGTCGAAGATGTCCGGCTTGCGTGCATGCTCGTTCATCTTTTCATGGCCGAAGTCGACGCTGTTCATGTCCACGGTGATGTCGACGCTGCCGGTTTTCGCGGCGCGGTCGAGGGTGATGGTGCCCGAGGTCTTGGTGAACTTGCCGCGCCAGACCGAGATGCCCATGTGGTCGGCTTCGAAACTCGGGTAGGTGTGGTTCGGCTCGATCTGGTAGGTATCGGTGGCGGCGAACGCGAGGGTTGCGCTGGTGGCCAGGGTGGCGGCGACGAGGAGCTTGAGTTTCATGAGTATATCCCTTGGTTGAGCTTGCTTGAGCTTTGGTTGAGTTATTGGCCCGCGGTAACGCGGAACTTGATGACAACTTCATCGGCGACCATGCTGGTGTCTTTCCATTCGCCTTCGCCGATGTTAAAAGCCAGCCGCTTGATCGGCAACTGGCCTTCGAACACTTGCTGCTTGCCTGCCGTCTTCACGGTCAGGGGGAAGTTCACGTCGGCAGTCTTGCCCTTGATCGTCAGTTTGCCGGCAACATTCAGCTTGTTCGCGCCGGCTGGCTTGATCGACGTCGATACAAAGGTCGCTTTCGGGAACTGTGCGGTATTGAACCACTCTTTCTTGGCAACCTCGCGGTTATATTCCGGGTCGCCCAGGTCCATGCTGGCGGTGCCGATCTCGACCGTGGCCTTCGATGCTTCCGGTTTGGCGGCGTCGTAGTCGATCTGGGCCGCAAACGTCTTGAACCTGGCTTCGACCGGCACGTTCATCTGCTTGAAGGTGGCCGAGACGCCGCTTTTCGCCAGGTCTGTCTTGAGCGGAACGGCATGGGCGGCGCCGGTTGCAAGGAAAGGTGCAGCGAATACGGCGGCGAGCAGGATGCGGAGGGGTTTCATCGGGGACTCCTTATTTTGAGAAGGGCAGCATGCGCTGCATCACGCCGTCGCGCTCCAGCAGCAAATGCTTGAACGCGGCCAGCACGTGGATGGCCACCAGGGCCGCGAGCAGCATGTTGAGCCAGTAGTGCAGGGCGCCGAGGACCGGCTTCAGGGCGGCGTCGGCCTCGATCAGCACCGGCAGCGGGAACAGGCCGAAGTAGACGACCGGCACGCCGGCCGCCAGGCTGTAGAAATAACCGGACAGGGGCACGGCGAACATCAGCACATAGAGCAGGCCGTGCAGGGTGTGGGCGGCGTGGCGCTGCCAGGTGGGCATGTGGGCCGGATAGGCCGGTGGGCGCGAACGCAGGCGCCACAGCAGGCGCAGCGCGGCCAGGGCCAGCACCGTCACGCCGGCCCATTTGTGCCAGGAAAAGTAGCGCAGCTTGGTGGGCGTCAGGCCGGGAATGTCGGTCATCACCAGGCCGAGCGTGAAGGTGCCGATGATGAGAACGGCGATCAGCCAGTGCAGGGCGATGGCGACGGAAGAATAACGCTGCATGGAGATTGTCCGTGTTCGTACCGATGAGCGCCAGACTATAGCAAAAAAAGCCAGGGGAATGCTGGAGTCGATCTAGTTTCTTTCTGTACACTAGCATCGAATGTTAAACGTGCACGGCTTCCATACCGCAGAATGTAAAATCGACTCAAGCATGGATTTTATATTTGGATGCGGATTGCTGGATCGCACCGTACTGCACGTATTGCACCCGTCTCAAAGGAAGTTATGCACCATTCCTCGTCCGTGTCACGTCCGCGCGCGCTGGCCATCTGGATCGGCATCGCGCTGGGCACGGCGGTGCCGGCGATGGGCGCCACGCCGGCGCCGCAAACCGATTTCGCCGACCTGAGCATCGAGGAACTGGCGAACATCCAGGTCACATCGGTCTCCAGGAAGCCCGAGCGCCTGCAGGATGCCCCTGCCTCGGTGTTCGTCATTACCCACGACGACATCCGCCGCGCCGGCGCCCGCAGCCTGCCCGAGGCCCTGCGCCTGGCGCCGAACCTGCAGGTGGCGCAGACGAGCGGCTACGGCTACGCGATCAGCGCGCGCGGCCTGAACGGCAGCAACAACAGCGCGCCCAACAAACTGCTGGTGATGATCGACGGCCGCTCGGTGTATGCGCCGCTGTTTTCCGGCGTGTTCTGGGACATGCAGGACGTGATGCTGGAAGACATCGAGCGCATCGAAGTCATCAGCGGGCCGGGCGGCACGATGTGGGGCGTGAACGCCGTGAACGGCGTGATCAACATCACGACCCGGGCGACACAGGCGACGCAAGGCAGCCTGGCCGTGCTGGGTGCGGGCAGCGATGGCGCCGACCTGGCTTTCCGCCAGGGCGGGCGCAGCGGCGCTGCCAGCTGGCGCGTGTACGGCAAGGCGCTGCATCGTTCCGCCGGCGAATCGAATAGCGGCGCACGCGTGGACGACGCCTGGCGCCAGGCGCAAGTGGGCTTTCGCGCCGACTGGGAGCGTGGTCCCGATGCCTTCAGCGTCAACGGCAATCTGTTGCGCGGGCGGCTGGAGCAGCCCGAACCGGGCGCGATTTCCGTCAGCGGCACCGACCTGCGCCTGGGCGACATCGACACCGAAGGCGCGAACCTGACCGGACGCTGGCAGCATGCGCTCGCGAATAGCGGCAGCCTCGGCGTGCAGGCCTACCTCGACCACACGCGGCGCGAGGTGCCGCCCACCTTTACCGAGTCGCTGTCGATCGCCGACCTGCAGCTGCAGCACACGCTGCCGGCCATGGGCGCCCACAGCCTGGTGTGGGGCGCCAACTATCGCCACAGCTGGGACCGCGTAACGAACAGCGAGGCCATCGCCTTTCTTCCGGCGCGCGCGCAGCAGACCTGGGCCAGCCTGTTTGCCCAGGACGAGATCGCATTGCGGCCGGACCTGAGCCTGACGCTGGGCGTGCGCGTCGAGCGCAACGACTACACCGGCAACGAACTGCTGCCGACGGCGCGCCTGTCGTGGCGCATCGACCCGCAGCACGCCTTGTGGACCGGGGTGTCGCGTACGGTGCGCGCGCCGACCCGGCTGGATGTGGACGCCTACATCCCCGGCCGCCCGCCTTACCTGCTGCGCGGCGGGCAGGCGGTGCGCGCGGAGGTGGCCAGGGTGTTCGAGCTCGGCTACCGCGGCCAGCCGCTGCCGGGGCTGTCGTATTCGGCCACCGTGTTCCACAACGAGTACGACCACCTGCGCACCCAGGAGATCGATCCGACCTATACCTTCCTCACCTTCGGCAGCCTGATGCAGGGCAGGGCGACCGGGATCGAGATGTGGGGCAGCTACCAGCTGAGTCGCGCCTGGCGCCTGTCGGGCGGCTTCACCGCGCTGCACGAGCGGCTGCGCCTGAAGGCGGGCAGCAATGACGCGGCCGGGCCGGGCGCGGCGGGCAAGAATCCGGAGCACACGCTGCAGCTGCGCGCGAACCATGCGCTCGACGAGCGGCGCGAGCTGGAGGTGGCGCTGCGCAAGGTGGCGGGGCTGGAAAATCCGGATGTGCCTGGCTACTGGGCGCTGGATGCGCGCTTCGGCTGGAGGCTGAGGCCGAACCTGGAACTGTCGGTGGTCGGACAGAACCTGAACGGCAGCCATGGCGAGTACGGGCCGGTGGCCACCAGGCTGGAGCTGGAGCGCAGGGTGGGCATCAAGCTGGTGTGGACGCATTGAGCCCGGCCTGAACGTTCGCTTGCCCGCCCTACAACACCATCGCCATCAGAGAGCGTGTCGCAATCACAAAGAAAAAGCCCGCATCAACAGCGATGCGGGCTTTTTTAAACACAGGCTAGCTTCAGATCGCCTTGGCCAGCTGGGCCGCAATCCCGGTGTAGTTCGCCGGCGTCATCGCCAGCAGCAGGTCCTTGGCTTCCTGCGGCACGGCCAGGGTGCCGATGAACTCCTGCAGCGCTTCGCGGGTGATGCCCTTGCCGCGCGTGAGTTCCTTCAGCTGCTCGTACGGGTTCTCGATGCCGTAGCGGCGCATCACGGTCTGCACCGGCTCGGCCAGCACTTCCCAGCTGGCGTCGAGGTCCGCTTCCAGGCGGGCGGCGTTCACTTCCAGCTTGTTCAGGCCGCGCAGGCAGCTGTCGTAGGCCAGCAGGGCGTAGCCGAAGCCCACGCCGATGTTGCGCAGCACGGTCGAATCGGTCAGGTCGCGCTGCATGCGCGAGACCGGCAGCTTTTCCGCCATGTGGCGCAGCACCGCGTTGGCCAGGCCCAGGTTGCCTTCCGAGTTCTCGAAGTCGATCGGGTTGACCTTGTGCGGCATGGTCGACGAACCGATTTCGCCGGCCTTCAGCTTTTGCTTGAAGTAGCCCAGCGAGACATAGGTCCAGATGTCGCGGTTCAAGTCCAGCAGGATCGTGTTGGCGCGCGCGATGGCGTCGAACATCTCGGCCATGTAGTCGTGCGGTTCGATCTGGATGGTGTACGGATTAAACGTTAAGCCGAGCCGCGATTCGATCACGTCCTTCGAGAACGCCTGCCAGTCGAAGCCCGGGTAGGCCGACAGGTGGGCGTTGTAGTTGCCGACCGCGCCGTTCATCTTGCCCAGGATTTCGACGTCGGCGATGCGCTTCACGGCGCGCTGCAGGCGCGCGACCACGTTGGCGAATTCCTTGCCCAGGGTGGTCGGGCTGGCGGTCTGGCCGTGGGTGCGCGAGAGCATCGGCAGCTCGGCGTTGGCGTGGGCGATCTCGGTCAGCTTGGCGACCAGGCCTTGCAGGGCCGGGACGATGACGCCGTCGCGCGCCGCCTTGAGCATCATGCCGTGCGAGGTGTTGTTGATGTCTTCCGAGGTGCAGCCGAAGTGGATGAATTCCGACGCCGCGACCAGCTCCGGCACATCCTTCACCTGCTCCTTCAGCCAGTACTCGACCGCTTTCACGTCGTGGTTGGTGACCGCCTCGATTTCCTTGATGCGCGCGGCGTCGGCTTCGCTGAACTGCGCCGCCATCTTGTCGAGGTGGGCGATCGCTTCAGCCGAGAACGGCTTGATCTCGTCGAAGCCGGCCTGGGCCAGGGCTTGCAGCCAGGCGATCTCGACCTTCACGCGGTGGTGCATGAAGCCGGCTTCGGACAGGATCGGGCGCAGCTTGTCGGTCTTGGCGGCGTAGCGGCCGTCGAGCGGCGACAGGGCCGACAGGGAGGAAAGGGGGGCGGTAGCGGTCATGGCGGGCGTCCGTGCAAAAACGTCGATTTTACCATCGGAGCGGCCGGTGCCCCTTGTTGCGCACCTTGTGTGAATGCGCCAAACGCGACCCGGACGGCGGTTTTTTCGCGGAGGCCCAATGTTATACTCTTGTTAAATTATCCTTTCCGAGCATCTATGAAACTCATCGGTTCGACCACCAGTCCCTATGTGCGCAAGGTCCGCGTCGTGATGGCGGAAAAGAAGCTCGACTACTCCTTCGAGCTCGATAACGTCTGGGCCGCGACCACCCAGGTCCACCTGTCCAACCCGCTCGGCAAGGTGCCCTGCCTGGTGATGGAAGACGGCAGCGCCCTCTACGATTCGCGCGTGATCGCCGAATACCTCGACACCCTCACGCCCGTGTGCAAGCTGTTGCCGCCGAACGGCCGCGACCGCGCCGACGCCAAGGTCTGGGAAGCGCTGGCCGACGGCGTGCTCGACGCCGCCGTGCTGGTGCGCCTGGAACGTACGCTGCGTCCACCGGAACAGCAAAGCCCGCAGTGGATAGCGCGCCAGCTGGGCAAGGTCACTGCCGGCCTGCGGGTCATGTCCGACAAGCTCGGCGACGACGCCTTCTGCATGGGGAAGAACTACTCGCTGGCGGATGTGGCCGTCGGCTGCGCGCTGGGCTGGCTGAGCTTCCGCTTCCCCGACATCGACTGGCGCGGCGAACACGCCAACCTGGCCCGCCTGCACGACAAGCTCGCCGAGCGCGCGTCCTTCAAGGACACCGTGCCCTTCGAAGCGTGAACGGCATATCGCGCAAAGCCGGGGCCACGGTGGTCTTCGGCGAAGCCCTGGTCGACGACTTCGCCACCGAGCAGGTGGTGGGCGGCGCACCCTTCAACGTGGCGCGCCACCTGGCCGCCTTCATGGCGCCCCAATTGATGATCACCCGCGTCGGCGAAGACCGCAACGGCGAGAGCGTGCGCGCCGAGTTCGAGCGCTTCGCCATGTCGCAGGCCGGCCTGCAGCGCGACGCGATCGAGGAAACCGGCCATGTGCTGGTCGAGCGCCAGGCCAGGGGCCACCGATTCGTGATCGTGCCGAACCAGGCCTACGACTACATCGAGCGCGAGGCTGCGCTGGCGGCCCTCGCCGGCGTCACGCCGTCCGCGATCTATTTCGGCACCCTGGCCCAGCGCGGCGAACGCTCGCGCGGCACGCTGCAGGCACTCCTGTCCGCTACAGGGGCCACGCGCTTCCTCGACCTGAATTTGCGCGAAGGCCAGTACGGCGAGCGCACCGTGTTCCACGCGCTGCACGCGGCCGACATCGTCAAGGTGAACGAGGAAGAGCTGCAGTCGCTGTTCGGCTGGTATTTCCAGCTCGGCCCGAACGACCCGCCACTGGCCGCCGGCGAAACCCGCTCGGCCTGCGCAGGCCTGCTGCAGATGTTCGGGCTGCAGGCCCTGATCGTCACGCTCGGGCACCGCGGCTCGGTCTATTTCGACAGGGATGGCACGACGATCGACACCCGCGACACGCCGGCGCCGCCGTTCGTCATTGACACCGTGGGGGCGGGGGACGCCTTCTCGGCGATCTTCCTGCTCGGCCGCGCACGCGGCTGGCCGCTGGAGGTGACGCTCACGCGCGCCAACGAATTCGCCGGCGCCATCTGCGCCGTCACCGGCGCCGTGCCGCGCGACCTGGGTTTCTACGACAAGTGGATGGCGCGCTGGCGCTGATCAGAAGCCGAATCCTGCGCCGATCCCCAGCAGCGTCGCCACCCCCAACGCCGCGAAGATCAGCGCCGCGATCCCGTGCACCAGCCCGAGCGGAATCTTGTTCGCGATCCGCTCGCCGAAATACACCGCCGGCACGTTGGCCAGCATCATGCCGAAGGTGGTGCCGGCCACCACCGCCGCGATCGCGTGGTAGCGCGCCGCCAGCGCCACGGTGGCCACCTGGGTCTTGTCCCCCATCTCGGCGACGAAGAAGGCCAGCACGGTGGTGAAGAACACGCCGAACCTGGCCAGCGAAGCCTCGGTCTCGTCGACCTGGTCGGGAATCATTGCCCACACCGCCATGCCGAGAAAGGACAGGCCCAGCACCCAGCGCATGGTCGATGCGCCCAGCAGCTCGCTCACCAGCGCGCCGACGGCGGCGGCAAAGGCGTGGTTCAGCAGGGTGGCGACGAAGATGCCCGCGACGATCGGCAGCGGCCGGCGAAAGCGCGCGGCGAGGAGAAAGGCCAGGAGCTGCGTCTTGTCGCCGATTTCAGCGAGGCCGACGATGCCGGTAGCGACCAGGAAGGCATCCATGAGATGGTGCGGGCAAAAGCGCGGATCATAGCAGAGTCGGCCCCACCCAAGCGCGTGAATACGCCGCCCCGTCCGCCCGCTTTCCCCCTCGAATCGAAAGTGCTATCCTGCCCAGCTGCCCCGCCCGGCCCCGGAGCCGGGCCACACCACCACGAGACACCATGACAACCAGTACCCTGCTTCGTGCCACCCTGTGCGCCATGCTCGGCGCGGCCAGCGCCCAGGCCCTCGCACTCGACCCTTTAAGCTACGCCAACTACGACCAGGTGCGCACCCGCGCCCTGCACCTGGACCTCAAGGCCGACTTCGAGAAGAAGACCCTGTCCGGCTACGCCGAACTGTCCCTCGACTGGCTCGACAAATCCGCCCGCACCCTCGACCTCGACACCCGCGAACTGACGATCTCGAAGATCGAAGCCCAGGACGCCAGGGGCCGCTGGACCCCGGTGAAATACACCCTCGACAAATTCGACCAGGAGAAGGGCCAGGCCCTGCACGTGCAGCTGCCGGCGCAAGCACCGAAAGTACGCATCCACTACCGCACCGCGCCCACCGCCAGCGCCCTGCAGTGGCTGACCCCGGCCCAGACCCTGTCCGGCAAGCGCCCCTTCATGTTCAGCCAGTCGCAGTCGATCAACGCGCGCTCCTGGGTGCCGGTGCAGGACACGCCGTCGGTGCGCTTCACCTACACCGCGCGCATCGAGGCGCCAAGCGGCCTGCGCGTGGTGATGAGCGCCGATAACGACCCCAAGGCCACCGGCAAGGGCGGCTGGAAGTTCAGCATGCCGCAGCCGATTCCGTCCTACCTGCTGGCGATCGGCATCGGCGAGCTGGAGGCGCGCACCCTGGGCGGGCGCACCGGCGTGTATGCCGAGCCGCTGCGCATCCAGGCCGCCGAATACGAACTGGCCGACACCGAGAAGATGGTCGAAGCCGCCGAATCGCTCTACGGTCCTTATCGCTGGGGGCGTTACGACATGCTGGTGCTGCCGCCGTCCTTCCCGATCGGCGGCATGGAAAACCCGCGCCTGACCTTCCTCACCCCGACCATGATCGCCGGCGACCGCAGCCTGGTCGACCTGATCGCCCACGAACTGGCGCACAGTTGGTCGGGCAACCTGGTCACCAACGCCTCGTGGAAGCACTGTTGGCTGAACGAAGGCTTCACCACCTACGTGACCACCCGCATCCTGGAAGTCCTGTACGGCGAAGAAGTCGCGCTGATGAACCTGCAGCTCGAGCAGGAAGAAGCCATCGAGTCGCTGAAGGAGATCCCGCCGGCCAAGCAGGCGCTGGTCACGCGCGCGCCCGACACCGGTTCCGAGACCTATACCGACGAAGGCCTGGCCTATCCGAAGGGCGCCTGGTTCCTGCGCACCCTGGAACAGCGCGCCGGCCGCGCCGTGTTCGATCCTTTCCTGCGCGGCTGGTTCGACAGCCACGCCTTCCAGAGCGTGACCACCGACCAGTTCGTCGCCTACCTGCGCAGCAACCTGCTGTCCAGGCACCCCGAGGTGATGAGCGATGCGGAGCTGGACGAGTGGCTGTACGGCTCCGGTATCCCGGCCAGTGCCAGGCATGCCAAGTCGCAGCGCCTGACCGCCCTCGATGCGTCGACCGCCGCCTGGCTGGAGGGCGAACTGCCGACCGCGAAGCTCGACACGAAGAGCTGGACGGCCGCCGAGTGGATGAAGTTCCTGAACGATATCGACAACAAGGCCGACGCCAAGCGCCTGAAGGAACTCGATGCGGCGTTCGGTCTCGCCGGGACCGGCAACAACGAAGTCGCCTTCCGCTTCTACCGCGCCGCCGTGCATGCCGGCTACCGCGACATCCGCCCGCAACTGAACGCCTTCCTGATGAGCGTCGGCCGCCAGAAGTTCGTGGTGCCGCTGTACGCCGCGTTGCGCGCCAATCCTGATGACCGCGCCTGGGCCGAGAACGTCTATAAATCCGCCCGCGAACGCTACCACCCCGAGACGCAAGGCAGCGTCGACAAACAGATGGCCAAACAATAAAGGAACCGGAGTGCAGTACATGAAACAGCATATGAAACACCTTGCAGCCGCGATCCTGGTCGCATTCTCCGCCGCCCACGTCCACGCCCAGACGCAAGCACCGGCCATCGCCGCCATCGCACCGGCCGCCGCCTACGACCTCGAGCAGGACGTCAACCGCACCATGAAAGCCTTCGACGTGCCCGGCATCGCGATTGCCGTCGTCAAGGACGGTAAAGTGGTTGCCGCGCGCGGCTTCGGCGTGCGTAAGCTCGGCGAGCCGGCCAAGGTGGACGGCAAGACCCTGTTCGAGATCGCCTCGAACTCGAAGGCCTTTACCGCCGCCGCGCTGGCCATGCTGGTCGACGAAGGCAAGCTGAAATGGGACGACCCGGTGGTCAAGCACCTGCCGGACTTCCAGATGTACGACGCCTACGTCACGCGCGAAATGACGGTGCGCGACCTGCTGACCCACCGCAGCGGCCTGGGCCTGGGCGCGGGCGATTTGCTGTGGTGGCCGACCACCAATTTCAGCACCGACGAGATCATCGAGAAGCTGCGCTACATCCGCCCGGCCACGAGCTTTCGCAGCAGCTATGCCTACGACAACCTGCTGTACATCGTGGCCGGCAAGATCATCGCGCAAAAATCCGGTAAATCCTGGGGCGACACGGTGCGCGAGCGCATCCTCACGCCGGTCGGCATGACCACGACCACCACCAGCCTGGCGGAGAACGAGGGCAACCCGAACGCCTCGAACGCGCACAGCAAGATCAAGGACAAGATCAGTGCCGTGAAGTCGATGCCGGTGGCGAACGCGGTCGGCGCGGTGGGCATCAACACGAATGCCGAGGACATCGCCAAGTGGATGCAGGTGCTGCTCGACGGCGGCCGCGTGGCCGGCGCCAAGGGTGCGGACGGCAAGGAACTGCGCCTATGGACCGAGGCGCAGTCGCGCGAGATGTGGACGGCGCAGACGCCGATGAAGATCAGCACGCCGAAAGGCCCGCTGGCTTCCACCAAGCCGAACTTCTACGCCTACGGCCTGGGCTTCCAGCTGCGCGACTACAAGGGGCAGCTGGTCGCCATGCACGGCGGCGCGCTGCAGGGCTTCTATTCGCGCGTGCTGCTGGTGCCGGAATCGAAGCTGGGCATCGCCATCCTGACGAATGCCGAAAGCGGCGGCGCCCTGAGCGCGCTGCAGTACCGGCTGCTGGACCAGTACATGACGGGATCGACGCCGACCGACTGGATCAAGCTGGTGGCCGATGTCGAGGAAGAGGCGCATGCCAAGGAACTGGCGCGCCTGAAGTCGGCATCGGGCACGCGTGCTTCCACCTCGAAGCCGTCGCTGGCGCTGTCGGCTTATGAAGGCCAGTACGAGGATCCGTGGTACGGCATCATGAACGTCAAGCGCAACGGCAACAAACTGGTGATGTCGTTCTCGCGCACGCCCGACCTGACCGGCGAGATGGAGCACTTCCAGCACGACACCTTCATCGTGCGCTGGAAGGAGCGCAACTTCAACGCCGACGCCTATGCGACCTTCTCGCTGGACCACGACGGCAGCATCGACCATGTGAAGATGAAGGCGGTGTCCGAAGAGACCGACTTCAGCTACGACTTCCATGATTTGCTGTTCACGCCGGTGAAGGCCAAGAAGTAAAGCAAAGGGGCCTGTGGCCCCTTTTCTATTGTTGGCTTGACCCGTACGGTGGGCCGTCGCCATATGAAAAACGGGGCCAGCGGCCCCGTTCACTTACTGCTTCACGAACTTGAGCGTCATCCGATCGCTCTCGCCGATCGCGATGTACTTCTCGCGATCCTTGTCCTTGTTGGCCAGCACCGGCGGCAGGGTCCACACGCCCTTCTCGTGGTCCGCCTTGTCCTTGGGGTTGGCATTCACTTCGGAGCGCCCCGCCAGCTTGAAGCCCGCGCTCTCGGCCATCTTGATCACGTACGACTCGTGCACGTAGCCGCTTGAGGCCTTTTCGTCCTGCTTCATCGACACCGGCAGGCGGTGGTCGACCACACCCAGCACGCCGCCCGGTTTCAGCACCTTGTGGATTTCCTTGAAGGTGGTCTTCACCGCCTCGTCGCCGTAGCCGACCCAGTTGTGCAGGTTGCGGAAGGTGAGCACCATGTCGACGCTGTTCGGTGCGGCGATCTCGTAGCGGCTCGGCGGCTCGAACACGCTGGTGACGACCTTGTCGTACAGCGCCGGGTTCGAGTCGAGCTTCTTCTTGAAGGCTTCGCCATAGCGGTTGCCCGGTGCCACGGCCTGGCCGGCGCCGATCAGCTTGCCCTTGTCGCGCAGGTAGGGCGCCAGGATCTCGGTGTACCAGCCGCCCGAGGGCACCAGCTCGACCACCGTCATGTTCGGCTTGATGCCGAAGAAGGTCAGCGTTTCGTAGGGATGGCGGTAGGCATCGCGCGCGCTGTTGGTGGCGGCGCGGTGCTTGCCGGCGATGGCGGCTTTCAAAGCGTCGTCGGCCTGTGCGGCGCCGGCAATGCCGGTGGCCAGCAGGGCGGCCAGAATCAGTCGTTTCATCGTGTCGTCTCCAATGTGAATGTGGCTCGCGCCCGATGATCAAGCATGCATACGGCCCAGTCAAGCGAATCCGCGTGCACCTTCCAGGGGCGCGTCAATACAAAAACGCCCTCGTGTGTGGCGCCCGTCGCACCGGCGCAGCGGAGCGTGTAGCCAGTTTGTATCTGCCGCGAAGATTGCCTATTCAAAACGTTTAGTTGCTGATAATGTTTAGCAGTTTGCCGTCGCGCTTGCCGCGACAGCAGCCACGAGTTCTCGATATACATACGCGGCTTGCCCGTGTGCGCGCCGCCCCCAGAAGCAGCTTGAATTCAGGAGACAGAATGGAACGTCGTACCTTCCTCAACATCGGCACCATCGCCTTTGGCTCGATGCTGATCCCGGTGGCTGGCCGCGCAATCGCGGCCGAAGAGCTGCTCAACCCGATGGCCGCATCGGCGAAAAAGGCGCTGGCCGACATCGCGCTGAACGCCGCCACCAAGGCCGGCGCTTCCTACTGCGACGTGCGCATCGGCCGCTACCTGAACCAGTTCGTCACCACCCGCGACCTGAACGTCGAGAACGTCGTGAATACCGAATCGGCCGGTGTCGGCGTGCGCGTGATCGCCAACGGCGCCTACGGCTTCGCCGCCACCTCCGACATGACGAACGATGGCATCGCCGGCGCCGCGCGCCAGGCAGTGGCCATCGCCAAGGCCAACGCCAAGCTGCAGACCGAACCGGTGCAGCTGGCGCCGGTCAAGGGCGTGGGCGAAGTGTCCTGGGCCACGCCGATCAAGAAGGACTGGCGCACGGTGCCGATCAAGGACAAGGCCGACCTGCTGATCGCCGCCAACAAGGCCGGCATGGACGGCGGCGCCAACTTCATGCAGTCGATGCTGTTCCAGGTGAACCAGCAGAAGTACTTCGCTTCCACCGACGGCTCCTACATCGACCAGGACCTGCACCGCCTGTGGGCGCCGATGACGGCCACCGCGGTCGACAAGGCCAGCGGCAAGTTCCGCTCGCGCCAGGGCCTGGGTGCCCCGGTCGGCATGGGCTACGAATACCTGGATGCCCGCCCCGAGCACAAGATCAAGGCCGCCGGCGGCGTCGCCACCCTGTACACCCAATCCTACGACATCGTCGAGGACGCGCGCGCCGCCGGCCGCGACGCCAAGCGCAAGCTCACCGCGAAGTCGGTCACCCCGGGCAAGTACGACCTGATGCTCAGCCCCGAGCACCTGTTCCTGACCATCCACGAATCGGTCGGCCACCCGACGGAACTCGACCGCGTGCTCGGCTACGAAGCCAACTACGCCGGCACCAGCTTCGCCACGCTGGATAAATGGCAGTCGAAGAAATTCAAGTACGGTTCCGACCTGGTGAACATCGTCGCCGACAAGACCACCCCGGGTTCGCTCGGCGCGGTGGGTTACGACGACGAAGGCGTCAAGTGCAAGCAGTGGGACATCATCAAGGACGGCATCCTGGTCAACTACCAGGCCACGCGCGACCAGGCCCACATCATCGGCGAAAAGGAATCGCACGGCTGCTCGTACGCGGACTCGTGGAGCAACGTGCAGTTCCAGCGCATGCCGAACGTCTCGCTCGCCGCCGGCAAAAAGAAAATGTCGCCGGACGACATGGTCAAGGGCATCAAGAAGGGCATCTACATCGTCGGCGACGGTTCGTTCTCGATCGACCAGCAGCGCTACAACTTCCAGTTCGGCGGCCAGCTGTTCTACGAAATCAAGGACGGCAAGATCGGCGAGATGCTCGAAGACGTGGCCTACCAGGCCAACACCCAGGAATTCTGGAGCGCCTGCAGCGGCATCTGCGACGAGCGCGACTGGCGCATGGGCGGTTCCTTCTTCGACGGCAAGGGCCAGCCGCCGCAGATTTCGATCGTCTCGCACGGTTCCTCGACCGCGCGCTTCAACGGCATCAACGTGATCAACACCGCTCGCAAGATTGGCTAAGGACCGCTCATGACCATCCTGACCCAGGAACAAACCAAGCGCATCTGCGACCGCGTGCTGTCGCTGACCAAGGCCGACGAGTGCATCGTCAGCATCGGCGGCAAACGCGCCGGCAATATCCGCTTTGCCCGCAATGCCGTTTCCACCGCCGGCCTGACCGACGACACCAGCATCACCGTGCGCGTCGCCTTCGGCAAGCGCCAGGGCACCGCCAGCATCAACGAGTTCGACGACAAGTCGCTCGAGCGCGTGGTGCGCCGCGCCGAGGAACTGGCGCGCCTGGCGCCGGAAAACCCGGAATTCATGCCGGCCGTGGGCAAGGCCGCGTTCAGGCAGTCGAACACCTTTGTCCAGAAGACCGCCGACATCGACCCCGAGATCCGCGCGCAGGCAGCCGCCTACAGCATCGAGGCCTGCCGCAAGCAGGGCCTGGTGGCCGCCGGCTTCCTGACCGACACCACCTCGTTCGAGACCATCGCCAATTCGAACGGCGTGTTCGGCCACCAGGTCCTGACCTCGCTCGACTTCACCTGCACCATCCGCACCGAAGACGGCCGCGGCTCGGGCTGGGTCAAGCGCTCGGCGCGCGACCTCGCCAGATTCGACCCGCGCGAAGCGGCCGACGTCGCCATCGAAAAGGCGCTGCGCTCGGTCGACGCCAAGGCCCTGGAACCGGGCCGCTACACGGTGGTGCTGGAACCGGCCGCCACCAGCGATTTGCTCGCCTTTATGTTCAACGGCTTCGACGCGCGGCGCGCCGACGAGGGCCGCAGCTTCCTGTCCAAGGCCGGCGGCAAGAACCGCCTGGGCGACAAGCTGTTCGACGAGCAGGTGAACATCTGGAGCGACCCGTGGAACCCGGACGTGCCGGTGCTGCCGTGGGACGAATCCATGCGCCCGCGCGAGCGCATCGACCTGATCAAGGGCGGCCGCGTGGCCTCGATGGATTACTCGCGCTACTGGGCCCAGCAAAAGGGCGTGCGCTCGATCGGCGGCGCCGGCAACTACATCATGGGCGGCACGGATAAAACCACGGCAGAGCTGATCGCCAACACCAAGAAGGGCGTGCTGGTCACCCGTACCTGGTACATCCGCATGGTCGACCCGCAATCGGTGGCCCTGACCGGCCTGACCCGCGACGGCACCTTCTACATCGAGAACGGCAAGATCAAGCACCCGATCAAGAACTTCCGCTTCAACGAAAGCCCGGTGGCGCTGCTGAACAACATCGAGGAGATCGGCAAGCCGGTGGTGATCGGCGGCGACGAAGGCCCGGACCCGATGGTGATTCCGTCGATGAAGGTGCGCGACTTCAACTTCACGTCCCTCTCGGACGCGGTGTAGAAAATATCGTTTGCGTCAACCGTACGGTGGGCACCCCGTGCCCACGCGAATGTTCGCACCACGGTGACGCCGAAACGATATGCCATTGGATGCACCGTGGCAGCGCATCGGAAAGCGGTCACGAAACACGGTAACAACCCGCATACGTTCGCGTGGGCACGGAGTGCCCACCGTACGGTCCAAGCCGCGGGACATGGAGACACAATGGAACGACGTAGTTTTCTGAAAATCGGCGCCGGCACCGCTGGCGCCATGCTGGTCCCGGTCTTCGGCAACGCCATCGCCGCCGAAGACCTGCTCAACCCGATGGCGCTGAGCTTCAAGAAATCCCTGGCCGACGCCGCCCTGAACGCCGCCACCAAGGCCGGCGCGTCCTACTGCGACGTGCGCATTGGCCGCTACCTGAACCAGTTCATCACCACGCGCGACCTGAACGTCGAGAACATCACCAACACCGAATCGACCGGCGTCGGCGTACGCGTGATCGCCGGTGGCGCCTACGGCTTCGCCGCCACCAACAGCATGCACCCCGACGCCGTGGCGGCCGCCGCGCGCCAGGCCGTGGCCATCGCCAAGGCCAACGCCCGCCTGCAGACCGAGCCGGTGCAGCTCGCCCCCGTAAAAGGCGTGGGCGAAGTCAGCTGGGCCACGCCGATCAAGAAGGACTGGCGCGCGGTGCCGGTGAAGGAAAAGGCCGACATGCTGATCGCCGCCAACAAGGCCGGCCTGGAAGCGGGCGCCAGCTTCATGACGGCCAACCTGTTCCAGATTAACCAGCAAAAGTACTTCGCCTCCACCGACGGTTCCTACATCGACCAGGACATCCACCGCCTGTGGGCGCCGATCACCGCCACCGCGGTCGACAAGGCCACCGGCAAGTTCCGCTCGCGCGGCGGCCTCGGCGCGCCGGTGAGCATGGGCTACGAATATTTCGACGTGCGCGCCCAGGACAAGGTGCGCGCCGCCGGCGGCGTGACCACGCTCTACACCAAGTCGTACGACGTAGTGGAAGACGCCCGCCTGGCCGGCAAGCAGGCACGCGAAAAGCTGTCCGCCAAATCCGTCGAACCCGGCAAGTACGACCTCGTGCTGGCGCCGGAACACCTGTTCCTGACCATCCACGAGGCCGTCGGCCACCCGACGGAACTGGACCGCGTGCTCGGCTACGAAGCCAACTACGCCGGCACCAGCTTCGCCACGCTGGACAAATGGCAGACCAAGAAATTCAAGTTCGGCTCCGAGCGCGTGAACTTCATTGCCGACCGCACCACGCCGGGGTCGCTCGGTTTGATCGGCTACGACGACGAAGGCGTGCGCGCCAAGCAGTGGGACATCATCAGGGACGGCGTGCTGGTCAACTACCAGGCCACGCGCGACCAGGCCCACATCATCGGCGAAAAGGAATCGCACGGCTGCTCGTATGCGGATTCGTGGAGCAGCGTGCAGTTCCAGCGCATGCCGAACGTGTCGCTGGCCGCCGGCAAGGCGCGCATGACGCCGGACGAAATGGTGGCCGACGTCAAGAAGGGCATCTACATCGTCGGCCGCGGCTCCTATTCGATCGACCAGCAGCGCTACAACTTCCAGTTCGGCGGCACGCTGTTCTACGAAATCAGGAACGGCAAGATCACGAACCCGCTGGAAGACGTGGCCTACCAGTCGAACACCCAGGAATTCTGGAACGCCTGCAGCGCCATCTGCGACGAACGCGACTGGCGCATGGGCGGCTCCTTCTTCGACGGCAAGGGCCAGCCGAGCCAGGTCAGCGCGGTCTCGCACGGTTCGAGCACCACGCGTTTCAACGGCATCAATGTCATTAACACCGCACGCAAGATCGGTTGAGGAAAAACACATGAAACAGCTGAACCAGGAAGAAGCAAAACGCATCTGCGACCGTGTCATGGGCTTTTCGAAAGCCGACGAATGCAGCGTCGACATCAGCGGCAACCGCGCCGGCAACGTGCGCTTCGCGCGCAACAGCATCTCCACCGCCGGCCTGAACGAGGACATGACGCTCACCGTGCAGGTGGCGTTTGGCAAAAAGTCGGGCATCGCCCAGCTGAACGAGTTCGACGACAAGTCGCTGGAGAAAGCGGTACGTCGCGCAGAAGAGCTGGCGCGCCTGGCGCCGGAAAATCCGGAATTCATGCCGGCCGTCGGCAAGCAGGAATACAAGGCCACGCCAACCTTCGTCCGCGCCACCGCCGCCATCGACCCGGAATACCGCGCGCAGGTTGCGGCCTACAGCATCGAGGCCGCGAAAAAGAACAAACTGGTGTGCGCCGGCTTCTTCAACGACAGCACCCGCTTCAATGCGGTGGCCAATTCGAACGGCGTGTTCGGCTTCCAGGAAATGACCGATCTCGCCTACACCTGCACCGTGCGCACCGAAGACGGCCGCGGCTCGGGCTGGGTGACCCGCTCGGCGGTCGACGCGTCGCGTTTCGATGCGCGCGAAGCGGCCGGCGTGGCGATCGAAAAAGCGCTGCGCTCGGTCGATGCGAAAGCGCTGGAACCGGGCCGCTACACCGTGATCCTGGAACCGGCCGCCACCTCGGAAGTGCTGGGCAATATGTTCGCCAGTTTCGATGCGCGCGACGCCGACGAAGGCCGCAGCTTCCTGACCAAGTCCGGCGGCAAGAACCGTCTGGGCGACAAGCTGTTCGACGAGAAGATCAACGTCTGGGCCGACCCGTGGAACCCGGACGTGCCGGTGGCGCCCTGGGATGGCCAGACCGGCCTGGCGCGCCAGCGTACCGACATCATCAAGAACGGCCGCATCGCCTCGCTCGACTACTCGCTGTACTGGGCCAAGCAGAAGGGCGTGGCCCCGACCGCGCGCCACGGCAACATGATCATGGCCGGCGGCGGCAAGTCGCTGGAAGAGCTGATCGCCTCGACGAAGAAGGGCGTGGTCGTCACCCGCACCTGGTACATCCGCATGGTCGACCCGCAGTCGCTGCTGCTGACGGGCCTCACGCGCGACGGCACCTTCTACGTCGAGAACGGCAAGATCAAGTACCCGATCAAGAACTTCCGCTTCAATGAAAGCCCGGTCACCATCCTCAACAACGTCGATGAACTGGGCAAGCCGGAAGTCATCGGCGGCGACGAGGTGCCTTACCAGATGGTGCTGCCGCCGATGAAGGTGCGCGACTTCAACTTCACGTCGCTGTCGGACGCGGTATAACTTCAAGCTGAAGAATGGCACGTTTCGATTTTTACTTCACGCGTCTGATGTACGAGTCGGGCGACTGGGACGTGGATATCCGCATGCCCAGCAACGTGCTCAATTCGCTGGTCGAGTACACCACCCTGAAGGTGGACCCGCTTGAACAGATGGTGTCGCTGTCCGACCCGAAGATGCTGGAAGCGCCGTTCTGCTACCTGGCCGGGCACAAGCTGGTGCAGTTCACGCCGGCCGAGCGCAGGAACTTCGAGCGCTACGTGAAGGGCGGCGGCTTCGTTTTTGTCGACGACTGCAACCACGACATCGACGGCCTGTTCGCGAAATCCTTCGAGGCCGAGATGGCGAAGATCTTCGGGGCCACGGCCCTGAAGAAGATACCGAACACGCACCCGGTCTACTCCAGCTTCTTCAAGTTCGACGGCCCGCCGAATACCTCGGTGGAGCTGAACGGCTGGGGCGACGACCTGGTGCACGAATACCTGAAGGCGATCGAGATAGGCGGGCGCGTGCGCGTGCTGTACTCGAACAAGGACTATGGCTGCGAGTGGGATTACGACTTCCGTAACAAGCGTTTTCTCGCGGTCGACAACACCCGCTTTGCGGTGAACATCATTCAATATGCGTTAGGGGCGTGAGCAGTGGCTGAACAAGATGCGGTAGCGTGGAACGAAGCGGAAGTGGCAAGCCTGGTGGCCAGGACCGCCGCACTGAAGGCCAGCATGGGGCGCGTGATCATCGGCCAGGAAAACGTGGTCGAGCTGTTGATCACCTGCCTGCTGGCCGGTGGCCATGCGCTGGTGGAAGGCGTGCCGGGCCTCGGCAAGACCCTGCTGGTGAAGTCGCTGGCCCAGGCCACCGACATGCAGTTCCGCCGGGTGCAGTTCACGCCCGACCTGATGCCCTCGGATATCGTCGGCACCGAGATCCTGGAAGAAGACGCGGCCACGCGCCAGCGTTCCTTCCGCTTCCAGCCCGGCCCCGTGTTCACGCAAGTGCTGCTGGCCGACGAGATCAACCGCGCGCCGCCCAAGACCCAGTCGGCCCTGCTGGAGGCGATGCAGGAGCGCTCGGTCACCTTTGCCGGGCATACCCATGCGTTGCCGCGCCCCTTCTTCGTGCTGGCCACCCAGAATCCCATCGAGCAGAGCGGCACCTATCCGCTGCCGGAAGCCCAGCTCGACCGCTTCCTGCTGCGCATCGACGTGGTCTACCCGACCGAGGACGAGGAAGTCATGATGGTCGCGGCCACCACCCGCTCCACCTTGCAGGACGCCGAAGCCGCGATGGACCTGGCCACCTTGCTGCGCCTGCAGCAGCTGGTGCGCGATATCGAGATCGGCGAGCACCTGGTGCGCTATGCCACGCGCCTGGTGCGCGCGACGCGGCCGCAGGAAACCACGGTGGCGGCAGTGAAGAAGCACGTCGGCTGGGGCGCCGGCCCGCGCGCCGGGCAGGCGCTGGTGCTGGCCTCGAAAGCGCGCGCCGTGATGCAGGGCCGCCTGGCCGTGACGCGCGACGATATCGGGGCCATGCTGCTGTCGGTGCTGGCGCACCGCGTCGTGCGCAATTTCGAGGCCGAAGCCGACGGTGTGGCGATGGCCGATATCCTGCAGGCGCTGCAACGCGAGATCAAGGTCGACTGAATTGGCTGTGGAATGGCATCGATAAGCTCGGCGCTGATCGCGCACACGACCAACCTCGACCTCGTCATCCGCCATGTGCTGGCCGGGCTGGGGCAGGGTATCCACGCCGGCCGCGAACGCGGCTCCGGCGTCGAGTTCTCCGAGTACCGCGCCTATGCGCCGGGCGACGAGTGGCGCCGCGTGGACTGGAAGCTGCTGGCGCGCGCCGACCGTTACTACGTGCGCGAGGCCGAGCGCGACAGCCATGTCGCCCTGTGGCTGGTGCTGGACGCCAGCGCCTCGATGATGGAGCCGAGCCGCAGCATTCCCGGCCTCGACAAGCTGGCCTATGCGCGCACCTTGCTTGCCTGCGTGGCGGCGATTGCCCAGCGCCAGGGCGATGCCTTCGGGCTGGTGGTGCTGTCCGGTGGACGGGTGCAGTTCACGCCCGCTGCGCGTGGTCCACGCCAGCTGCAGCGCGTGCTGGCGCGGTTGAACGCGGCCCAGGCCGAGGGTGAGCTGCCGGATGCCGCCACGCTGAAATCCGGCCTGCGCTTTGCCCAATCGCCGTCGCTGGTGTTCGCCGCCAGCGACTTCCTCGATTTTCCTTCTCCCTTGTCGGAAGCGCTGCTGCGCCTGCGCCACATGCGCCACGACGTGCGCCTGGCCTGCATCCAGACCGAGGCCGAGTGCACGGGCGGTTTCGATGTGGACCCGGCTTACCGCGACCCCGAGCTTGACGCCGGCGTGTTCCGTTTCGGCGCCGACCTGCGCGAAGGCTACCTGCGCAAGCGCGAGGCCCACTTCGCCAGCGTGACGGCTGCCTGCCGCGCAGGCGACGTGCCGCTGGTGCATGCGCGCATCGAACAGGCGCCCGGTGACGTGTTGCGGCAATGGCTGCGCCAGGCGGGCAGACGATGAACAGTTTGTGGTGGCTGGCTTTACCGACCTTGCTGCTGCCGATCTGGTGGCATCGCAAGAAGCGCGTCCAGGTTGCGGCGCAGCCGCTGGCCAGCGCACGCTTCCTGCCGCGCACCGAGCCGCGCCAGATGCGCGTGTGGCGCTGGGCCGACGTGATCCTGATGATCGTGCGCTGCCTGCTGCTGGCCTGCCTGATCGCCTGGCTGGCCGATCCGGTGCTGCCGTGGCGCGGGCATACGGTCGTCGTGGCCGAGGGCACGGATGCCGCCTGGGTCGGGCAGCAGGTGCAGGCTGCCGGGTTCAAGGATGCGGCGCGCCTGTCGCTACCGGCGGCCGAGGCGTTGAGCTGGGTCCGCGCCCATGAACGCGAATGGAAACCCGATGCGCGCCTGCTGGTGCTGGGCGATATCCCGATGCCGGCCACGCTGCCCCGGTTCCGTCATCCGCTCGAACTGCGCACGCTGGCCAGACCTGCCGCACCGAGCGAGGTACACGTGGCCATTGTCAGCGAGCGAGCCGGCGAGTGGCGCCGCATGTTCGCCGCCCTGGACGGCCCCTTGCGCGCCGTGGTCGACGCCGCGCCGGGTGCGAAAACCGAATTGATCGTCTGGGACAAGCCGGAAGCGCCGCCGCCATCGATGCGTGCGCCGCTGTGGTGGGCAGCCGATGCCGCCGCCTTCCCGGAGCTGGCAAAGGCGCCGGGCGTGGACGGCATCCGCTATGCCGACAGCCCGCGTGGCCGCCTGTGGACCTCAAGCGATTGGCCGCCGGCCGACGCGGCTGCCGCACGCCGCCTGCTGGAAACCTGGCGCAGCCTGCATTACGCGCCGCTCGCCTATACTGCGCCCGCACATACCTTCGCCGCATCCGGCGTGCCGGCGACGCAGCATGCCAATGGCGCGCTGCGCGATTTCCTGATGACGGCGCTGGTCGCCCTATTTGCTCTCGAGAGGATACTGACCCATGCACGCCGACGCTGACATCGCCCGGCGCATCTGGCGTGCCGCGCTGTTGCGGCGCCTGCCGCTGTGGGTGCTGGGCGCCTTGCCCTGGCTGTCGCTGTGCTTGCTGCCTGGCCTGCTGGCCTGGGCTGCGTGGTGCATGTGGGATGGCGCGCGCCTGCGCCAGCGCGTGTCGCGTGGCTGGACAAGCTGGCTCGATGCCGACGTGCCCGAACTGGAAGACAGCAGTGCCTTGCTGGTCGATGCCGACACGCCGCTGGCCCGCATGCAGCGCGAGCGCCTGCTGGCGCGCATCGCCGAGCGGCTCGACGCGCGTACGGTACGCGCCATCGTGCGCCGTCACGTGGACATGGGCCTGAGCTGGCTCGCGCCCTGGCTGGTATTTGCCGCCATCGTCTGGTATTTCGGCCAGCAGGGCAGCGCGGCACAGCCGGCAGCCCCAGGCGCAGCGGCGCCGGCTGCCAGGGCGGCCGTGGTACCGCAACTGAGCGTCACCGCAGTTCCGCCGTCGTACACCGGCCTGGCGCGCAGCGAAGGCGCACCGCGCCACCTCGAACTGCCGGAGGGGAGCAAGGTCACGTGGTGCCTGAAGAATCTTGACGCCGGCCAGACCATCCTCGAGCTGAGCGATGGCCGCACCCTGAACGTGGGCGACAAGTGCGCGGAGCTGGCCGCCAACGAATCGCTGTTCTGGCGCTGGCGCGGCGCGCGCTACACGCTGAAGGTGACGCCGGACGCGCCGCCGCAGGTCACGGTGTCGCAGCCGACCCAGATGATCCAGGAACTCAAGCCCGAAGCGAAGAGCGCGGCCATGGCCTTGAGCGTGCGCGACGACTACGCCGTGCGCCGCGCCACCCTGCACCTGACCCTGGCGCGCGGCAGCGGCGAGAACATCAAGTTCACCGACAGCGAGCTGCCGATCCCGGCGTCGAAGGACCCGCGCGTACGCAACTGGGCCAAGCAGTGGACGCTGGCGGAACTGGGCATGGAGCCGGGCGACGAGCTGTACTTCTTTGTGCGCGCCGTCGACAATGCCGCCAGGCCGCACACCGTGCAGTCGCCGACCTATACCCTGCGCCTGCCCGCGCCGGAGCAGGAGGAAGACGAACAGACCTCGGCCATGCCGATGCTGGTCAAGCCGCAAAGCCTGCGTAGCCAGCGCCAGATCATCATCGACACCGAGCAGCTGATCGCCGACATGAAGGCGACCCGCATGGGCACGGGCGAAGTGCGCGAGCGCAGCGAGGCGATTGCCGCCGACCAGGCCCAGCTGCGCCGCCGTTACGGCCAGTTCCTGGGCGAGGAATCGACGCTGTTCGGCGGCGAGGAAGAGCACGACGATCACGACGACCACGCTGCGCCCGGTAAACCACTGGACGTGCTGCACGAATTCGGCCACGCCCACGACGAAGCCGAGAACGCGACGCTGTACGACGAGGGAACGAAAAAAATCCTGCGCCGCGCGCTGGTGGCGATGTGGGACGCCGAAAAGGCCCTGCGCGCCATCACGCCGAAGACCGCGCTGGCGCCGGAACTCAAGGCGCTGGAAGCGATCAAGGAACTGCAGCAGGCCGACCGCATCTACCTGCACAAGACCGCCTTCGTGCCGCCGCCGATCAAGGAAGAAATCCGCATGACCGGCGACGTGGTCGGCGCCGCCAGCTACCGGCGCGAGCAGGACGAGTCCCAGGATGCGATCCCGCTGCCGCTGCGCGAGCTGGTGACGGCCTTATCGAGCGAGGGACCGCTGCCGGCCCTGTGGACGCGCACCGCCCATGACTGGGTGCGCGAGCGCCTGGATGACGACGAACAGCGCCTGGCCGCCCAGCGCGCGATCCAGGACGTGGCGGACGGCTGCCTGCGCTGCCGCCCGGCCCTGCGCGCCTGGCTGCGCGCCGGCATTGCGCAGGCGCCGGTGATCCTGCAAGCGACGCCGGTGGCGCAGACGGCGTTCACCCGCGCGTGGAGCAAAGGAGAGTCGAAGTGAGTATCGAACTACGCGCCGCCATTCTCATCATCGGCGCCATCAGCATGGTGCTGTACCTGTGGCGCCGGCGCGTGTTTGAAGCGCTGCTGGTGGCGATTGCCACCGGCGCGCTGTTCCTGCTGGCCACCGGCTGGAAGCTGCCCGCCGAGCTGGGCGCCACGCTGGCCATCGATCCGGCGAAGCCACCTGCAACGCTCGACGGCGTGCGTGCCCTGACCCTGGAAGGCGACGGCCTGCGCGCCGCGCAATGGCAGGACCTGCCGGCCCGTCCGCTGGCGTGGACGCCGCCCACGTCGGAAACGCTGCGCCTGGACTTCCCGCGCCATCTGCCGCTGGGCCGCATGTTCACGCTCACCGTGCAGCGCACGGCCAAGACGCCGGCACGCTTGCAGCTGCTGGCCGAGAATGGCCAGGTGCTGGCCGAAGCGCGCGGCGACGGCGCGCTCGCGGTCGGCTGGCTGCCGCCGCTGGCCGAAACCCTGGATTTGAAGGCGCGCCTGCTCGATGCGCAGGGCAAGCTGCTGGCCGAAGGGCCGGTGCCGGTGGTCGTCAGCGACGTTCCGCCGCTGCAGGTGCGCGGCCGCTTCAGTGCCCCCTCATTCGACTTGCGCGTGCTGAACGAACTCCTGGGAAGCAGCCATGCCGTGATCGACTGGCAGGTGGCGCTCGGCAAGACCGTCACCCGCAGCGAAACCGCGCGCGAGAAGATGGACAAGCCAGGCCTGCTGCTGATCGACGCCGCCTGGTTCGAGCGCGCATCCGGCGCCGCGCGCAGCGCCTTGTTGGAAGAAGTCAAAGAGGGCGCCGCGCTGCTGGTCCTGGGCGGGAACGCCAACGACAGCGCGGTCTGGTCGCGCAGCGTGCAGCTGGCGCTGCGTGCGCAGCCGGCCGATGCGACTGCCGGCTCGCTGGCCTTGACGGCGGCGCCCCTGAACCCGGCTGGCGCACAGGCCGGCGCCTGGCGCGGCAAGGATGCCGTGTGGGCGCGTGCATGGGGCCAGGGCCGCATCGGCTGGCTCGGCGCCGCCGACTGGCACCGCCAGGCGATCGCCCAGCCGCGCGCGTTGGCGCTATGGTGGCAGGGCGTGCTCGACACGCTGGGCGTGCAGCGCATCGAGGAAGTGCACTGGCTCGATCCGAAGGAAATGCCGCTGCCCGGCCAGCGTATGGAAATCTGCGCGCAAGGCGTGACGGGCAAGGTGCGCTTCCCGGCGCTGGGCCAGACCCTGGCCTGGCAGCGCCGGGGCGACCGCGTCGACGCGTCCTGCGTGGCCGTGTGGCCGCGCCAGGCCGGCTGGCTGCGCATGGAAACGCAGGGCGCCAAGCCGGCGGTGGGGCAGGTCTACGTATATGCGCCGGGCGACTGGCCGCAGTGGCAGGCCGCCGAGCGGCGCGACGCCACGGCCCGCTATGCGGCGCGTACGCCGGTGGCGGCCGAGCAAACCCGGGGCACGCTGCCCGGCTGGCCGTTCGGCGTCGTGTTCGCGCTGGCCATGCTCGGCCTATGGTGGCGCGAGCGGCGCTGATGGCGCCGTGACAAACCATGCATTTCGCGGGGCCATACCGACGGTCCGCTATCGGCCAGAAGTGGACGGTCGGTAGTTCAGTAGATGCTACTTACATCGATAGAGGAATGGATGACGCCACGCGAAGCCTTCGAAGAGATTGAAAAACGGATAACCGCCGGGACCTCGCTTACAGACGCACTCAATGAGTTCGTGAATTTTTATG
>Ga0308166_1000675_pt1 | contig 42665 bp, 58 predicted proteins | sample PhyCR2_2_FD_202137 | JGI IMG/M metagenome (GOLD analysis project Ga0308166, IMG submission 202137) | Phyllosphere microbial communities from UC Gill Tract Community Farm, Albany, California, United States - DLSLCC.R2 | ecosystem: Host-associated > Plants > Phyllosphere > Unclassified | place...
TTGCACTATCTGGTTATAGTTCACTTATCGCCAACCGTCTTTAAAAAACAGCCATGCATCCATGTTTAAAACTGACAGCCGGATGATAGTCCCTATTGTAGGCAACAGTAAATTGTTCAAGGCACGAGAACAGAATAAAACTGGGAGAGAAAAATCGTGGAAAGGGGAATTTCAGGCACAAAAAAACCGCCTTCCGGCGGTCACGACATTACTACTTATTGCTTTGATTATTCTGGAATTTATTTTCCTGGTACCCGGGGCGGGACTTGAACCCGCACAGCCATAAGCCGAGGGATTTTAAATTGCTCGGCTTTTTCTTATTTATCATTCTAATACAAGTTATTTTCATAATTAAACTTAAAGTATGCGTATATAAAAATCATATAGTTACGACTTATAATTTATCGAAATTATGAATGATATCCCCATGTACTTCAGGCATCTACTACCATTAATCCATGGACATGTCCGGGGGACACAATGAGCAGCTTCACGATATCCGGCATTCAGATATTCTTTCTGAACGAAAACGAGCGATTCCCAAAGCCTCATAGGGATAGTTCGCTAATGTACGCCATTCGCGAAGATGAGGAACACCAACACTGGCTTTACACATTGCACGATCAAGGCTGGATACTTGTTTCTGAAACTCCTTTTAAAAATGAAGGTCTGGCCATTGAAGCCGCGATGGCTTTTGATATTTCGGTCCTCTATAAAAAATAGCCGGGGTCCATCCCGGCCGTTAGATTAAGAATTAGTAACATTCTCTAAATTCAGAGCGTTTCCTTTAACGATATTATCCCTAACGATAGTTGTGTCCACAGATGCCGCCGCGCCAGCCGTGATCCCCTTAGCATTACCCTTCACAATATTGTCTTTGATAATGCCGTCGGTAATCTGTGCGCCAATCCCAATACCGTTACCAACATTGTCCACGTTGAGACAACCACGAATGAACAGGTTTTCAGTAAGCTTGGCTATCTGAATGCCACTTCCCCCATTTCTGGAGTAAGACCCGCCATTTACTTGAACATCGTAAACCGGTGTTGTCACGTTACCAGCAGCCCCGATATGCAGACCGAACGATTCATTGTTCTCGGAAATGCAGTTACTGAAGTAATAACCACGGGCGTTATCTCCGATTTCTGGGTTCGTATAATCTGCAGTCTTATACACAGCAAACCCCTTCCCGTTACCATACGCCATCTGGCGCGGGGTAAAGTACGGGTTCTGAATAAAGCTTGACCCGTTTTCTATCGCCTTACAGTCCGAGAACAACGCGTTTTTACCATAACGGATCCCGTTAACCACGCTGCCGTTATCTGCTGCAAAACCGTTGAGATTGCGGAATGCTGTACAGTTGACGAATGAGACGCCATTCCCGCCCGCGTTACCGAACCCGACCGCATTGCCCTCGCTGTAACAGTTGACAACGTTAATGCCAACAGGGAAGTCGCCTACCACGAGTTCGCCGCTGCTTTCAGTGTGGTTGTGCCACTCGAAGAACATGCCATGGCCATAGTTATTGCGATTGATGCAGTTAATGACCTGGATAGGTTCTTGTCCGGCTAAAAACGCCCCAACCCCTATACCCATCCCTGCACATGACCCATCCTGCTGATTTTGTCCACATCCTTCGGTAACAATATTATCCAAGACGCCAGACATAATCATATCCACGCCGAACCCGGTTATACCTGATTTATGGATCCACACATTACGGGTAACCAGGTCTTTGACGTACTCCATGTTGACCCCCCGCCCTGCGCGAACGGGCAGAAGGTCAAGGTCAAACCCCAGGTTCTCAATGGTTATTTTTTCGTAAACTTTATCGCTCAGCTTCTCATTTTTAAACGGAATGTCGGCACCGGAAATAATGGTGTTGTACATACCATCTCCGTATATATGGTTGAAGCTCTTTATATAACACCCAGAGATTTTATACACGCCGCTCTCAAGGTATACCTTTCCTCTCTTCTGCCGTTCCATTTGCAGACAAAGTTTCTGTAAGAGTGGGGTGTAATCATAAGAGAGCGTTTTATCAGGACGCCCTGCAAGTTCGTACAAGTTGTATACAGGCTCTGACAACGCAAAGAAAGATTCTTCACCTCTACGACTGACGGTTGAGAAATTCATCGCTGTCGAATCCACCCGCCCTTCAGATGTGTGAGTAACTCCAACGTACTCAACATCAGCCGTATTGAACAAGTCCCGCAAGGAAACAGTATTTATCCCGGCCGGTAAAGTGGTGACATTAATCAGCGTCCGATTCACGTCCAGCTTGACTAAATACCTATTGGCGGAGCCCGCGTTAAATGACAGCGTGATGGTAGCATCCATCGGAACCATTCCACGATCGAACAGATATGTTACGGCCGCCGGTGCCGCACCAATAACCCCGGCAGAGAAATATCCTAATCCTGGATAGATATCGCCATATGGGTTAGATGCTGGCGCTTTAATTGAATATCTCAATGCGTCGCTTTTGCTCAACACAGCAACTTTAGGCGAGGTAAGACCGCCTGAAATGTAATGGTTGACTGCAATAAAACCATCTTCGGTGATTTCGGTTGCAGCATAACCGTATTCCGTATTGGCGTTAAACGTGAACTGCAGCGTTCCTTTTATGAATTTTCCAACCGCATCATATTTAACGCCCATCAACTGATTGCTACCCACAACAGAAGAATTCTGTGCGGTCATCGCTGTAACAACATCACCTTTTTTTACCGGAATTAATGGCGTGGTAATGTATGCAACATTGGGATCTAAACGTCCGTTATTAGAGATGGAGTGCAAAACCCCCTCTTCAAAAACAGGCGATGTGTACGGAACATGCCTTGTTTTATCCCCTTTCGCATATTTACGCTTACGAATAATCGGCGGCAATGAACCTTCAGTTTTATAGGCCGCAACATAAATAGTACATGCTTGATCTGCGGTGTACAGGTGTTCGGTGTATACGTTACCCGTAGAGAAACAGAACGTCAGCGGCTCAAATACTCCGGCAGAAATAAATCGGGATAAAACTGGTGTCCCTCGTTCGGAGGTCGCAGATGTCGCGCCAATGTTTACCTTGGCGTAAAGAGATTCGCCAGCGGCCAGTGTAACGGCGAATGAACGACGACTGCTGTTAGCTATCATCTCCCCCGAGACCAGCACATAAACATCTTCCGTTACCGCAGCTGTTAATTTGGCGTCCACATCGGCGTAGTACACATCGGCCATGCCATTTTCGACCAGGTTATTCATACTCGGAATGGCGAAGTCCATGGCGGAGTCGATAACGCTTCGGTTAAGAATGTCTTTCCCAATCGAATAGTTAGAGCTTGCTACCGCAGTAGGTAGAACGGTTGATGCGGTACTTAAAACAACGTAGCCATCAGCGGGTGCGATGTATGTGTATTCCGATATGGACTCATTGCTCACACCGATCACGCCATTAAAGAATGTTGCTGGGCTCTCACTCGTAAAGAACGCAACGGCATACGCAGCTGAAGATATGGCAAGATTAGTATGAACTGTGTCGCCTTTAGAGACCTTTATGAAATCCGTAGAGAACGCAGTTTCAGAAGCGGTTGGATATTCCGTTGGATTACTCACACTGACATAACCAGAATTAGCAAACGCGCTAGCACCTTCCCCAGATGACACATTGCCAAGAACATCCACAAAAGTCTCACGAGAGACATATCCGCCTGGCTTGTCTTTATTCCCCGAAGTCATCACATCGTTCAACCGCTTACACTCAAAAATTGCCGAGGTTGCGATGCGCGTAGCCAAAATAACGAACCCATCAGCCGGAACCGTGAATGTGCGCATATTCACGGTTGAACCAACACCTACATTATCCGCATAGATGAACACTTGACCCACATCGTAAAACGCGATATTTGCAACGTCAGGGTTGTTATTGGCGGCAGTCAGACTGATTTCCTGCCCCGCTTTAACCGCGATATACGTCGAATTTCTCCAGTCCGTCGAGGGTACACGTACGCCATCCGCTTTACGGATATAATTAGACCCTGTCAGGCTGTCAAAACCAACTAATTGAGAAAATCCTACCAGGTTATTAATTTCCTCTAAAACCATGTCAAGATGACGCTTACTTGATTCAGCATTAATAAAGTCGGCACTGCCCTCTTTATTTTTATAATAATTAAATATTACAGTCTGCCCCTCCTCATCTTTCAGAGCAACTCGGAACATTTTACCATCTGGAGTGCCAGCTAAACCGGCAATCGTCCCATCTGGGTCTTCAGACGTAACATAATAGGTATTGGCGTCCGCGATGTTCTGAGCATTATCTGCTGAACCTTTGGCTCGAGTTGCTGCATCAGAGGCAATTTCTGCGTATGCCGCTGCCGCAGCGCGCATATCGTCAACCATAGCAACAATCGCTGGGGTCAGCTCATCGGCACCAGGTGTAGTCAGAAAATCATTAAGGGTTCCGGGTTTGGAATCACTGTAGACAGTAATCTGCCCCACTTTCTCGAAAGGGCGACCATAGGCCTCAATCATTACGTTGTGCGTGCCCACTTCCACCGACAATGAATAGCTACCATCTACGCCGGTCGTAGAGCTTGACGGTGCCAGGTGAACTACTGCCGATGACGTTTTGACCGCTGTCAGCATAATGGTTACACCGGGGCGCGGATCGCCATTCGGGCCGATGAGTTTACCGCTGATTAAAACAGCCATATTTTCTCCAATAAAAAACCCGCCGGAGCGGGTTGATTGTTTCAATGATATTTATGCTACCGAGAACCCGCTATTCTGAGGCGTCGCCCAAACCATTACTGTGTAGTTGGTAGATTCACTATTTCCCTGGTCGAGGGAACCAGCACTTACATTTATATCAAGTGCTTCACCCTGACCTACATCCCGAGAAAAACTGAACATCTTCGTGTAGGAGTACCCAGAAGAAGAATCGCCATTTCTAGCAATATTGAGTCCATCAACATCACTGCCCTCATTGCCATTAAAGTAAATTTTGGTTTTTTGGTTTTTACGCATCACTGCCATTACATAGCCATAAATACGCATTGGCATTAGTGGGTTTCCATCATAATGGACAGTTCGACCACCTCCAGTGTTTGAAACATAAAATGAAAATGAGTTTCCCTGAACCAAATTCCCTTCAATGTTTGCCGCAGATAGCTTTCCATCAATAACGCAAGTATCAAGAATATGACAGTTTCCAATCGTGCCATTATTAAAATTTCCGGCATCTGCATAAATAGCACCACGAACAGTGACTTGATGAAATTGTGCATTACCATCTTTATTAATAGCCCACCCGCGTTGCCCCGCAATATAATTTGAAGACTGAATGTGCTGGGCTATTTTGGCGCTGTCTATCGTTGCATCTTTGATAAATGCCGAATTCATGAAAACTTGGTTATTTTCAATCGCGAATGGAACTGATATTTCAGAACCCTGACCATCAGCAGTATTCAGCACGGCGAACCGGTCAGCCAGTATCAGCACCTGGCTCTGCATCCCTTCAGGGGTGTTTTCAACGCCTACGCCGATCCCGGCGGTATAGAGTTTGCCGTCAACAGTCTGGCCAACTTTGACCGACCACATATCCTTGAGCTTTCCTGCATCTTCGACAGGACCCAGCAGCTCCCGCCCTAGCTCCGTTTCGGTGATTTTCCCTTTGAGATAGTCCAGAACCTCGCTGGCGTCGTCACTGGACGTACCCTGCACCCAGCCCGTCCACGGCCCAGTATTCCCTAGCTTATCCACCAGACGCGCCTGGAACCAGAAATTCACGCCTGCAGCTAATCCCGTCATCGTATGACTGCGCTGCGGGTAGGCATAATCCCCCAGGTGCATTTTATTACTGCCGTCCGAGTTCTGGCTGTACCAAATTTCAGTACGTTGCGTGTCTTCGGCACCGAGAGGAAACTCCCAGTTCAAGACGATACCAAACACTTGGCCGATGGTTGTAAAGCTGGCCAGCGCCGGCGGATCACCCAACTTACCGGTTAACACCATTTCGGGCGCGTTCGCCCAGACGCTGGAAATTTCAGAAGGGTTAATCGCACGCACACGGGCCTGATAGCGGCCAGCATAAATCCCCGACACCTCAAACCCGAGTGTTGACGTGCGCGGCGCAGGTATCCAGTTGCCGTTGTCCCTGCGCCATTCCGCCTCATAAGCAATGGCACTTTCAGCCCGATCCCATGTGACACGCAATGTGGCCACGGCCAGCCCTTGAATAATGGCCGACGACTCACCGATCTGGACATTGGTCGGCGGCGGTTGAACACCCGGAGGGATAACGCTGATCGGTGGGTCTTCGATTCGAGCGCCAGTATCAATTTTTGGGTATTTATTCGGGTCATGCTCGACAGCAGTAATATCGAATGATACCCCGTCATCGCCTTCTTTAATGCCGGTAACGCGGAACTGTTGCAGGGCGAGGTCTGACGCGTCAACTGCCCATACAGCCTCGGCAACCGGCGTTTCAGAATACGCCGTCGTGACCGTAACGGTTTTACCCGATACCGCCGCAATGGTTCGCCCCTCGGCCTTCCCGCTTGGAAGATTCAGAATTAACCGCTCACCGACTGCTGCAGAGGAAACCCGGTCAAGATTGACATTGCGGCCATCCACTGATGATACCCGGCCACCGAGTGGACGACCTGCCAGCATTTCATCCGCGATAGCAATAACCCAACCCGGCAGAGGTACTTTGCCATCAAGACCAACGGTGAACGATACCAGGCGATCTTTATCGTTGGTGTGGAGAAGCCATTTTCCCCGGCGAATCCCTTCAGACTTTCGTATGCATCCAATCGCCGTCAGGTCAGCTTGTTTGATGCCATAGCGACGGATCAGCGACTGCTCTGCTACTGGCTCTATTGCATCCTGATAACCGTTTGCCGGGTCGCTCCAACTCACCATGCAGGTGCTGTAATGCGTTTTCTCGCTGGCGCTGGCATAGGTGAATTTGCCATCTTTAACGTTGGCACGGGTGAAGATGTATTTAACATCGGCGGGCATGTCAGCCAGGGCATTCATGCCGTTGTTTGCCCAGAACGTAGAGCCGCGATAAATAGAGGCTATGTCACGCAATACGTTCCAGGCATCCTCTTGTGACTGAATATAAACATCACAAAGGAATCGTGGCTCCATCCCATCCCCACCACGTCCATCTGGAACTAACTGATCGCAGTACTGCCCGATCTGGTATAAGTCCCATTTTGTCAACGCAAGGTTTTCTGCCTTTACCCGTGTTCCTATCGAGAACCGGTCATTGATCATCAGGTCATACGTTATCCAGGCGGGGTTGTTCGTCCACGCCATTTTAAACGTTCCATCCCATACGCCTGTGTAAACCCGCGTTTCTGAGTTGTAATTCGAAGGCACACGGATAATTCGCCCTTTTGGCTCACAGGACACCTGGGGAATATTGGGGAACTGTTTTGCATCAAATTGAATAAACAAGAGGGCTGTTTCTGGATAACGCAGCTTGGCGTCTATGGTTTCCGTAATGGCCTCAATGACCATCTTATCGGCAATACGATTACTGGTGCTATTCGGTGTCAAGCGACGCGCGCGAACCTGCCAGCCAGTTAAAGCCGGGGGTAAATCGATACGGTGACTGCGTTCATATTTTGTTGTTGTTTTACCATCAACCGCCGTATGCAAGACCTCTTGATATGCTCCCCCGTCAGTTGCAATATCGATCGCATACTCAATGCGATATCCAACAACATCCCCGTTATCCTGCTGCTGTTGTAGTTGCGCCCACGAATCTCGTAAACGAACAGCAGAAAGTTGGGTGTTGGTCACTGACCTCACCCAGTCACGATCGCTCGTCAGTTCGGTACTGACTGTAATTTCATTTTCTACATCCGGCATGCCAGGAATGTAATCTTGATGCGGCGTACCTGAGCGGAACTCCCATTTCACACCGGGAAAGTTTTCAGTGCCATCGGCTGAGGTCAGCGGAGTGCCATCAAGAAAAATACGGGTACCATCAAGATCGCCAGCAAACTCACCTTCACCAAGCGCCAGGAGTATTTTTGCATAAGAGGTGGACTGCAAAGAGTCGGGTGATTCTGTCGGCGTGCTCGGGCTGCTGCTGCCACCTTTGCGGCCTTCAATAACGTGCATACTTTTCTCCAGGCGTAAAAAAACCCGCCGGAGCGGGTTTGATAAATCAGCTTGTTTTATTTACTGCTGGTCTTCTGCATAGATACCGGCGGAGATAATGGCGCCACCAATGCGGCGCTTGCCGTAGAGGATCGGAACCGGGTTACCCTGCGCAATGGTATTTACCGGACCACCGAATGCGTATGAAGGTTTATTATCCGGGTCTTGACGTGAAGCCAGTCCGCCTTGCATGGGCGAAAGCATTTGGATAACCCCGCCAAGCATCATCGCGGCACCTGACATCATCATGCTACTGGTCAGCGGCGTAGCTGTACCACCTGACATGTACGTAATTACAGCACCTGCAACGACCAGCACAGCACCCAGAATTGTTTGAAAAATCCCTGCCTTTTTACTGCCAGTAATGACTGGAGCTATACGTATATCAGCCCCATTGGAAGGGAAGGATAAATCATCCTTTGCTAGGTTACGCTTTCCTTCGAAAACAGCGAATGTGAGCCCACGTTCTTTGCTCTCTAAAAGAAATTTTTGTAACTCTGGAAAATTAACGCATAAAGCTTTAATCGCCTCCTGAGGGCTATCTACAGCAAAGCGATGAATACGCCCAAATTTTTCACCAAGCACACCATAAAGGCGTATGACTTTTACTTCGGGAATTAATATCGGCATGTCTTACCCCATAAAAAAACCGCGCATTGCGCGGCTTATTTGATTGAAACGTTCCTATTTGGCAAGCCAGTACTTCAATCTTTTTACAAATTCGTCCTGAACAGGAGTCGGTAGCTTATACTTTAAAAAAGTAATTTCAGACTGATACTCACCAAATATATGAGATGCCCGATTTGATTTCGATATGGATTTAATATCGACTGCAAGATTCTTAACACCGTCATCATCCAATGAAACATCAGCATCATTAGATAATAGCTTGCTACATTCAAACCCATTAAAAGAGAATCTATTCTCATTTTGATTTTTGATTTTATCAGCCACATCGCTACCACAGTGTTTACATTTAATCGCGTCAGGTTTGATTTTTTCAGCACAGTAAGGACATTTGATATCGGACTCTACCTCACCAGAAGTCGCCCTTCCAAATATAACCATAAGGATAGCACAAAGAGATATCACAGAAGCTATCAACATATTATTTTGTTTGGATGCTATTAGACCAATATTGTTTACACGCCCACCATAACCTGTAGCAACTGAGGTATCTATATTAAATGCAATTAATAACCAAACAACCCCAATAGCTAGCAATAAAAAACCTATCGTTCTCATTTAATCTTTTCCCTATAGACTGTAGCCCTCTCAATATTAACAGTAGAAGCGAGTATATTCATCCTTTAAACCGTAAAACAGTGATCGTCCGTTCTAACCAGTAACCACCATAGGGCACCCGGTTACTGAGCTGGCCATACATGTGATGCATCATCAACCCTTCACCAAGATAAACGCCTGCGTGATTCGGCTCTGGTGCCTGAATTTGCATAATTATTACGTCGCCGATCTGCGGTTCGCCCCCGCATGTTTCAAATCCAGCCTCAGCATAAAGTCGCATATAGAGGTTTTCACCTCTATCCCACCAACCATCAGACCGTTTAAAGTTCGGCAATGTGACACCACGCTCAAGCTGATACCAATCGCGGATGATGGCGTAGCAGTCCCAGAACCCATGCACGAACGGACGGCCCAGCAACGGCTTGATGCCCTGCGTGGGCATGACTTCCCGAATATCTCCCTCCGGCCAACTAGCGATGATCCAGGGCAATTGTGACAGGTCACACTGCGCAATATCGAGCTGGCTGGGTTGTGTTGTCGCGTCAGGGTGGCTGTGAGCAATCGCAATGATTGTGCCGGTATCCTCAGCGGCGGCATAATCTTCTGGTGCCAGGCTAAACTGTTCAGTGGGCTCCGGTGCCAGATTACGGCATGGAACGTAACGCTGGCGGCGGCCGTTTTGCACAACCAGTCCGCAACACTCACGCGGATACTCCGCCGCAGCATGCGCCAGAACGGCGCTGATTATCTGTTTTCGCATCATTACCTCTTCAGCAATGCTGAGCCGGGGAAACCACCAAATGGCAGTTGCTCTGTTGCACCCCAGCGTTTTTTGCAATCACTGAGCAGGCCGCCGCAAACGTCTTTTGACGGGTCGTCTACCGGGTTGCCATCCTGATCAAAATAATTTGTGCCGCGATAGCCACAGGATGGGCCTCTGTACTGCCCACGAATGCACCAGGTGCACAGGCTATGGATTTGGCGCGTTGGGATTTGGATACCCTGCAGGTCTGCCGGCGAGGACAATTGAAACTGAATCACCTCGTCGTCTTCGCTGGTTTTGTTCTCGATATAGAAAACATCCAGCTTTTCCTTTGTCGGATCAGCATCTGGGTTGTCGTCTGGGTAATTTCGCGCATCCAGATATTGGGCAAAGGTAAAGTGACGTGTGACTCTGGCCTGCGCCATATTTTGATACGCCAGGCACATAGCCGATATGGTTCCATCGAGGTTCGCCACGCTTAACGTGGGTGTAGGTGCGCTGCCATCACTGGTCACTTCATACCCGATAGCCTCCACTGGCCACGGTTTATATTCCTGCCCTTGCCACCAGATGGATTTCGCCGGAAGCTGATCGGGATCGCCGCCGCCAGCGACCAATTCAGGCTCCGTATAGGGTATGGGATAATTGTGAAAAAACAGTTCTGGACCATCGAACATACTGCCGTCCACATGGAACAAAAAAATCTTGCTCCCCGGCCGTAGAAGCTGGAGATCTGCATTGATTGACATGGTTATTCCTACGGATGATTAGCGCGGGTGAATGTGACCGTCAGGGTGTAATTACGCCCTTGAGCATTGGCAAAGGTGGGCGTTATGGTAAAGGCACCAGCGTTGTAGAGCCCCAGCTGGTACAGCGGATTACGCCACTGGAATGAACGGTACCCGTTATGCTCTCGCAAAAACGCTACGATCGGCTCGACAAATGACCAGGGACCAGTGAACGTTAATGGCCAGCTCTCCTTTTCGCTGTTAATTCCATCGCCGGTCACTTGTCTGTAGCCATCACCAAACTGCACTTCCCGGACAACCGGTTCAAATTCCCCTACTGCACCATAGCGCGGAGGGAAATGGAATGTTTTAAGTTGTGCCATTACCCCCTCCCGCCGCGTATAGCCTGATTTAACACGCCGTTTTGTCTAAGATCCTTATCCCTCAACTCACGGTATTTTTTCGCCACATAATTACCGATATCAGCACCAAACGATTCCAAACCTGGCGTCGTTTGCTGTTGTGACGACTGACCATTATCCGCGATGTTTATATTTACCTGCGGGGCAGCACCGGAAGCACCTGAAGCCGCACCACCATAAACACTGACGCCCAAACGCCCATCTGGACCGCGCTTAAGGGGCAATATCCCCTCGGCACCCGCCTCACCCATCACCCCAGCGCCCTTGGCAAACGCGAAGAACGTCGGCTGGCTCACAATCTGCCCGCTATATGCGCTCAGCGATGGGGACGAATATGCACCGCCTTTGGCGTTAGCGAACATAGGGACAGCCCCCGGATTGTTACCAGCGCCGCCACTAAAAGCACCAAATAGACTCTGTAAGCCACTGGATATAGCCATTCGGTACGCAATGCGCGACAAATCAGAAATGATTGAAGTGGTAAAACTGCGGAAAGTGCTTTTACCCGTAGTAGAGAAAGAAACCAACGCATCCTCCATTCCAGAAAATGCACCCGTGAAGAGTGATTTCGTCATGCCAGCAGCATCGGCCGCTTGATCCTGATAGTTACTCCAGGCAGTGGAGGCTCCTGCCATCCAGTCACCTCGTAACTTGTCCTCTGCCGCATAATAATCCTGCGCGGCCTGCAGCTGACGCTTATAACCGGCATCGTCCAGGCTCCCGCCCTGGTTTTGCCATCCCTGACTAAGTTGGGCAAAAGTGCTTTCACGCTGGGCGGCACGATCCCCCAGGCCGACACTGCGCTGCATCGCCTGCTGCTTCTCGGACATTTGAGTGACATATTTGGTCGAGGCGTCCTGCAGTTTGTTGAGCCGTTCCTGCTGAGCGATTTGATCGCCGAGCGCGGCTTTCTGTTCCGCCAGCGCCAGTACTTTATCCTTGCTGGATAACAGAGACTTTTCCTGTGCGGAGAGCTGACGCTTACCAGCAGCCTCCTCCAATACAGTGAACTGCGCTTGAGCTTTCCATAGATCCTTGCGCTGCTGGCTTATCGTGTCATTCAGCCCACTGTGCTGGCGTAGTACCTGCAATTGAGCCTGCAGAGCCAACATCTCTGACTGCGTACTATCTGTCGCCCGTTCACCGGCAGGTGTGCGGTATTGAGGCCCTTTTGGAGTTTTCGGATCCTTAAACTGCTCGTTAATTCGTTGAATCTGTTTATCACGTTCTGCTGCAGTCTTGATGATGCCGTTGTTGAAGGCTTCATTCGTCTGCCGGATTAATTTCGCACGCTTTTCTTCCTTGGTCTGCAGCGTGGTAGCCAGTGCATCCTGTTGCTGCGCAAGGCGCAGACGTTGCTGCTCATTTTCCTTTTGCTGCTGACCTATGGTTTGTATGCCCTTCTCCGCACCGCGGCGCAGGCTTAAGGCATCAAGCTGGAAATTGAGCAAATCCAGTTCTTCACGCCAGGCTTGCAACTTGCCGTTCTTCTGGTTGTACCCAGTACGTTCAGAGTTTGCGATCTGCGCCTGAATGCTTGCCGCACGGGATTGCAGTTCGGCGGTAGCTTCACCGGCCGTCTTGTCACGGAAAACACCCGTGATGGCATCCCACATGCCGCCGGCCATATCCTTCAGTGTTCGCATGTAAGATTCAACCGAGGAAAGTTCGGTTTTCATCTTCACTGCGGCACCATGCATCGCATCAGCCGCAAGATCTGAGGCCAATTTCACGGCATCCATTTGCCGCCCTTGTTCCTCAAGCGAGCGGATGTTGGCGTACTGTTCTGCCGTCAGGAAATGCAGGCTTTCATTCAGGGCCAAAATGCCCTGACTGGGATCCTTGGCTATCGCGGTAAACTTGCCGGCCAACACATCCAGCCCTTCGCCACTTTCTTTGGAATAGGCGGCGATAGCCTGGCTCACCTGTGAAAAGTTGGTACCGGACGTGGCTCCGGCTGCGATCAGCGCCTTCAAAGAATCAGTCACCGCAGTGAAAGACTGCCCGGCCGCCGTACCTTGATAGACTAAATCCTGCAGCCCCTGTTTCGTTAACCCGGATACTCCGTTGGTCCGTACAAGTTCTCGGTTAAGATCGGCAATCCGCTTGCTGCTGTCATAGGCATCATAAGCCAGTAACCCCATCACCGCGGCGGTGCCACCAATAAGCAACCGTGCCGGCGTTAACAGACTGAGCATTGCTTTTAGTGCATTACCGGCACCACCAAAGCTATCTTTGATCTGGCCACCTTGCTGAATGGCAACCAACCAAATCGGGGCGCCGGATGCTAATGAGGTGGTAATGTCGGTGATCTGCATCGGCAATTGGCGCATCGCCATGCGATATTGGCCAGCCGAAATCGCACCGCGTTTCCAGGCATCCTCCTGTTCGCGCATCTTGGCAATCAGCGGTGCTGCCTGTTGAGAAACACCCAATTGCGCCGCTTTGTACTCCTGAATCTGTGATGCAGTTTTCCCCTGCAAAGTAATCTGTTCACGAAGCTTCTGCAGGTAATCGTCCTTGGACTGAGCTGCAGCACGCTCCGCCTGCGCCAACGCACGTTCTTTAGTTGCCGTCTCAGTTACCAGGGAAAGATAGTCACCCTGAGTAATGTTGCCGGATGCCCTGGCAACCCGGATCTGTTCCTGAATAACCCGGAGTTCTTGCAGACTATTTTCAGCACCCTTAATCGCATCAATTTGACGGAAAAATGACGCTGTGAGGCGGTCCTGTGCATCGCCGGTCACCTGGGATTGCTGTTGCTCTTCACGAAGTCGAGCACTGAGCTCAGCAATGCGCTGATGCGTTTCATCGACAGCACGCGATGCTTCAGACCATTTCCCTTTCATGCCATCCACGGCAATCGCCTGGCTGGCCTGCATCTTCGTGGTGGCACTGGCGCTATTTTCAGCTATCCCACTGATTGTTGCTGCCTGGCGTTCCGCCAGACGACGCATACGATCGGTAGACACATCCGCCTTACGGCTTGACTCGAGCAACTGGCGCTCAACGCGGCCCATCTGCTCCTGAAAAGAGACCGTGTTTGCATCCAGATTGACGACAAGATCAGCAATCTGTTCCGCCATAGCGTACCCCTCCGAAAATCCCCTCCCCGATAAACATCAGTTCATCGTCTGTTTGCTCTGCTTCCGGCTCGGGTAAAGTTAATATGCTGAAATCACCGGGGTAAATTTCTTCGTCACCGGACGTAAACAGAGCGACCAAGGTTGCTTTGAGTGATGAAAACTCAGCATCAAGCAAGGCATCCGAAAAACGGTTTTCCCGGTAATATCCTGCCCACTCGCCCAGTTCCGTCGAACTGATCTCTGAAAGCATCCGCCGCCAGTCCGGGCGCTTAAACTCACGCGCCAGGCACATGGCAAAGTGGATTTCGGAGGCTAGGGCTTTTCCGGGGTGAGGTCTTCCTCTGGTTCTGGGAGGGCATGTTCATCGACATCTGAAGATTCAACCTGGGCCGGTATCATATTGCTCAACACCAGGACCTTCTGGCTGCAGCCGGCAATGGCCGCGCCGGACCAGTCTTCCAACACAATCTGTTGCAGTGTTTCCGCATTTTGTTTTTTATCACTATGCAAAAGTGATGCGGCCACCAACCAAGCGTTAATGCGTAATTGCATGGTTGTAAAAGCGATATTTCGATCAGAATCACTGGTATCTTCAGGAAGTGCGTCGAACTCATCTGCCACTTTCTTAATAAATGAAAGATAATCAATACGTTGCAACCCTGAAAGTTCGCTAATCTCGACCTTCTGATCGGCATAGTCAAACGTGTCTTTTTTCAGCATAAATCCACCAATTAAAAACGCCCCTCGCGGGGCGCTGCATTAAAAAATTAGGCTACAGTGATCTTGGCAATGGCCACCAGCAGACCATCGTTTGTCATCCCGATGATATCCACGCTACCGGCTTTTACCCCTTTCACTTTGGCCACATTGCTATTTTGAGTTACCGTGGCCGTCGCCGGCGCAGAGGTACTCACACGCAAACCGGCATCAGTGGCATTGGCTGGCAGAACGTTAAAGGTCAAGTCCACCGTCGCCCCGACTGCAACGTTTGCGGTGGTCGGCGCGACAGTCACACCAGTGACTGGCACGACCGGCGAATTTCCGTCTTCGGCAATGTACGGCCGCCCGGTATTGGTCACCTTGATAGAGCGGGTGATCACCTCTTTGGCGGTCACGGTTTTCCCCAGGCTGCTTACCCAACCCTTGAACACATCAACGGCGCCATTTGGGTACTTGATCTTGTAACCACGTACCTCCCCGGAATGGAACCACGCTACCAGACCTTGCTGGCCGGTTTCGCCGGGCTTCCAGGCTAACGTGAGATTTGCCTCACCGGCGGACTTCGCCCCCTGTGCCGTGGCATTCCAGTCAGCGTCTTCATCATCCAAATAGCTGTCGTCATAGGAGTCAGCCGTGATTTCACCCGGCTGCAGTTCCTTGATTTTCGCCAGACGCGTCCACCCATCATCACTGAGCGGGTTGCTGTACGGGTCGCCACTGCCCGTATAAAGCCAAAAAGTTGTCCCGGCGCCTTTTACGGGCGCCAAAGGGTTTGGAGTTGCCATTATCAGGCTCCTTACATGGTATAGGTCAGTTGGTAGGAAAGATCGGCGGCGCCCCAGGTGGCCATTTCATCATCCCGTTGGTAGTCGTAACCCACGGGAACCATGGTTTCTGCCAGGCTGGCCATATCAGGAATATCATTCAGGACAGGATAGATTTTCTCTTCTACCCACTGATCCAGCGCCGCATCAGGTTGGCTGGCTTTGAGGTACACCACGACATGCAATATGGCGCGCCAACTGTCCTCATCCATCGATGCACCCGTATAACGTGCATCATCAAGAAATACGGCCACTGCCGGCAAATCGTTTTCATCGACAAATGCTGGGCGGCCGTCGAAATAGGTCACATCTCCGGTGATTGTTGCGCGGCAACGGTCCAGTACCGTGTTGCGGATCTCCGCATGCTTAATCATCCAATTTTCCTCACAAGATAAAGCCGCAGCTGGTTTTTCAGGGCATACCCCATTTCCTTGCCCATATCGGTTTCCAGTAAACGCCGCGTCTCCTCTTGGTAGGCTTTGGTCAGCGGTGTCACCAATGGGATTTTGACGACCTCGATCGGATATCGTGACCGACCGACACGCCTCATTACATGCCATCGACCGTTGGCCAACTGCTGTATAAATGCGTTGCGGAAGGTATAGCGCCCAATCTTCAGCACGCTTCCCTGCTTACCCACAAACCCAACGCGGCGGGATAGCTGCATTCGTGCCGCTCCGAGCTTGATAGCCGGCAAATTACCCCTGTTGATCGAGAGCGTCGCTCGTGGTGGATTTTGTTCGGCACTGGCCCTGCGCAATCGGGCACGCTGCCTGATGAGTTTCTGTTGCACCCGTACATCTTCGGCCACCAGCTTGGTACTTCGACTGATTGCCCGCCCGGCCACGCGGTTGAGCGATTGCGCCGTCGCGCGCGGCACCATAGACTTGCTGAGGGTGTTCAGATTACGAATGGCCTGTTCAATGCCTTTCATGGCTGCTCCCCTATTCAATCCAGATGTGCGGCTTACCGTTGAAGATCTGGTAACGCGTCACGATGTAAGTTTTTCCGTCAACCTCCACTGGATCATTACGTCGGGGCCGGTATCCCTCGGTGAACACTACCAGCGAAATACCGTCCCCACTGACCGCCTGCAGCTCTGGTAAAAAATGGGCCTCTACTACAACATGAGGCGCGCCATTCAGCATGACAGGCTTGCCGAGCCGGGATTGTGTGACGCTGTCCATCCGCGCGGCCATCCTGTCAAACGGGTTAGCCATTGAGTTTTACCGCAATCACCGTGACGTCTTTTGCCGCAGCTTCCCAGGCATAGCCGGCAGCCACAGCGTCCGCCGCTGCCAACTGCACCACGCCATCTTTGATAAACACCTTTTTACCGGCCGGGATTACATCTGCCGCCAATTTAGGTAGTTGAAATACTCCGGAGACAAATCCATCACCGGTGCGGCCGCTGGCGATATCCGTGATCGCCACAGCGACCAGTTCCCCCACAATAACCGGGGCGCCACTGGTGATATTCGCTGTGGCCGTTATAGCGATGGTGTTACCGTTTTGCACGAAGTTCTTAGCCATTTGAAACTCTCCATACGGCCCGCGAAGGGGCCGAATTTCAGGTATAAAAAAAGCCCGTCAGGGCCGTAATGTTTGCGCTGCTGGCTTATTTGCCGGACGAGTAAGTCAGGCCGCGGTGATCGATCGGGGCTACGCCGGCGTCAATACGAACCTTGGTCGCGATACCGTCAGTGTTGAAACCTTCTTGCTGATCGATATATGGCACGTCAACGCCATTGAGATATGCGACCTCGATGGTGTCGCTGCCCTTGGCCGATGCCAGATACCACGCGGCCGGATCCGCGTCATCAAGGCGCGCCTCACCAATCACAGAGGCAAAGTTTTGGATCGGGTTGATAATGCCGGCATTGATATCGGCCCCTTTCACGCTGGCCGACTTGATTGTCTGATTGGCGATCGTTTCCAAAGCGGTCGGTACCAGCAGGAAGGCTGGGCGAATGTTCAACGAGCGGCCGGTGGTCGGTTCTTTCTGCGTACGCATCAGCTGACGGGCTTTGTCCAGATTAGAAACGTCAATGGCACCGGTGGTCATGTTTTTGTGGTCGGCGCTGAACAACTTTTTACCATCTGACATGACTTTGTTATCTACCAGCACGGCGTAGACCAGATCACCGATCGTCGCTTTCGCTGCGCGGCCCATCTTCATCGGCACATCCGTCAATTGGTTGAGATCGTCGTTGATGATGGCCTGGCGGGTGATAGAGAAAATTTCCCCATAGGTGGCCAGCGCAATTTTTTCACCGCGATCGCCGGTGGTTACATACTTGTACTCGGCCCCCTCACGCACCTGACGAAGAGAAGGGAACCCACCCAGACCGACGCGGGTCGCAGTTTTAAAGTCTGACAGTTGGCCTTTTTTGGTCCACTGTTCAAACGTTTCGGCAGCTTCTTCCCAGCCCTGCAGAATCGACTTGTTCGCAACATCCAGCAGAATGTTGCCAAAGTCGGACGTGCTGTGCGTCAACGCCAGACCGACCATTTGAACCGGATTGAGCGACGAAACGCTGATCCCTCGCTCGGTCAGCGACATACGCGCCAACTCGCGAAGCGTCATGCCGTTATAGGCGTTGCTGTTATCACGCTCTTCATAACCGGCGCGGGCCATCAACATTTGTCGTACACCGTCGCCGACAATGTTGCCGTTACCAATATGACCTTGTCCGCCAGGCAAGGTTTTGTCTGAAGGCGTCGCCCCTTTGCCCAACATCTCCAGCAACTTGTCTTTTGCCGCTGCCACGGTGCAATCAATATCAGCGATGCAACTCGCCTGCAGATCCATGTGTTTACCGCCGAACATGGCAAACAGGTTGTTGATATCTGTCACCCGGGCTTTCTGTTCAGCAACCACTTGCGCACGAATCGTGACTGCATCAGGATTTTCCTGCGCGACCGGTTGTGTTGGCTGCGGAGTCGGCTGTGGCGCCGGAGTGGTGCTGTTACGCGGTGGGGTGATCAGGTTACGGATAGAATTTGGCATTTTTTCAAAATCCTCAATGCGTTTGGAATGAATACAGGCCATGGCCTGCAGAGAGGGGGTGACCTGATCAGCGAAACCTAAAGCAAGGCATTCTTTGCCATCCATCCAGGTTTCATCATCAAGCATTGCGGCGACTTCTTCTGCCGACTTTCCTGTTTTGGCGACATAAGCCGGGATCAATACGTTCTCGACCTTATCCAGCAAGTCTGCGTAATCCCGCATGTCATTGGCATCGCCGCCGGCGAATCCCCAGGGCTTGTGGATCATCATCATGGTGTTTTCGGGCATGATGACGGGGTTTCCAACCATCGCGATGACTGAAGCCATCGAGGCCGCCAGGCCATCAATATGCACAGTAATAGACGCACCATGGTTTTTCAGGGCATTAAAAATGGCGATGCCGTCAAAAACGTCGCCGCCAGGAGAGTTGATATGCAGATTAATTTGGGTGATATCGCCCAATGCTTGCAGATCTTTAACAAACTGCTTGGCCGTAACCCCCCAGTAACCGATCTCGTCATAGATGTAGATATCGGCGGCGCTGTTGGCCTTGGCCTGCATGCGAAACCAGGAGTTATTTCTTCCGGCGTTCGCTTTCGGACGACGACTCGTCCTGTTTCGTTGCTTCGGCACTGGTGCCTCCTTTGTCGTTGGCGGGATCGGTATCAAACACCAGCCCCAGTTTGCTGTTTTCGTCAATTTCTGCCTTGCGCCGGCGCTTAACTTCAGACGGGTTGGCACCACGGGAACGGATCCAATCACTTTCTGTTGCTGCACCACCGCGCACCTGCACTTTCCAGCCGTTGGCCTCTTTCAGCGGGTCAATCCACGGCATCACCGGGCCGCTGTACACGGCATTAAACAGTGATTTCATGTCGAGATCAGCCGGTGTTTTGATCACGCCAGAGGTGATCGCCATCTGCAACCAGTTGCGGTAATTCGGACGGGAAATGGCTGCCACAAATGAGTCTTGCAGGATGTTGTAGCCTTCAAATGACTCCACCAGCTCTTGCCGTTGGGATGAGTAGGTGCCGTTATAGTCCCGTGCAATGCTGGAGTAACTGCCACGGCTGCCTGCAGATACCGCACGCAACTGCCCATTACGAAAGTTTTCAAGATTTGGATTGGGGCGATCGGATTTGATCATGCCGATATCTTCACCAGGCTGTAGCCCATCAAAGAGCATGCCCGGCACGATCTCCATTTCACGCTCCTCCTTGTCTTCGCTTTCTGGGTACGACTGGCCATCGCCTTTTTTAACGTACATGCCAAGCGCGGCGGCAATACGTGCTGCCGTCAGTTCAGCATCTTCGTAATCCTTCAGCGCACTGAGACGGATAAGGATGCCGGACAGCAAACTGTTGCCCCTGATCTGGTGAAGTCGGCGCACAAACTTCAGGTGCAACATGTTGTCGGCGTTGATTTCCTTGGTGTCACCCAACGCGATACCCGATGTGGTAAGTGATTTATGAACCTGATACTTGATAGGTCGTCCCCAGGCATTGAGGAAAATCCCCTGGCACAAACCTTTACCACTGTCATTGCTATCCAGAGGCACGAAATCGGGCTCCAGCGCTTCCAGCCAGAATGGCACCCCTGCCTGCGGAGTGAGTCCGGGGACTTTCCCCTGAACCATCTGACAGAACACTTCACCGTCGCGCAGCCAGGTTCGAGCCAGTAACCGTTCCATCACCGGGCGGGTATATTGGCCAGTGACTTCGGGCGCCACAGACCATTCGGCCCAGGCAGCACGGATTTCTTTAGCCAAATCGTCAGCCACCGCCCCCGTTAGCAATAACGGCTGCGGCTCAACAATAATCCCCCGGGCGCCGACAATCCTCTCCTCCATCTTGTCCAGCAAGCCGATCACCAGATCATGGTTGTTGTCCAGCCAACGCGCTTGTTCGCGTAAGGAGCGCCCACCAAACTGCGTCAGCTGATTCGCGTTACGGTTCTCACGTCGGGCCTTATGGGTTCGTGTCGGCATCACCGCCTCATAAGCAGCAATCTTATAGCGAGCTTGCAACCTTCCCGCTTTCCAGCCTGGGGAAATGATGCCGATCACGTCATCGATAAAACTCATGGGAACCTCGCCACTTTGTACATCGGCCGTCCGCGGCGCGTCGCTGTCAGACTCGTCAATCGCCGCTCCCAGGACTCTCTGCCTTTGCGGATTTCTGACAGATTTTCCATCGTCATGGATTGGCCGTTAAACGTGATCGACTTTCCCTCCAAGACTGATGTTTCTGCGTCCAGGTAGCGCTGGATCATGTTTTCGATATCGGCCTGATTCATACCCACCCTCCGGATGAATTTATGGGTGCCCACGCTGAAGGTTTACTTTCAGGGGCTGCGGTTTCTTTTTGTTCGGTAATTCTTTCAGATGTGGCAAGAGGAGCAGATTTGGGTGAGGGAATTGAGGTCTCGGTCATTTCAAAGGGTTGTGCCCAAGGGGGCGGTTTTTCCCATTTGATCTTCTCGTAGCCACGCAATATTACCAACGCATGGGCATAGACCATCAGGTCAAATGCCTCGTTGGCACCACGGCCCGGCTTCTTCCACTTGCCGTCTGGCCCGCGCTCTTCATACGTCAGCTCGTCATAGAACCATTCACCGATCCAATCAGGAAAATGCACATAGTTAATCCCCGGCGTATCACGTAGCAGCGCGTTATTAATGCGATCTTTCAGAGCATTGGTTTGCAGAAGATAAAGCGGCACATCCCCACGCGCTTGCGCGCGTCGGTTTGAACGTTCCGTGTTATCGGGGAATGATTTACTGATCAACTTACTGCGGGCTTGGCTGTCACCCTTGAAGAGGTAAACACGTTTATGCACACCATCACGGCGGCACTTGCGCCAGAATTCGTACGCATTACCCGTGACACCGTCCTCACCGCCGGAGTCCACAGCCATGGCCAGCACCGGCATTTTGATGTCGGGGTTCTTGTCCAGCGGCCAGGCTTTATCCAGCACATCAGTTCGCAGCAAATCCCAGTCTTCAAGATAAGCGGCAGGATCAATTGGCAGGCTTTCACCATTCTTATCAAATCGCATCGACTGCCTGATGTTGTAGCGGTCCACCAGCCAGCGCTCGCCATGTGCGCCATATCCCATGATCTGCACGACAAAACGACGATTTTTCCCACCCTGAACGTCTACCGTTGCCACAAGGAAACGAACGCCCTCTGGTACAGCACGTTTGGCGATCTCCTCCGCCCTGGCCATCAGGGCATCCGACTTTCGCTGCTCAGAAGCTGACTTCGGCAAATATGGCAAACCCCAGTCAGTATTGATGACCGCTTTCAACGTTTCTTCACTGTCGGTAGCTTCAAACGTTTGCTCAGCCGTCAGTAATTTGTAAACCAGCTGCGCCCAGGTCTGGTATGCAGCTGCGGGCCCTTCCATCCAGAATGAAGCGATACGTGACCGCCGAACGTCACCGTACCTTTCCCCATTGGATCTTATTTTTTCACCGTCCTTTAGCCATACTCCCCGCCCGTTAAGTTCGCGCTTTTGGTTGGCCTCTATCCGGCCAGCGCAGTGGGGACATTGAAGAAAAGCTGCTTCGCTGGCGATCACCGGATCTTTATGTTCACGGAATCCCGTCATGTTCGATTTCGATGGCTGGAAATATTCGCCGCAATGCGGACACGGCCAGTACCAACTACGACGATCACCACGGTTATACAAAGACAAAATCCCGGTGGTTGGCGGTGCTTCGTGCGGGGAGGTTTGTCGCCATTTGCCGTTGATCTCCCGCCCTGGGGAACTTTCAACCAGCGTCATACCTGAAGACATAAAAGTGGTGGTACGCTTGGATGCCAGCGTGAACCCATCGCCTTCCCCATCAATATCGTCTGGCCAGCGGTCATAATCCGTCAGGGCTACAAAACGATAATCCGAAGAAGACATGATGTTGACCGACGGCCAGCCGATCTTCAGGTAGTTGCCTGCCCGGAATGTTTTGTCATGGACGTTATTGTCATTTGTTCGTGGGCTAAGACGTTCCGCCACCTTTTTACTGACACGAAAAGTCCTGTCGAGACGCTTTTTAGAATGTTCGCGGGCTTTCTCTTCTGTCATCTGGATCAACAGGAAATCCGCAGGGTCACAAACAATGGTATAGACGATCCAGCCGTCGATTAACCCCACCGTTTTTCCCGTACGCGCAGGGCCAACAAACACAACTGCATCATATTCCCGTGATGCCAGGCAGTTCATCGGCTCGATGATATAGGGGGTTAGCGTTGGGTCCCATGGAAGAGAACTCCCCGCCCCCATCGGTACCCGCATAAATTTTGTCACTGCCTCCGCCACAGGCATACGCCGTGGTGGCTTCAGCAATGTGGCAACTTCACGACGCAAGGCGCTGGCCGATGCGTAACAATTAACTGTCATCGTCGCCATCCTCAATCGTCATAACTTCCGCCGCCAACATTTCCCGCATTTCATCTATTGCGACCTGTGCCTCGGCTATTTGGTCAGGTCGCCAACCTCGGTCACGCTCTAACTTATCTGGCCAGGTATCAAGCACCTGAGAAATTCCTTTAACCAGTAATGCCATTTCACGATGGGCCTCTGACGCCGGTAGCAACTGTTTAAGTGATTCTTCCAGCTTGATGCGCTCGTTTTCCGACTGATACCAGTCCTTACGGTCTTTCGGCCCCATCTTGTCAGGGTTTTGAATATCATCAATATCGCCAGGCTCACTCACACCGAACAATACCGGCCCCACATCTTTCAGGGCATAAACAGGGTTGCCTCTCACCGTATCGGCGATCGGCGTATTGGCTTCAAGCAACCGCTTTCTTACCGTGCCGCGGTTCAGCCCAAAAGCTTCAGCAATCTTCGCTACGCTCCAGTTGTAGGCGTCCCCCAGATTGCTGATATTGGACATTGACACCTCACGTTGTCAGGTGAAGTCACGATTTATTTCGTTAACTCAAAGGGTTGCAAACTGGTCAGATGACAGTGGGTTTGAAGGTTTGTCACCTGAAATACGTTTTTATTTCTATATTTCAAATAGTTATAACACCTGCTGCCGACAGCATGAAAATTCGAAAACTAGCCGTTTTCCGCGAGTCCGCCGCCCCGTGGCAAGGGTCCCCCCTCGGGAGTACCTTTTGATAATGATTATCATTTATTGAGATGAAGATAAAAGCCGCCAGCCCGCTGATACAGGCTGATGGATTCATGCATAAAAAAACCCGCCGTAGCGGGTCGTTATCAATGTTCTGTTACTTCTTGCCGTTAGCCTCTGCCATTTGCAGATAGACGGCAGCAGAACCGGTAGGGAGTGATTTACTTACCCCTCGATAATGCGCCACCCGCTCGCGGAAGTATTCACGCAAATGCTCAGGCTGCTCTCTCTCTACCTGCTCAGGTATCACCGGCTGGTTCATGCGCTCTTTGTACGCTACGCCTGACGCGGCAAGGTCTACGTTCACCTTGTCCATTTCTTCTTTTGGCAGATTGCCGAGATTGTATGACATGAGTTCCTCCTGTTGGGGAGGATTATACATCAGCATTATCAGTGGCACTCAGTGAATGCCACCTGTAATGCTTACTCTTCTACTACTGCGCCTTTTGGCAGCTCACGACCGGCATAAACCGCACAGCCCGGATGGTTCTCATCCTCGACAGCGTGCAGGTCACTCTCATCAAACCATGCACTTACGGCTCGACCATCGCCAGCCTTGTAATGCACAAAGTAAGAGTTCTCATGTGCTGAATATTCGGCGCGGCCTTTCACCTCGCCCCACTCATCGCTGATGGAGATATTTACGAGCTGGTTTAATTCGAATTTGAACATTTTCCGATCCTTATTATTTAATTGCGGTTGCCCGCCATTGATTCAGTGTGGCCACCTGGCCGGCGCAGATTGATAAAGCGGTTTGCAGTGCCAGCGCATGGCTGCCGATATCACCCCAGGTGTCACCCTGTAGCGTTGGTTGCTCGCAGGGTTTAAATACTGACTCAGGGGGTAACAGGATGATCGGTGCTGGTGGCTGTACCGTCGGGCTGGTGCATGAGGTCAAGCACAGCACCAGGAGCAGCACGATTGGCGCACTCATCGTTTTTGATAGCATCCCGGTATTTCCTTTGATAGATGTCGCTTTGCTGACGCAATTGCTGCTCTCGTTGCTGCTGCGCTGCCATCAATACGCGGTTCTGTGTGTCCTGAGTTTGGAGCATGGCAATCAACCCGGCCTGCTGCGCCAGCGTCTTCTGTTGCTCCGTAACTTGCTGCCGGGCCAGTTCTAACCGATGTGACAACAGTGAGCTATAACCACCCAGGAAGATTGATACCACCAGCATAAGCAACAGGCCGCCACCAGCTAATTTAGTCAGCCAGCCACTCATATCAGCACCTTGCTAGCAGTAGCCCAGCGTGCAGCGCGGTCATCCAGACCATTGAGTCCGCCGTTAATACGTTTGGTCACCCACTCGATATCGTTGGCGTTTCGACCGCAGTCGCGGGACATCCAGAACCACCCGGCAGAGCGCATCGCGTTAGCGTAGCTTTCCAACTGCTGGGGATTGCCTACCAGGTCGAGTTTCAACGCAGTGCCGCATGTCCGGTAGTTGTCTTGCCCTGTCACTTGAATCAGGCCGCGTCCGCGATATTTCCAGCCATCTCCGCGTGCTTTGTTGCCCAGGCGATCGGCGTATACCAGGTTAGCGATAGCCTCTGGGTTGGCTTGGTGTGCAGCAGTTCGACCAAGCATGTCCGCCTGGTAACCTGAAATGCGCTTGCCGAAGGTAGAAAGCAGACCTTGTGGCGTGTAGTTCAGGTTTTCCACCGTCCGGGTAAATCCGCCAGACTCATGGCCAACCTGTGCAATAAACATCGCCTGCGCTGCCGGTTTGGTAATCGCGAACTCTGCGAACGTAGCGATCAGGTGCGGGTACCAACGCGCAGCTAACCCGGCGCTTATACCTGCCGCCTTTTGAAAGTCGTTTTGTGTCATTGTGGCCTCAGGGAGTGCAGCAGCTTCGCGATGTTCCCCTTAACCCGGTACAGCGCGATGCAGATAATTAGGTTTGCAGTGATAACGCCCCAGTGGGTGTCCTGGTACTGCTGTGCGATGAAGCGGAAAGGGATCCACGAATAAACCGCGATGAGGAACCATGCCAGCCAGGCTAACCATGCCCGGTGCCGGTATCCCGTCTTTCTGAAGAATGCCAGCCGGCAGACTATCGCCGAGCACAGCAGAACATTTAGAACTACCATCGGATCGCTTTGTGTCAGCCGAAGCCACATCAGCGCTAATTCGTTAGTTACCATTCGAACCTCCTCGCCACTTGCTAAACAGTGACGTCGGATCCTCCATCTTCTCACTGATGAAGGTCAGCAATTTGACGGCCACCGCCGAGATGATCAGTGCTCCGAGCGGCTCTAATGGGGTGTCGTTGTAATTCAGCCACCCTGCAAGTTTTGCACCTGTGACGCTGGCACCCAGAACACCGGTACCGAAGGAAACGACAAAAGAGAATGCTTGCCGGATGCGCGGGATGTCTTTGGCCTGGGTTACGTAGAACATCGCGCCAATAAAGGCACCGAAGATAATCCCGTAATCAACGCCTGCCGCCGGAGCCGCAGCAGTGGCAACGCCAAGCGACAAACCAGCGGCCGTGGTTAATGGATCGGACATCGTTACTCCTCATTGCTGTAATTGTCCTCTCCATACCGAGGGCATAAAAAAGCCGTGGTCTATGCCACGGCTAATAGGGTTCAGCCACCAGCCGTAAACGAATCGGCTCATGCCAGGTGTGTGTCGGATGTTGGCTGGGGCTGAAATGCAAAAGCCCCGGCGATTAGGCCAGGGCTTTATAAAATCTGTTGCTCCAATAAGCTAAGCAGCTAAGATAAATGATGCGTTCAAAGCTAATAGTAAGTCGAAGGTATTAATATAAGGCACATTAAATTGCGCACAAATGTTAGGAATCAGAAACTTTTTTTTACACCGAACGTCAAGTCTCTCATGCGTAACTATTGTGCTTCCCATCGTCATCGCCTTAGCAATTAACCATGTATCAGCTCCTCGTAAAAATTCATCCATTGCACCAACAGACATAGGCACTTGGGCTTGTTGTTGAGCAACATATTGAACGATAGATGCTAGGTTTTTTTGGGTTTCTACTTCACTAACGGGCAGAAACAATGGTTGATTCTGTAAAGCCCAGTCCTTTAGCTCATCATTACCACTGATTAATTCATCATAAACATTTTTTATGCTGAATATTTTCCCACCAGCAGAGCAACGCAATAACCATTCCCAAAACGCAGGACAAAAATCCATGTGATAATATTTGTTTTTTGCCTCTATCAAAACGTTGGCATCAATCAGATATGTCATGCGCCTATTTCCGTTGCATATTTCCTAAGTTTTGCCGGTGCTATGCCCAACAACCTACCAGCATCTCTTAACAAGACTCTGCCACTGAGTGTCTCGTTAAGGATGGCTTTACTAAACCGTGCACTATTCTTGTTTTGGGCTATGGCATAGAAATTCCCACCGCCCCCTTCTTTGGCATGAAACTCTGCCATTAATTCTTGATAATACTCGTTGTATGCATGCACATCAATAAAGCCAAGATCATATGCTCTTCTTGCAATAACATAACGGCTAACATGGAGCATTTTAGCTAGGTCAGCTGCGTTTTGGCTGAGAGATTTTTCTGCATCCCAATGAGCATGCATTACTCTTTCAGATGCAAGGAACTCACCAGCGACTGCATTACAGAATCGCTCTTCTTTACGTTCTTCATGAGTGCTAGCGGTAGATATTCCGCTTTTACCAATCCAAAGATGTGCAAGTTCATGCAGCAAGGTAAACAATCTAGCGGCAGGTGCATCGGTTAGATTAATGAACACAACAGGCGCATGCGGATCACTAATAGCAAACCCTCTAAACTCTTCAACATTTAAAGGGCGATGAGTATTATTTCCGACGATCCCACTTCTCATTACTAAAATGCCAGCTTCTTCCGCAGATTCCACAATTTTTCGTTGATACTCTTCCCAGGTAAGTCCTCTTGGGTTGAGATCATTTAGCCCCAACACGTTGCGTATGTCGCTAGCTACATTTACTGGGTGATCTCTGAGATTGAAGGAGTCAATGAACGTTAGTGGCTGCGCCTCCTGATCGATGAGATAATCTTTATACCATTCTTGTTTACGAATAACAGAGCGAATGGTATCCAGCATATCAACGCTAGCGTTTTGAAGCTCATGGTTACGGATCGTTCTCAAGTCAGGTATTGGTATAGGCTCAACAGGGGGTTGTGCAAGGAAAAAGTATGCAAACGGAATGTGCAATTTGTTAGCTAATTTTTGTGCCTGCGCAAACGTAGGATTAGCGTTTCCATCTTCCCAACTGATTACTTTTTCTACTTTAACCCCAATACCTGCGGACAAAGCATCCTCAGACATTTGAGCTCTCGCTCTTGCCCAGGAAAGTATTTGTGGATTGATTAACGCAAATTCAGCCATTTTATTTAGGTTTTTCAATTAGTTAATAAAAAAACCATACTCGTCCATTACCATTAAGGTAAGACTACCGTACAGACATGTTTTTTTCCATAAAAAACCCCGCAAATGCGAGGTTTTTTGATTGGATAAGCTACGTGACTGCGTAACCACTCTTATCAGACTAAAACACAATTTGCGGACCGCGTTAGAGGTTTTTCATAAATATTTTCGCGCTCGGTCTCCGGGTCCATCTCAAGCCGGATGTCCAGCATCGACAAACACCCTTCAATGAAGTTTTCCCCCATCTGCAACCCTATCCGGATCAGCTTCTCGTCCTTCTTGAATGACCTGGCTATCGCGCGTTTTTGCATGTTAAAGATGTAGTGCAGCACGATTAGCTCGTACTCATCTGGTCGGCGACGCTTGAGTCGTGCCATACAGCCTTCAATCACCAATCCATCATCGTCGCAGCAAGACAACCGAGATTTACCCGTTTGCGGGATAAGCCCCTTAAACCCTGCTGCAATTGGCGAGTAATCCACCCCGCTGTTATCCCCTGATGCCCAACCGCCCCAACGCTCTAAAACTGCCTGAATGTCTCTCATGCTTTAATCTCCAGGCGTCTGGCCCGCATGCCAGCTCGCCTATACTCCACACTTATGAAATGGCACCGACCGATATTGAATGGTCAATGAACTTGAACCACGCCTCGATCTGACTGCCGTACTCTTCTTCCCACCGTGACAGGTCACGATGCAATTCATCATGATGTTTCCGGCATAGTGGGATGGTGAAAAAATCATGGGCCTTGGTACCCATACCGCCTTGGCCATGGCCGATGATGTGGTGAGGGTCATCCGAAGAACCGCCACAGCAGGCGCACGGCTGCGACTTCACCCACCGGGTAAACTTCTCGCTGGTCCAACGCTCCCGCTTCGGCAGCTTCAGAAATGACTTAGGCGGGGCCGGATCGATAACCAGCGTCTTGGCCGCTTTCTTAGCCTTCTCTGCCACAATCTGGCGTGCCGCCGGGGTGTGGGTGATATCGGCTTCTCTCTTCACTCCTGCTGACATGGTGTAAGGCTTCATGCGCAGCGATGCCGCCGCCACATCCTCAGGTAACAGATCCGTCAGCTCCATAACCCATGCCCACCAGCAAAGCTCCGGCAACGTCAGTTGATGGCTTTCTTCGAACATGAAGTGACTGCAGGCCCGGTACACCACGAATTCCGCTATGTTTTGATCTGCCGTGGCGGAAAGCTCCGGCATGGTCTTATCGCGGTATAAATGCGAGTGATGCCAGCACAACCGGATAGCGCCAGATCCATAGCGCATCGTCTCCATGTTCTTGTCGTGATAGTCATCCTCAGCACATTGGCGCTGGCAGTCAGGATGGCGATCTAACCAGCTCTCCAGGCTGTTGATGCCACCAGCGGCGGAAAGGACGCGATCATGCTGGAAGAACGGACGGAAGCGCGGATCAATGGCCAACTGCTGCTTAACCGCCGGCAGCGCACCAGATGGCATATCGCGAAACTCAGTCGGTACCGTGGCCACCAGCACCCGATCACCGAACATCGTCAGCAAGTCATTACCTGGCTTTAAGATGACCTGCCCCAGTTCGCGTACAACGATCGGCTTCAGTATCCCTCTCATATCTGCACCTCACTGATCCGTAGCTCTACCTTGCCGCCCTTGATGACCGGTCCCCAGCTCGCATTGATGCGTTTAATCTGACTGTCATCGAGCCACACACCAGCCTTGGTCATCGCATCAAACAGGCCCTTGAAGTAATTATCCAGGTCACGTCTGGCTTTGGTCGGTGGACAGAACACGACTTCAACAGCGATATCTGCACTGATTGGCTTCGGCCGGCGACGTAGCTGCTCAAACACCTGGGCGATAGCCTCGGCTTGAAATGCTCTGCCGCGTTCACTGACCAGAGTTCTGCCGCTCAACGAGCCCTTGTTCGGCGAGCGCCAGTAGCCGTTTACGCTTGGAGGGAATGGCAACGTTAAATTCATGCAGCCACCTCCCGCAGCGCCTGTGCGCCAATACTGAGTAGGTCAGCGCGGGACACGGTAGTGAACTGGCAACGTGGCTTGATGAACGGTCGCCAGATCAGAAGCATGCTGCCTTTGTTATTACCGTTTTTCCCTGCCTTACCAGTTTCAGCATTGATGAATGACAGGCGTCCGTCGGTGATCAACCTCACCTCATCGACCGACTGCAGCGCCAAAGAGAACCAACCCACCGACGGATCCGCCGGAAGCAGCATAACGACTGGCTGGTTTTGTGCGCGGCACTGCTCGGTAGCTTTTTCTACCCACGGTGTTGGTGCGCTGTAGGGAGGGTTGCACCAGATAGCACCGTAGCTCTCCCAGTCAACGGCCAACGCGTTATCTTTCTCCGTCAGGTACCGAGCACAAAGTGCGTTGCTGTGGTCCGCTGCGGCATCCAGGTAGAATCCAAACTCGACATCGAGCGCACTAAATATCTCGATCGGAGTCTGCCAGCGGTCTTTTTGCTCTGCAGGTGTTTGGCTAGCGCCGAGGTAATCAGATTTCATTTAAAGCCCTCCGTCGCCCTTCGTACTAGATAGCGGATCCCGTAGTAATCCCAGCCAAAGTGCTGGCGCTGCCAGTCTGTTAGCCATCCCTGAGAGATTGCGTATTTGCGGAAATCACCGCGCTCCTGCCATGTCCGGCGGGCCTCACGTAACATCCACCAGCGATACACCCGGTGTGCCACAGCCAGCAAAGGCAAAACTTCAATGCCTGATACACACTTCATGCGACTTGCTCCTCTACGGCTACCAGGCGGTAGAAATACACATACTTCCCTGACTCGCTTTTCTCTACCCGGCGCTCTTTGACCAGGCCGTGGAATGGTTTACTGAACTCACGCAGGCGGGCACTGATAGCTGGCTGAGTGTCGAAAACGCCATATATCTGCACCACCAGCAGCTCAAGGTCGCGGAGTGTTCGCCATGTGGCACCGGCGGCGGCATTACGGACACGGCATACCTGACTTTCTGGCCTATCTTTCAGGACGCCAGCACGCACCAGACGGCGAATACCGCTGTTGATACGGTCGCTTTCGAATACATCAACCGGGATCGTTAATTTTTTCATGATGACTCCCCCTCTCTTTTCGAGCGGATCCGCGCCAGCAGCTCTTCGCCCTTGCGCTGATATTTTCCGTCTTTGTCCATCAATTCTGATGGGGCCGGGATATGCTGCTGATGGGTGATCTGTGGTGCTGGCTGTGGAATTCGCTCGCCTTTCGCCAGGCGCTTAGCCCACCGGCCGAGGTGCAACTGAATTGATTTGCGGATCTCACCGTCGGTGTAGTTGTGCTGATGCATCAGGTGGCGAACGTCGATCACGATCCAGTACATGACCGGCACTGACCATTCAAAGTCCTCTGGTCTTGCATGCTGACCACGATTGGCGCTGTAGCGTTTGAACTCTGCTTCAACCTCATCGACTGATGGCAAACCAGCACTCTCAGCAGCCCCCGCCTTGCACCAACCAATGAACTTGCCGCAACTCGGCCAAAAATCGCTCTCCTGTTGGCGTGCCATGCGCATTCCAGCCTGGAGATGCTCTACAGCAGTGATCCCATTCTCGGCAAATGCGAGGATCCACTGGCGCTTTGCTGCTGCGACTTCTGCAGGTGTGCTTAACGCGGTCTGTTTTGCAGCCGGGAAGACTTGCATCAGGTTGGTGAATAACAGATCAACCAATTTTTCGGCGTTTCCGTTGACCACTCTCGCCTGTGGCTCCGCTGGCATCATCCGCGCCAAAGCTCCGCTATCGCGATTCTGAACAGCACTCATGAATTTGTTCATAGGGTGCTCTCCCAGGCTTCAGCAGTATTCCAATGACCGCCGGTTGCCGCCGGGCTAGTGCTCAGTTTCAACGTCAGGTCATCCCACTTTTCACGCAGCTTTGATGGGCTGAGGATGTTTTTGCACCAGAACGGATCCCGGTTAGCCTTCGCAAATAACTCGCAGATTTGTTTGTGGGTATGGCCATCCTGAGTGCTCATCAGGCGGATCTCGTTTGCCCAGTCAGCCCAGTTCGGTTCTTTTGGCCTTGCCACTTCGCCATCCGTCTCAGCAGCCTGTTCGTACAGCTTGACGATGCGAGAGCGGATCCACTCGGCGCATTTGAGGTCTTCTGCACTGCCCCAAATTTTTTTCTTGGCACTGAAAACGACAGCTTCCGGATGGCGAGATAAAAAAATGTCATCAGGGGAAAGGTCTGGTTGCGCAGCGACCTGACAAGAAGGGTTTTTGTCTTTAGGTTCTAATGACTGGTTCTGGTGCCACGTGGTGCCACAGGGGGTGCCAGCAGGTGACACAGGGGCTGTGCTTTCTGACGACTCCCCTATGCTTTCTCCTGACACACCTGTGTTTTTTGACGCCACAGGGGCTGTGCTTTCTGGCGACACAGGGTTATGCAGGGTCAGCATGTAAATGTTTGATGTATTGCCCTTTCCGTTATTGACGCCCAGCCGGTTCTCTTTAGAGAGCAGCCCCATTTTTATCAGTGCTGTGATATGAGCCTTTACAGCGCTCTTACTGCACTCGCAATGGTCAGCAATATGCTGATATGACGGCCAGCATTCGCCCTTGTCATTGGCGTTATCAGCCATCTTTATCAGCACCAGCTTACGCAGGGGATTGCCAACCTTTATGCTCATTGCTTGAGCCATCAGGTTCATACTCATGCTGATACCTTCTTGAATTTGGTACCGAAGTCCCGGCGAGGGCATGCGCAGTCATACGGATAGCCTGGGCGACGGAAAATGACGCGCTGATTAACCTGATCGACACCAATCACACGAACAATAACGCCGTGACTGTCACGACAATCCATTTCAAACGGCACGATTACCTCGTTTTCCATTGGATCCCCCTTTCAGGTGTTTTGGTGTATTGAAACGGCAATACTGCCGGGCTTGAGTAAGGCAATCGTCGTAGATGCGACCCTTCCTGCTGGCCTGGGACATACGGCGATACAGATCGACCGCCTCTTCTGCCCCCCCCCTAGCGACATCCTCGGAGAAGCCTTCGCCAACCAACTGCGTCACGACGTTCTTACGAATGAATTCGATGGGGTTCATAGACACACTCCCGGAGCCGGCAGTGCCAAATATTTAAAGCGAGCCACAACTTCCTGCAACGCGCTGTGGGTGACAGGCAACCAGCCGCCCGGTATTCTCATCACATAACGCAACGGCACCGGCGGTTTAGCGCAGCTTGCAGCTACACAACGAAATTGCCCACGCAAACGAGATTCTGTTAATCTGTTCATGCGTTAATTACTCCACACGTTTAGTTAATGCGCCCGACGCCACAGACCGCATATCTGTGGCGTCACCCTTTCCAAACATCAGTACAGTCACCGCGTAAATCTCAGATACCAGCGTCTGGACTCTGTAGCCCTTAGCCAGTAGCTTTTTGCTCTCGTCGTTGTCCAATACCCCATCAGCTGTAAATTCGTTATGGGCCTTAGCAAACACCCCCATCGCAGCCATCAATTCGTTGAACTTGTAGAGCAACTCCTCATTGCCCATCTGCTCGATTTCCGGCAGTTTCACGAACACGCCACCAGCGTGCTTGCACATAGCCTCGGTGATATCGCTACGGCCTGAGATCGATTCCATTTCTACAGCCATGCCCAGCGGCACAACCTGCCCTGACACCTGGCGCACCCGGTTACGCAATGCGTTCTCTGTACCGGACACAGGATCCAACTGCTGAGCCATCGCGCTGTACTTGCCTGGGAACTGAGTGATCAGCTTGTGTATCGCGTCGCTGATGTCGTCCTGGGTAGGAAAGTCTTTGTTGTCCACAAGGTTTCTCCGCTTCTGTGGTTTTTGTTAAGCTGCTGGGGCATTAACATGGTTGTGAATGAGGTCAGTAGGGGATTTATCTTGAAGGGATGCGAGTATTTCCGCTGTTGTCAGCTGACCATTAGTTGCAGCAACAATTGCAGGGATGTATTGCGATCGAATCCCTCCCCCGTTTAACCACTTACTTACCGCTGACTGATCTACTCCTACCTTTGTTGCGAGTTCCTTCTGGGAGCCAGCAAGGGAGATAGCTTTTTGGATAACGCCATTGATGCCGTTCATCTTTAGCTCCTATTACCTTTGGAATGTAAAATATGACCCAAGTAATAGATAAAGTCAATTACACCGGTCATTTGACGAATGATTACTTAGGGAATATTTTTCAAGTCATGAAAACACTATGTGAACGGCTTCAAATTGCTATGCAGAAAAGCGGGGTTACTTCCCAAAGTGAACTCTCGAGACTGTCTGGCGTTAACCAATCCATTATCTCCAAGATCCTTGCCGGTAAAAATGAGACTTCAAAATATTCAGGAAGGATAGCAGCCGCCCTGGGTGTTAGTGCTGACTGGCTGATAAACGGATCTGGAAACATCGACGGTGAAGATGGTCCAATTCAAAAAGTAGATGTGTCTCGTCTGGTTTCAGTATGGGATGCTACTGGCATGACAAATGATGTTATCTCATGGCATGAAAGCGTTCCTGACCGTTTTCGCGCTTATGTTATGCCGAAAAATACAGGAATAGGCCGGGCTCCCGTTGGAGCAATAACACTAGTAGATCCCGCAATCACTCCAGGAAATGAAGATCTTGTTGTAACTTGCATCAGAGGCGAAATTTCGACATTTAAGTTTTTAGAAGGCGGCGCAGGCTATGGTTTTTTAGCTGTAGATGATGACCGAGTGCCACTTTTTGAAGTGGTTGATTCTTCCTGCATAATTGGCGTTGTTGAACAAATCCTCATAAGAAAATTGCGATAGTAAACTATTTTGTCATCATCAACCGCTACTTCGGTATACTCCCCAGTCTTTTGTTTTTTAAACAAAATACCCATGAATTAACCTACCTTATGCCACTACGGGCACTATTGCCCGTACATAGGCATTAATACTGTTTATCCATACAGTATAATAAGCTAAGCATTAAAGATAACACTTTTTTTTGTTCCCTCCCTGCCACAACTATTACCTATGTAATATTTTTTATTCCCTTAACCTTGACTTTGATTATTACTCAAGTCATAGTTAACCCATCAGCAGCGAACAGGCAGGACGCCCACGAAGTAGCCGCCCGAGGCTCACGAAGATCGGGATGATTCGCTTACCAGGTTCACAGATGAGGGTTACACGATGGCACACGTAGACACAGCACTGCAGATCGAACAATTCAAAAAGATAGCGCCGGCTATCGTTGAAAATGTAAAAGCGCGTGTAACCAGCGAAATGGCAGTTGATGAAATCATGCATGCCATACATGAAGAAATCCTGAGTTTCTTCGTTAAGCAACAACAGATGGCTCTTGAATACGTGACTTTCAACGAAGACCAACGCGCCAACTTTGCCGCGCTAATGTATTCCCTGCTTGAGCCGTTGGCGGGTGCATTTAAAGGGATAGTTAACCCCAAATACGCGGCCTATGTAGCCGCCACGGGGAAAACTGGAGCACGCAATTTCATGGTTAACGCATAACACCCAGCGCGCCGTACGGGGCGCACCGAGGCAATCATGAGTGAACGAGGCGAATGGTGGTTGGTAATGGCTGTTTTTTGTCTGGATTTTTGGTTGGCTGTTGGTTTTATAGTTTTGGTGGCAGTCGCCGGGTGACCGGCGCACATCGGTATGCTCACTCGCCCTTTCCCTTAAGTCTGGGAGCAGTGGAGGATCCTAACTCATGAGTGAGCATACAGATGTGGTATCCGGTGATAGACGGACTTCCTCCCCGTCTGTGGGTTCAACTCCCATCACCACACGTAATGCGCCGCGTCGGCGGCACTGCAGCGAAAGCAAGCGCAGATATCCGACGAAGATTTGCTGTGTGTAGTGAAGTCTTTGCGGCTGTTCTGATTTGGGTTGGTGTCAGCCGCATTTTTTTCACACATGAGGTGGCGTACTGTTCCGGGAATTCCTTTTAATCCTACACAGTATAAAAGCCCGGCGCGGTGCGCCACCTGATGTGTGAGTAATTAACGGGAGCCAGCGCTATGCGGGCGTCTGGCCTCCATTCTTAAAACCCGATTTTCTATCTGCGAAAAGTTGCCAATTCTGGCAGGGCTTCGCTTTGCCGAAAATCAGTGTGGGGTGATTAACGATGATCAACACAATCACGATTGATACGGAGACTCTAGACGTCGAGCCCTCTGCCGTGATCCTTTCAATCGGCGCGTTTGCTTTCGACATTGACGACGTTCGTCAGACCCAGCAAAGCATCATCAAAGTGGCGCGTGAGGGTGAGCTGGCCGACTACTCAACCAACGCATTTTACTGCCTGGCTGACACCTTCGATCAGTTGATGAAAGGCCGTACCGTCAGCACAGAAACCCAGGCCTTCTGGCGCAAGCAAGGAGAAGAAGCGCAGGAAGCTTTAGTCGGTGACCGTGAACCTCTGTGCCAATCTCTTGGGCTGCTGTCCAACTGGATTAAACAACACCCTAACGCGCGGATCTTCTTCCGTGGTACCGACTTTGACGGATCGATCCTCGAAAATGCCTACCGCATGTATGCGATCGAATGTCCGTGGCACTGGGGCGGCAAGCGTGACGTGCGCACCTATATCGATGCCATGACTAAAGGCACCAAAGGATACCTGCCTAAAACCCACCAGCCATGCTTCGCGATGGTTAAGCATAACTCCCTTCATGACGCCATGAACGATGCAGAGCAGATGGCCATTGCCTATCAGCTAAATAGCAAGCATGTCGATCCCGACCTGCGGGAGGGTAAATAACATGGCCTGTAATTGCTTCAAAGAATATGACGCTCGCGTGAAAGAGAGTATCACCAAAAAACTTGGCGATCAGATCGGTGAAATCGACGAGTCGGCGTTCCAGCACTCCCTATGGCATTTTGGCGGCGGGGACCACTCACCAGTGGCGCTCAACTATCAGTTCAAATATTTCCGTAAGCGTAAAAACGGACAGAACGAAGCGCGCCGAACCACGGCCGATCACCTGGTCATGATGGCGTACTGCCCATTCTGCGGCACCAAGTTTGAAGGCGACGAAAATCCGCGGGAGGCCAAATGATGGAAATCTTCGACCTTGAAAACGTCTACGACGAGCAGATCAGCCCGCTAATGCAGAAAATCATAGCCATTTGCAAAGAAAACAACATGCCAATGATCGCCTCCTTTGCCTTCGAGAATTGCGAAGAGCGAAACCTTGGTTGTTGCACAACCATCCTTAACGATTTTGATGAGCGCGTGGTTCCCGAGTTTACGCAGTCACTGCGCATCATCCGAAAGGAGCCGCAGGTGTTCAGTTTCGCGATTACTTCTGGGGAGGCCAAATGAAGGTCACCGAAACCAAAGTGTTGAGCCTCGAAATCACTGAAGTTGAGCGCCTCGACCCTATCCGCGTAATGGCTGAGAACTACGAGCCAGGGCAAGGCCGCATCACTATCACCTGCTACGGCAAGGCATGGACTTCCGCTTGGTTTGCGATGGGTGGCGATACCGTACAGGCGTTTTTCATCCGCGTATCTAACGACTACCTGATCGACAATTTCGCGCCAAATATGAGCAGCGAAGTCGATGACGACAACGATGCGAACCTGGAGTTTGTAAAGGCAGAAATCTGCAAGCTGCGTCGTTCTGGCGAAATTGACCATGCAAAAGCACGTGATATGTGGGAGTCGGCAGAGTGTAGCGGAAACGTCAAAGAGGACTGCTGCTCTTGGATACACGCATCAGTACTTAATGAATTGCTTGGTGATGATCCCTACTACGCCAAATGGCCTACCGTCCCTAACCACGAATACCAATACCTGGAACGCATCCTGGATGCTGTACGTGAAGCACTGAAACGTGTGGGAGGTAGTGATGCCAGCAAATAACGTAACAGTTAATTCCTACTTCTGCGGCGCTGGCCTGATGGATATCGGCTTAATGGCCGCAGGCATCAAAGTTAACCAAGCTTTCGAGCTGGATTCTGATGCCTGCAAAACCTACCGGCACAACCTCGGCGATCACGTTAAGCAGTGCGATATCAGCCAGGAGTTGGTATTCGAACAGGGTGCCAGCGATGGGATGGTGTTCACCTACCCTTGCACGAAGTACAGCGCTATTGGCGATATACACGGGGTGCGCACAGGTGATGACTTGTTCTTGCATGCACTCCGCCACTTCGCACTGGCTCAGCCTGAGTTCTACGTGATCGAGAACGTGCCTGGTATGAGGGCCTTCCCGGTTGTGATGGAGGCAATGACCCGCATGCCTGATTACTTCATTCAAGTGTTCTGCCCGATAAAGTCAGAAACGTGGCTGCCGCAGAAGAGAAGCCGCCTGATTATCATCGGCACACGTCGCACCTTTGCTGTTCGTCCGCCAGAGAATTCAGTGCGTATTCCGCTGTCTGCCATTTTGGAAGATGACCCGCAGGTGACGCTGCCATCTGCAATTGCTAATCGCATGGCCGGGAAGTACCGCGACATGCCAATCATAAGTGACCCGGCGGCCGGTGACATTGCGCCTACCTGTGTGGCTCATTACGCGAAAGACAAGAGCACCCGGCTGGTAGTTGATAAACGCTTCCCGCTTGGTGTTCGGCCCTACTCAAAGCGCGAGTATGCACGTCTTCAGGGGGTTCCTGACTGGTTCCACTTCCCTGTATCAGATACCGCCGCTTACAAGCAGATAGGGAACGGCGTGAGCGTTCAGGTTGGGATGTGGATAGGCGCTGAGATGATCCGCTACATGGGACAACGCAGAGGTATCGCAGCATGACAGCTAAACGCGGACAACTTACCCCGGCAATTCAGCAGAGAGCAAAGGAATTGCTGAGCATTGAGCTAACTCAGAAGGAACTGCGCCTGATGCCATTTGTGCAGCATAGCGCGATAAATGAAGGCTTTATCGACCGGCAGCGAATTAACGCAGCCGAGCTGGAAATCCTCGGAGAGTGGGAGTTTTTGGGGTTCGGCGATTTCATCGGGAATCTGTCCATCACAAAAGCTTTCTGGGATGCGATGAGCGAACTCGTATGGCTGGGTTATGTCGATTATGCAAATCAGCAGGAGGTCCAGCATGGCTAAGCGCAAGAGCAACAGAGCGGCGCGGCGATTATTTGGGGCGTTCGGTCGCCTGAGCAATACACGGAGAATTACTTTCCGTGTCCTATCAGATCACTGGTCTTGCTGGCGTGTCGTCTGCATTGACCAATTCAAGCCAACGCGCCGCCAGCGGCGTACTGCAAAAATCATTCAGGCATTTCTGGCTGAAGCCCAGGAGAAAGCATTATGAGCAAGCCAGATTTCGCATCAACAAAACGTAATGCCACTTTTGAAGAGTGGCATGAGCAACTTTGTGATTATGCATATTGTCGCGGTGAAAGTGCTGACGATGCTGATGCATGGCGCGAAGATTACGAAGCAGGCAAAACGCCGGTATGCGCAGGGTGTGATGAGTGGGGAAACGAGTGATGGGCAATAAGCTGAGCGAACTGAGCAAGCCAAGCGCTGAAGTCGTTTCGAAATTTGGCGACCCTGAAGCATTTGGCGAGCGTGAACTTAAGGTGCTAGCCGATATTCAGAAACTGGCATACGGCACTAAATTCTACTCGCAAGAGTACGTATCCGCCCTGCTGGCAGAGCTGGAAGCGAAGGATAAGCGCATCGCCGCTCAGGATGACCACATCAATCAGCAGCAGGACAGAATCGAATCGCTGGAGAAGAAAAACGGCGAACTCGGCAAAGCGCTTGGAGCGGCAGAAAAGCAGTTGGTGTATTCCAAAGACGCCATTGCTACGTGGGAGCGAAAAGCAATCAGCAATTTTGATGAGTGCGCGAATATGAGCCAGCGCATCGCCGAGCTGGAGCAGAGGCTGGCTACGCCGGTGCGGTTGCCTGACATCCGCAGCGACGATTACCACGAAACTGGCTGGTTTCAACACATGAAGTATTACCGGGATGTTGAGCAGTCGCTCCGTGCTGCCGGGTTAGCAGTGGGGGATGAGTAGATGAGCAAGGTAACGTTCGTTGTTGAATATGAAGACGGAAAAGAGCCAAGCGTTGGAGCTGCCACCCAGATACATGGCGGAAAGCTTATTTCCGTAGCGTGGCGGGATGCAGTCAATGACCAGCTGATTCCTGTTGCTCACAGCCTGCCACCGGCAAATACCACTGCATTGCTATTCGATGCCAATGGTGAAGGCTGGCTGCTCGGCTGGCGGTCAATGTGGCGCTCCATTGGCGGTAAAGAAACTGGCGCTTGGCAGTGGTCATTCCAAATCGAAGGTCTGTCCCACGAAGACGTGAATATTACTCACTGGTTAGCGATACCAAGCCAGCCGCAGGAGGGTGGCAATGGCTAAGAGCGATGCAGAACGCAAAGCCGCTCAACGGGCCCGTCAGCGTAAAGGCGGGATCGTCATACGTGAGCTGCAGCTTGAACCAGAGGAAGAACAGATGGCGCAGGCCCTTTTGTCAGGTCTGCGCCCTGGCCGAGAGCCTTACGAATTCAACGAAGTTGTCGGGATGCTAATCCGCCGGTGCCATGCTGAATATCAGCAGACTTTAGCCCACCAGCAGAAGCGATCATGTAAGAAATGCGGCGACACATTGCCGGTTACCGAGTGCCCTTGCGTTGGTGAGTTAGCATGCTGGCTTACCCTTGGATGGCACGAAACAAAATTAACAGTGTGACATGTCACGGTTGAATTAATGCCCGTATGCGGCGGGCAGTGTGGAGGAAATTATGCAGGAAACTAACGAGAACGAAATTATCTCTGACTCAGATATTGAACGGATCACCGGCTATAAAATCGCCTCAAAACAATGTGAGGCACTTCGCACTGCCGGCATCTTTTTCATTACTCGCAGGGATGGGAAGCCTAGCACCACGTGGGGACATTTTAACTATCCAGTATCGCTAAGAGCTGCTCAGCAAGTTGATACGGGGATGCAACCAAACTTCGGAGCCTTGGATTAATGGGTAGAAAACGCAGTAACCCAGAGGATAACTGGATGCCCCCGCGAACATGCCGGGGGCGATCGGCATACGAATTCAAGCCAAAACTTGGCGGCACAATTCGATTATGTGGATTCGACTCAACACCAGCGCAGGTGTGGGCAGCTTATGAGGAACTGATCAACGACCAGCAGAAAAAGAATGATTTTTCATATTTGGTTCAGCAGTTTTTTCAGTCTGCCGACTTTATGGAGTTGGCCATGGAAACACAGAAAGACTACCGAAAATATTCGGTTAAGGTACTGGGCGTTTTTGGGACTATGCCACCTGATGCCATTAAACCAGAGCATATCAGAAAGTATATGGATAAACGGGGGCTGAATAGTAGGACGCAGGCAAACCGGGAAAAGGCATTTACATCACGAGTTTTCCGATGGGGATTTGAGCGGGGTTTAGTTAAGGGAAATCCTTGTAAAGGGGTGAAGCAGTTCAAGGAGAAATCCAGAACACGTTACATTACTAATAAGGAGTATGACGCCCTATTCTCTGTTGCTCCTCCTATCGTAAGGGTGGCCATGGAAATTGCATACCTTTGCTGTGCTCGACAGGCAGACATACTGACTATGCGCAAAAGTCAGTTGGGTGAAGAAGGGATCTTAATTCAGCAAAGTAAGACAGGCGTCGCTCAAATTAAGGCATGGGGGAAACGGTTGGAAGCAGCGATCAGTGAGGCTAAAGCCCTGCCCCTCAAATATGGGATGAGCAGCATCTATGTCATTCATCAGCCATCAGGCTCCAAATATTCACGCGATGGGTTTAACAGCCGCTGGATGAAAGCGAAGCAAGACGCCAAAGATAAATTTCCTGAATTGGATTTTGACTTCACGTTTCACGATCTGAAAGCTAAAGGTGTCTCTGATTTGGAAGGTAACCTATACGACAAACAAGCAATTTCAGGACATAAAAATGTCGAGCAGACTGCGAAGTATGACCGAAAGATTGCTATCGTTCCGACTGTTGGTGAACAGTGAAAGCAGAAGAATATTATGAATGGGTATTATGAAGTAGGTGTCAGAAACAAAAAAACCGCCTCACGGCGGCTACGACATTACTACTTATTGCTTTGTTATTCTTGAATTTATTTTCCTGGTACCCGGGGCGGGACTTGAACCCGCACAGCCATAAGCCGAGGGATTTTAAATCCCTTGTGTCTACCGATTTCACCACCCGGGCTCGG
>Ga0308166_1000678_pt1 | contig 42534 bp, 35 predicted proteins | sample PhyCR2_2_FD_202137 | JGI IMG/M metagenome (GOLD analysis project Ga0308166, IMG submission 202137) | Phyllosphere microbial communities from UC Gill Tract Community Farm, Albany, California, United States - DLSLCC.R2 | ecosystem: Host-associated > Plants > Phyllosphere > Unclassified | place...
TTTTCCCCCATCCCCCCTATCCGAACTGGACAGCGGTAGGCGTGACCTGGCTCGCAGGATTTGATTTTGAAATCAAGGTCATAGCCCGAATCCCTGACCGTTCGTAACTTATCACGTGAATGAGGAGATACGCTTATGTCATTCGATCCGATTTTGTTAATGGGCGGTTCAGGTGCAATAGGGCGCCAGGCCGCTCGGGCAATACAGACCATTTATCCTGACGTTCCTCTGCTCATAGGAGGACGCGATCTGAGCAAAGCGCAGAACGCAGCGGCAGAAATGGGTCATGCGCAAGGTGTCGCGCTCGACTCGGCCTCCGCAGACCTGGGCCTGGGTGAGCAAAACGTCAGCGCGGTAGTCGTTCTCTACAAGGATCACTCCCTTGCCGGTCTTCGCTTTGCCCAGTCGCGCGGCGTACCGCATCTGAGTATCTCGTCGGGAATATTCGAGATAGCCCCGGAAATTGCCAGATTTATGCATGCTCCGACGGCCTCGGCGATCGTGCTTGGCTACGAGTGGCTGGTGGGCGCAACGACGGTGCCTGCGCTCCAGCTGGTAAAATCCTTTAGTCAGGTAGATGAGATCCGCATCGGCGCTCTGGTTGATGAAGAGGATACCGGCGGCCCGGCAGTGGCCGCAGATTTCGAACATCTGAATCACCTCCTGCCTGCCGCGCTCACGCTCCGGGATGGTATCTGGCTCTGGCGCGAGGGCGACGATGCCAACGCGGTTTTCGCTGCGCTGGACGGCACTGAAATTCAGGCCACCGGCTTCTCCTCAATTGACGTGACAGGTCTGGCCGCCGCAACTGGCGCGCGCAGCGTTCAGTTCGACCTGGGTCAGGGGGTCAGTTCGAGCCGACGTAAAGGAGGCGCATTATCAACGGAGATCGTACTGGATATTTCTGGTTTGGATCACGCTGGCCAGGCCCTTCACACCCGACACGCGGTAGTGCATCCAGGCGGCGCGGCACCGCTGACGGGAATGGGAATAGCCTTGCTCCTTGAGCGGCTAATCGGCCTGGATGGCATGCCGCCGGTAGCGCCAGGCTTATACTTCCCTTATCAGATCCTGAATGCCTCACACTACCTGGCGCATCTGGCGCAGGAAGGCGGAGAAGTTCTGGACCTGGCTTCGTCATAAAAACCTCGTTTGCATCACTCACCGGCGAGCTACCCCTTCGCCCGCCGGTGCCCTCTTCTGCCGAAGTTACTATTACGGATTTTCGCCCAATACCTTGTTAATGGCGTCGGCACCACACTGGTCGTCAGACACTGCGCCCCCGGTTCCCGCCATGCCCACGGCACCAATTACCTGACCGCGATAGTTAACCGGTACGCCGCCCCCAAGCAGCAATAGCTCATTAACGGTATTGAGGTTAACGGAGTCAGGTGACGATTGCGCCTTAATAGCAAGCTGTTTAGTGGGCGTTTTCGTCGATAGCGCGGTGTAGGCCTTACGCCATGCGGCCTGGGTATTATGCGGCCCCACGTTATCATCCCTCATCAGCGCAACCAGGTTTCCGCCGCGATCCACGACGGCCGCTACCCCCTGACGGTTCATGCCATGGCAGATCGACAGTGCCTCCGTAACCAGCTTGCTGCCAAGCTCCTGCGTCATGTCATAGACCGCCGCTGGCTGGGCTGAGAGGGCCACACCCGGCGCAGCAAGCAGCATGGCGAGGGACAGGGCAGCGATAGGCTTTTTCATCTTTCATTCTCCTGAGTTAATCACCCTGCTGTTATACCCGCCCCGTTGTTCTGACTACCTGACAGGAGGATGACAATATTGTCATCTGAGGCGCAAAACGCTGCCTGATTTATTGGCCTGCAAGCAAACGTTTTTAGGGCCAGATTATGTATAGGGTTGTTCCATGACAAAGCATTTATTGCGGCTGGATCCCATTCAGGAACAGATCGATCAGATGGGCAATGCGCGTCGTTGAGGCACTCTCCTGTTCGGCGGCCAGGGAAACGGCTACCACCATGTAAACCATGTCGTCAAAGGTGATATCGCTCCGAAAGGCACCGGCCTCTTGCCCGCGGCTCAGCAGTCTGCGCCCCTCCTCTGTTACCGCCATACAGCCCGGCGTACCGCTCTGGAGAACCGTGCCAAGGGATGACGCCAGCCCCCGCCAGATTTGCGTGTTCCGCACCAGTCCTTCCAAAAAAGTGCACATCGTGCTGAACGGATCGCCCGCGTCATCTCCTGCGCGGCTCGCCTGTGCAAAATTAAGAAGACGTACATTCCAGGCAGCCGCCAGAAGCACCTCGCGGGACGGAAAGCGCCGATAGAGCGTACCAATGCCAACCCCTGCACGTCGGGCCACCTCTTCCAGCGACGCGCCTGCGCCTTGCTCAAGAAATACCGTTTCGGCGGCAGCAACAATACGCTCGCGGTTGCGCTGTGCATCGGCACGTAACCCCGTTTCGTTATCCATTTTGTGCCCTCGTTGTTGTACGCTAAGCGGAGGCTACTACTCTTTATTAAGTGGAACAATCCTCCACTTAATGAAAAGGTGATGAAATGAGCCAAAAATTTGCCAATAAGGTCGTGGTAATTACCGGGGGCAGCGACGGGATCGGTCTGGCGACAGCGAAACGCTTTGCTGAAGAGGGTGCGCAGGTGTACGTGACGGCACGACGTCAGGAGCCGCTGGATATCGCAGTGAAGGAGATTGGTCACGGGGCGATCGGCATACAGGGAGACGTCGCCGACCCTGCCAGCCTTGATCGACTTTATGAGCGCATCGCACACGAGCGTGGCCGGATCGATGTCGTTTTCGCCAATGCCGGTATCTCTGAATCTGCAGCGCTTGATGAGATAGACGACGCCCACATTGACCGGGTGTTCAGCGTCAATGTCAAAGGTACGCTCTATACGGTACAGAAAGCGATTCCGCTAATGACTACCGGCGGTACGGTGATCCTTGCCGGTTCGGTGGCGGGCAGCAAGGGCATTGCCAGCCTGTCGGTATACAGCGCAACGAAAGCCGCCATCCGCTCATTTGCCCGCACCTGGACTACCGATCTTAAAGCACGTGGCATCCGGGTGAACGTGGTTTCGCCGGGGATGATCCTTACTCCGGCGATGCAGGCCTATTTACAGGCCAATGACGGCATGGAAGAAATTTTCCAAAATATGGCACCGTTCGGGCGGCTTGGCGACGTAGATGAAGTCGCCAGCGCCGTACTGTTCCTGGCTTCCGACGAAAGCCGATTCGTTGCAGGGGATGAGCTATTCGTGGATGGCGGCGTGATGGCGGTCTGAAGCGCCGTCGTAAGACAAGGATTGTCTTACCTGCTCGTCAACTTTACGGCGGCTCTCTTCATTGGCCGGGTTAAAAACCAGCATCGCGAGATCGGGCCGCCCTTCTACCATAAACGTTGAAAACTCCAGCTCTATCGCCCCCGCCTGCGGGTGATTAATACGTTTCACACCCTCACCGTGGCTGGCGACATTATTGCTGCGCCACAGAGCGTCAAATTCATGGCTCTGACGGGAAAGCTCGCCAATCAGGCTGGCCGTTTCCGCCGATTCGCCCGCCCGCGCCACGTCAGCGCGAAACGCACTCACCACCAGCCGCGATACGGCCTGCCAGTCACCCTGCCTCTGGCGTACTTCCGGGTCGAGAAACAGGCGACGCAGCACATTACGCTCTGAATACGGTAGCTGCTCATAGTCGGTCAACACGCAGGCGGCAGCACGGTTCCAGGCGATGACATCCCAGGTGACGGTTTTAATCAGTGCCGGAACGCTAAACGCCTCCAGCACCCGTTGCAGGCGCGGCGTGATATCCGTTGAGAGCGTGAAACAGGTCTCTGGCGGATGACCAAACGCCAGAATGAACAGATGTTCGCGTTCAGCCCCCGTCAGTCTTAGCCCGCTGGCGATGCGGTTGAGTACCTCACGCGACGGTGCGCCACCGCGCCCCTGCTCAAGCCAGGTGTACCAGCTGGGGCTGATATGGGCGAGCTGCGCCACCTCTTCACGACGTAGCCCCGGCGTACGCCGCCTGCCAGCGATGAAACCAAACGCCGCAGGATCAAGACGCGCACGCCGCGCCCGCAGAAAGTCGCCCAGCGACTGCATTGCCGTTTGCATCATCGTTATCCTGTTAAGATTTATACCCTGATAATGTCTCTACTTTTACCGTTTGACTATGGCGCTACTCTGGTTGGGTAACCCAATCTGGAGGTAGATTATGCGAGTATTTTTGACTGGTGCAAGCGGGTTTATCGGCTCCCGAATTCTGGCTGAGTTGTTGGCAGCCGGGCACCAGGTAACGGGCCTTGCCCGCTCGGATAGCAGCGCGCAGGCACTTAAGGCCGCCGGGGCCGACGTTCATCGTGGTACGCTGGAGGAGCCAGATACCCTGGCCACCGCAGCGCAGCAGGCCGATGCGGTGATCCATACCGCGTTTGACCATGACTTTGGCCGGTTCGCCGAAAACTGTGAACAAGACCGACGCGTTATTCGCGCCATGGGCCAGGCGCTGAAGGGGAGCGATCGGCCGTTTATTATCACCTCCGGCACCGGCATCGGCGACGACAGCCCAGATGCGCTGGCGCAGGAAGATCAGTTCAATTCTCACAGCCTGAACCCCAGAGTAGCCTCTGAAATTGAAGGCAATGCACTACTCGCCGCAGGCATAAACATGCGGATTGTACGCCTGCCGCAGGTACATGACACCACACGCCAGGGGTTAATCACGTATTACATTCAGCACGCCGTAGAAAAAGGTGTCGTCGCCTGCATCGGCGAAGGCGACAACGTCTGGTCGGCGGCTCACGTTAGCGACGTTGCAAAGCTCTATCGGCTGGTCCTGGATCGCGGTGAAAACGGCAAACGCTACCATGCCGTTGCGGAAGAAGGCGTTCCTATGCATCAGATTGCCGAAAAAGTAGCGATTAAACTTAATCTGCCGTTGATATCGCTCTCCCCGGCAGAAGCAGAAGCGCATTTTGGCTGGTTAGCTATTTTTGTTGGGAAGAACCTGCGCGCCTCATCCGTGTGGACCCGCCAGCAGCTGAGCTGGCACCCCACCGGCCCCTGCCTGCTGGAAGATTTGCAGCATATGGATTACGCGCCGCTGTTATCCTCCTGCTAGCTCCTCTCCGGCCCTATCGCTGTGGGGCCGGTTACTGATTAAACTCCCACCTGGCAGAGGTCACTCGCGCCCGCTCAAACGCTTTACGTCCGGCTCCTGCCAGCCAGCTGGCGAAGGTTTGCAGTTGTGGATTGAGTTGCCGCATCGCTGCCAGATCGGCGTTGCCCGTAAGCCGCCCGTCATCCACCAGCCCGGTCAGTTTTTGCAGGAAGGGATTCGCGGCCAGAACGTCATCAGAAAACCGTGAATAAGGAATCGGCCGCCCTGCCGCCGCGGAGAACAGTGTCTCAAGCTGTAATCCCGTGACGTTGTCACCCGCTATTTCAAACGTTTTACCGTTGTGCCGCTCCGGGTCAGCATAAATAGCGGCGACGATTTTACCGATATCGGCAACGGCAATAACCTGCATCGACCCTTCAGGCTTCATGAAAAAGTTAAAGCGACCTTCATTCAGCCCAAAGCCGGGCATAACCAACAGCTCCATAAAGGTCACAGGTCGTATGATTGTTGAAGGAGTGGGCAATGTCCGGATGTACCGTTCGATCTCCGCCTTGGTGTCATAATGAGCCACACCCGTGGGTTTATCGCCCGCGGCGCTGCCTGAGGAGTAGACCAGGTGCTGTACGTCGCACTCGGCGGCAAGTGTGGCAATCGTCTTGCCGTAGCGAATCTCATCGTCGTCACTGACCGTCCCGCCCGGCGAACTGGGCTGCACGCTGAAGACACCGTATGCTCCTGCCATTGCATTCTTCATCGCTTCAATATCGTCAAAACTTCCGGTCACAATTTCAGCCCCAGCGTCCTGAAGCGCGAGCGATGCCTGAGAGGAGGGATTGCGTACCATAACGCGTACAGACCAGCCCTTATCTAAAAGCGCTCTTGCCACCGAGCCACCCTGCTGACCCGTCGCGCCGAAGACCAGAATACGCTCACCTATCCGATAATGTTTCATTATGCTCTCCGCGCATGCTGCGCATGGTTGATTTTTCTGGATGATGTTCACTATCCTTCTGAGCTAACTAACATTCAAATTGATTATTATGATGAAGAAAATCATCGAAAATGATTTTAACCGGATAGATTTGAATCTGCTCACGGTGTTCCTGGTGTTATACCGCGAGTCCAGCGTTACCCGAACCGCAGAGGTGTTGCACCTTGGACAACCAGCAATTAGCGGAGCACTGAAGAGGTTGCGGCAGATGTTTAACGACCCGCTTTTCGTGCGCGGTGCAAAAGAGATGTTGCCCACGCCGCGGGCTGACGCGCTGATGGCCGATATGCAGCCGCTAATGGAAAGCCTGCATACGGCGATTTTTGGTGAGCAGACCTTTTCTCCTGCAACGTCAAAACAGATTTTCCGGCTGGGCCTGAGCGACTGGAGCGAGCACTGGCTGACACCCCAGTTACTGCCGATCATCATGCGCGAAGCGCCAGGCATAGAGCTACACATCATCTCGACGAATCCCTTCGAAGTTCACCGAATGCTGGAAGAAAATAGCGTTGATATTGCCGTGTCACTGAATAAACAGAGCACCGGTGAAATAATCAGCGATCCGGTGACGACAATGGGTGTGTCTACGCTCTGGTCACCACGGCAGATCCCGTGTCGTGGACCATTGTCGCTGGAAGAGTTTATTACTTATGAGCATGTTATGGTGTCATATCGCGGTTCTAAAAACGGCGTCATTGACCAACAGCTCGCCCACTTGGGTTTGCAGCGGCAAGTGCGTTACATCACGCCGAATTTTTCGACATTTCCCCTGATATTGGCAGAAATGCCGGTATTTGCCACGGTACCGCAGGGGCTGGCCCAGAGCTGGCGGCACCATTTTGACTTCTGCTCCAGCGTAACGCCCGTGGAATACCCCACGTTTACGCTGTGCATTTTGCAGCACAGGAGACGAGCGCAGGATCCGGCTCTGAACTGGCTGGCGGAAAAGCTCAAACAGGTGATACTACACGCGGAATAACCTGTTTTAACGCTGACGCCCCTGCTGACCCAGCGCGCGCCCACACCAGTCATAAAAAGCGCGCACAGCTGGCGGCAGATAGCTGTTTTGCGGATAGACCAGCGAAAGTGGCAAATCATAAGAGAGGTGATCTACGCAGGTAACCAGCGCCCCGCTTTGCAAATAGGGCGCAATCAGATAGCTGGCGACGCGAATTAACCCGAGCCCCTCTATTCCGGCTTGAATATAAGCGTCTGTATCATCGACGATCAACGTCTCCTGCATACGAACCGCATAATCGCCCTCGTCCAGGGTAAAAAACCAGTCGGTGGTACGCCCGGTGCGGTGGTTCAGGTAGCCGACCGCGTGGTGGTGTTGTAAGTCATCTAAACTTTCGGGTCTGCCGTGGCGATCGATCCAGGTGGGCGATGCCGCAATCACCCAGTTAAACCGGCCGAGCGGGCGTGCCACCAGGGTGGTTGAATCGTCGATCCTGCCGGTACGAATCACGCAGTCATATCCCTGCTGAATGATATCCTCAACGCTATCGCTGGAACAGAGCGTCATTTCTAGATCCGGATACTGCTGCAGAAATTCTGGCAGCATGGGGATAATACAGTGCCGGGCGAGAGACTGCGGCATCCCTACTTTAAAACGGCCTTTGGGCTGCGCCGCCCTGCCGGGAAAGGACGATTCCATGGCAGCAATATCTGCCAGCACTCTTTTGCACTCTTCATAGTAGCGTCTCCCCTCTGCGGTCACGCTAAGTTTGCGTGTGGTTCGCTGAAGAAGCTGGATCCCTAGCCAGGACTCCAGTGTCTTAATTACCCGCGATACCGTTGAACGTGGCACGCCCAGCACCTCCGCCGCCCTGGCGAAGCCATGGGCATCGACTACACAAACATAGACCTGCATCGATTCCAGCTTATCCATTTTCCCGCCGTTGATTATCCCATTTAAACGAACAGTCTAACCCGCCTCTGCCGTCTTATCGAATGCTGCTTGCTGCCGTAATCTTCATTCACAGCTTAGTTAACACAGTGAGGCGCAGATGAAACAACGTAACGATCAGACTGGTGAAAAAGTATTGGTGCTGGGAGCGGGACAACTGGGGAGCGCGGTACTGGCGTCGCTGGTACCGGCGGTAACACTGCTACAGGGCGTTGTCTCCGTAATTGTGTCACCCGGATCCTTGAATGAACAGGGCAAGCTGCGCCCCGAGGTGCATCAGCAGTTGGCAGATACCGGGGCGAAATTTATCGCTGTCGACGTCGCCGCCAGCACGGTTGAAACATTAAAAGAAAGATTTAATGATTTTGATACGGTGATCAACTGTATGGGTTTTGTCGCCGGAGCCGGAACCCAGCTAAAGATTACCCGTGCAGTGCTGGAGGCCGGCGTTAGGCGCTACTTTCCCTGGCAGTTTGGCGTGGATTATGATGTGGTCGGCAAAGGCAGCGGTCAGCCGGTATGGGACGAGCAGTATGACGTCAGGTCGCTACTGCGGGAACAGAACGCCACGGAATGGGTGATTGTTTCAACGGGTATATTTACCCCTTTTCTCTTCGAGCCTGCTTTTGATGTGGTGAATTTATCCAAAAATACTATTAATGCGCTCGGCGGATGGGAAAACCAGGTCACCGTTACCTCGCCTGCGGATATTGGTCGGCTAACCACTGAGATTTACTTACACCAGCCGCGGATTATCAATGAGGTTGTCTTTGTCGCGGGGGAAACAACCTCGTATAGAAAACTGGCGGAAACCGTTGAGCGCGTGACAAACCTGACGTTTACTAAAAAGGTACTTACTCTCCCCACCTTACTGGAGGCGCTGCATTTACGGCCGGATGATCCAATGCTGCGCTACCGCGTCGCCTTCGCTCGAGGTGATGGCATGTGGTGGCCGGAGAGCGAAACATGGAATGCTAGAAACAACTTCCCAACCCAGGATATTGCATCCTGGCTTAAGGAGTTTATTTAATCGACTCTATCCACAGACAGGAGTCAGCAACGGCTAGTGCGCTTCGATATACATCGTCCGGGTGTAGGCCACGTCCTCAGGGTTATTGATCGGATAGCCCTTCAACCAGGGCTTGATCAGTCGCCCATTGGTGTACTGGTAGATTGGCGCAATGGGTGCCTCCCGCGCCAGAATCTTCTCTGCCGCGTTGTAATCCACGTTGCGCGCTTTGGCGGTCGGCTCCATTGCCGCCTGCTTCATCACCTTGTCATAGGCCGGATCGTTGAAACGGGAGATGTTACCGGTGTGGGTGGACGTCAGCAGCGACAGGAAGGTGGACGGCTCGTTGTAGTCTCCTACCCACGAGGCGCGGATCACATCGAAGTTGCCGGTGTTGCGGCTGTCAATATAGGTCTTCCACTCCTGATTTTGCAGCTTCACGTCTACCCCAAGGTTTTTGCGCCACATCGAGGCCACGGCAATAGCGATCTTTTGATGATTCTCAGAGGTGTTATACAGCAGGGTCAGCTTCAGCGGACGGCTTGGTCCATAGCCCGCCGCCTGCAGCAGCGTTTTAGCCTGCACGTTCAGCTCGGCCTGGCTCAGCTGCTCTAATTCTGAAGGATCGGGCGTAAAGCCTGCGGTCACATCGGGAGTAAAGCGCCAGGCCGGCTTCTCGCCCGTTCCCAGCACCTTCTCTGCCATCAGGCGGCGATCGATAGTCATGCTCAGCGCCAGGCGCACGCGGGCATCGGCCGTCGGGCCCTTCTGGGTGTTAAAGGCATAGTAGTAGGTGCCCAGCTGCGGCGGGGTATAGACCTGGCCGGGGATATCCTTGAGCAGCTTCTGATAGAGGTTTTTCGGGAAGGACTCGGTGATATCGATATCCCCTGCCAGATAGCGCTTGGTTGCCGCCGACTCCTGGTTAATGGGAATAAAGGTGACGGATTTGATCACCGTTTTGCCGTTATCCCAGTAGTGAGCGTTAGGCTCCAGCACCAGCTTCTCGTTGACCACCCGATCCTTGAGCACGTAGGCCCCGTTACCCACCAGCTTGCCCGGCTGGGTCCACGCTTTGCCGCTCTCGACATTGGCTTTTTGCACCGGGTAGAAGGCAAAGCTGGCGGCCAGGTTAGCAAACCACGGCAGCGGGTTATCGAGCTGTACGCGCAGGGTATTTGCGTCAACCGCCGTCACCGCCAGCGTGTCCGGCGTGGCTTTGCCATCGATGATGTTCTGTGCATTGCCGATGCCGGCCAGCGCGGCAAACCAGGCAAAAGGCGATGTGGTTTTAGGATCGACCAACCGCTGCCAGCTGTAGACGAAGTCCTGGGCGGTTACCGGCGAGCCGTCTGACCAGCGGGCGTCTTTGCGCAGGGTAAAGGTCCAGCTGCGGTTATCGCTGGTGCTCCATTTAGTCGCCACGCCGGGGATAATCTCCCCCTTCTCATTCTGGTTTACCAGCCCCTCATAGAGATCGCGGATCACTTGAATCTCCGGCAGCCCAACGGCTTTAGCAGGGTCGAGGGTGGCAGGCTCATCTTTAATATGACGCACCAGCGTCTGCTCCGCCGCCAGCCTGGTTCCGGCAGGCACGTCTGCGGCAAAGGAGGGTGAAGAGAGACCGGATAACCACAGCGCAGCGCAAAGAAGGGAGACGCGATATTTCATGAGATGGCCCTATAGCAAATGCCCAGAGAAAAGATGGGATAATTATTTGTTTTCGCATGGAGAAATGCAAACGGCTTAGCAAGATAAGGTGATATTTACTGCCTTGCTCGCATCCTGAATGAAACAATTTGAAAAGCGCTGCGCTTTGCCTAACACTTTGTTTATCCCCTGTCTGAAAGGATTGCTATGACCGCCTCACGCCCACGCGCCGAACGGGGCGCTTTTGCTACGGTAATGGAGCAGTATGGTCGTTCGCGACTCGGCGCGCCGCTTGTCTGGTTCCCCGCCCCCGTTGCCTCCAGAGAGAGCGGGCTGATCCTTGCCGGCACTCACGGGGACGAGAGCGCGGCTGTCGTCACCCTCTCCTGTGCATTGCGTACGCTTGAACCTGCCCTGCGCCATCATCACGTCGTGCTGGCGGTAAATCCCGACGGCTGCCAGTTTGGCCTGCGAGCCAACGCTCAGGGGGTCGATCTCAATCGCAACTTCCCTGCCGCCAACTGGCGGGCCGGGGAGACCGTCTATCGCTGGAACAGCGCCGCCAGCGCCCGGGACGTGGTGCTGCTGGCGGGTGATGCGCCGGGATCTGAACCGGAAACCCAAAGCCTGTGCCAGCTTATTCACCGCCTGCATCCGGCCTGGGTGGTGTCGTTTCACGATCCGCTGGCCTGCATTGAGGATCCCACCCAAAGCCCGCTGGGAAACTGGCTCGCCAAGGCGTTTGCCTTGCCGCTGGTGCGTAGCGTCGGCTACGAAACGCCCGGTTCGTTCGGCAGCTGGTGCGCCGATATTGGCCTGCCCTGCATCACCGCCGAGTTGCCGCCGATCTCAAACGATGAGGCCAGCGAGCGCTATTTGCAGGCGATGACGCGCCTGCTGCGCTGGACGGATCAGAGATGAAGCTGGCCGGTGCTGAAGCGCAGCGCCGGTTCAACGTCTACCGCCAGCCAGGTAGGTCCGTCAAGATCGGCAAAGCGCGCCTGGGAGGCTAGCGGCAACGCCGCCGCGATCGCCCGTGAGGTGCAGAGCATGCAGCCCAGCATCAGCGTAAACCCCTGGGCCTGCGCCTCACTTGCCAGCGCCAGCGCCTCGGTCAGCCCGCCGGTTTTATCCAGCTTGATGTTGATCATCTCATAGCGCCCGGCAAGGGTTTTCAGACTGCTGCGGGCGTGGCAGCTCTCATCGGCACAGATGGGCAGTGGGTGGATAAAGTTCTCCAGCGCGGCGTCATTGTTTGCAGGAAGCGGCTGCTCGAGCATCGCCACTCCGAGATCCGCCAGCAGCTGACAGCGCGCCGCCAGCCCTTCGCTGTGCCAGGATTCGTTGGCATCCACAATGAGCGTCGCCTCCGGCACGGCGGTACGGATCGCCACCAGCCGCTCGCTGATTAAACGGTCATCGAACTTGAGCTTCAGCAGCCGCGCGCCCTTCTCCCACAGCGCGGCCGCACTGGCCGCCATCTGCTCCGGCGTACCAATCACGACCGTCTGCGCCGTAGTCAGATCCTCTGGCAGCGCTACGCCCAGATGCTCCTTGAGGGTAACGCCCAGCCGACGAGACTCAAGATCCCACAGGGCGCTGTCAACGGCGTTACGCGCGGCTCCCGGCGGCAGCAGGGACTGCAACTGCTGGCGGCTAAGGCCGTTCTCTAACTGCGGCACGATGGTCATGATCTGGGCAATAACCGACGCATCGCTTTCGCCATAGCGTGGATAAGGCGTGCACTCTCCGCTCGCCTTTATCCCCTCTTCTTCCAGCTCAACGACCACTACCCGAGCCTCGCTGCGGCTGCCCCGCGATATCACAAACGGTGAATGCAGGGGCCAGCTCTCTTCATAGACCTTAACTGTTCTCATTCCTTGCTCCTTTAACGGAATGTTAAAAGTATAGTGTTGAAAAGCGGGACAAAAATAGGTTTGCCGTGATTAAGGCCAATCACGTACACTAGCGGCGACGTTAACTATATGTAAACAGGAAGATATTCATGTCACAAACCGTTCATTTCCAGGGCAACCCGGTTGCTGTTGCTGGTGCTATTCCGGCAGTGGGTAGCAAAGCACACCCTTTCACTCTGGTCGCGAAGGATCTGACCGACGTTACGCTGGCGCAGTTCGCAGGTAAGCGTAAGGTTCTCAACGTGTTCCCGAGCATCGACACCGGTGTTTGCGCCGCCTCCGTGCGTAAATTCAACCAGCTCGCCACCGAAATGAAAGACACCGTGGTGCTGTGCATCTCCGCCGATCTGCCGTTCGCCCAGTCTCGCTTCTGCGGCGCGGAAGGCCTGAGCAATGTGATCACCCTGTCGACCCTGCGTAACGCTGACTTCCTCGAAAACTACGGCGTGGGCATTGCCGATGGCGCGCTGAAAGGCCTGGCCGCGCGTGCGGTCGTGGTTATCGACGAAAACGACACCGTAGTATTCAGTGAGCTGGTGAACGAGATCACTAACGAGCCGGACTACGAGGCTGCCCTGCAGGCGCTGGCCAAGTAAGCGTAGCCGCATTAAAAAAGAGCCTTCATCGCTGAAGGCTCTCTTGTTTTACTCCTCGCCCTTCTTCTGGCTCAGACCATATTCCCGCAGCTTATTGGCGATAGCAGTGTGTGACACGCCCAACCGTTTCGCCAGCTTGCGCGTGCTGGGGTAGCTGCGATAGAGCTGAATCAAGACCGACCGTTCGAAGCGGCTGGTGATATCGTCCAGCGACCCCTCCATCGCCTCTTCCCCGACCGCCACGGTTCCCGCATCGTAGTCCGGCAGCAGAATGTCCTGCGGACGCAGCTCGTAACCCTCCAGCTGCGTCAGCGCACGGTAGACCGCGTTTTTCAACTGACGCACGTTGCCAGGCCAGCTGTAGCGGGTCAGGACGTTACTGAGATCGGCAGCGAGCTTGGGACGTGGAACGCCCTGTTCGTCGGCAAAGCGGGCCACGAACAGCTCGGTCAGCGGCATGATGTCCTGAGGACGATCGCGCAGCGGAGGCAGATCCAGCGTCAGCACGTTCAGACGGTAGTAGAGATCTTCCCGGAAAATCCCCTTCTGCACCAGCTCCACCAGATTCCGCTGGGTTGCGCAGATCACCCGCACGTCAACGTGGACCTCGTGATCCTCGCCGACGCGGCGGAAAGTGCCATCATTCAGGAAACGCAGCAGCTTCACCTGCATGCGCGGCGACATCTCGCCGATCTCATCCAGCAGCACAGAGCCGCCGTTGGCCTGCTCGAAGAACCCTTTTTTGCCTTCGGGCGCATGGCCAAATAGCTCGCTCTCTACTGCATCCTCAGGGATAGAGGCGCAGTTCAGGGCCAGGTAAGGCTTCGCCGCGCGCGGGCTGGCAAGGTGGCAGGCATGGGCCAGCAGATCTTTGCCGGTGCCGGTATCGCCAACGATTAACAGCGGCGCGCTGAGCATGGCCAGCTTGCGAGCCTGGTCGATGACGTGGCGCATCTTCGGGCTGGCGGCCACAATCTGATTGAAGGCGCTGGCGTCCTGGCTGACCAGATCCTGCAGCTGGCGGCCCATGCGGATAGTCGATCGCAGCATCACCACCGCGCCGGTGAGCAGCGGATCGCCAGTCTCACCCTCGAGGTGTACCGGGGTGATCTCCATTAAGAAGTTCTGGCCGTTGATAACAACGTGCTCATGGTGCGACGCCTGCGGATTGCCCTCCAGCCAGCGCTGGAAGTTAAAGCCGTTAATCAGCTGCGGGGCGGTGTGGTTGCGCAGCCGGGCCTGGCTCTGACCGAAAAGCTGACAGCTGGCATGGTTCGCCAGCTCAACCTTGCTTTTCATATCCAGGGAGAGCACCGGCTCAGGCAGCGCTTCCAGCAGAGCACCCATAGCGCGATGCTCGCGCTCGGAGGGCATCCATAAGACGGTGCGCACGTCGGTCACGCCGGAGATGCGGCGAATTTCAGCCATCAGGCTGCTGAAGTCATTAAATTCCAGTTCAGCAAAATTGAGGTAGATGCGGCCGATGGGGTCGATCTCAATGCCGCGTAAATCGATTCCCCTGAGCACCAGCAGATCCAGCAGCTCGCGGGTCAGACCAAGTCGGTCTTCACAAAAGACTTCAAGACGCATGGGAGTTGCCACCCTTAAACAGTCAATATATCTAAGAATGATAAGACACTTATCGGCAGTCAGGAAGCTATCTGTCAACAATTATTGACAGAGCGGTGGAAAACCCACCGCCATGGCGTAAAGATAAGCGTTCAATCACGCTTTTGCGCGCCGCTGCGCTGCATATTGGCCTTTAGCTCACCGATAAGCTGACGGCGAAAATCGGCCAGCCGGGGTTTATCATCCTCCAGCCAGGGCAGCGGACGGCATAGCTCCATCGCCTTGATACCGAGACGGGCGGTGAGCAGCCCGGCACCAATCCCCTGCGCGGCGCGAGCGGAAAGCCGGGCGGCGAGATCCTGCGACAGCCAGTCCATTCCCACCTCGCGCACCACTTCACTGGCCCCGGCAAAGGCAATGTTGAGCAGCACCAGACGAAACAGCCGCAATCGGCTGAAGTAGCCCAGCTCAATGCCGTAGAGTCTGGCGATGCGGTTAATCAGCCGCAGGTTGCGCCAGGCGATAAAGGCCATATCCACCAATGCCAGCGGGCTGACAGCAATCATCAGCGTTGAACCCGCTGCCGAAAGGCTAATCTCACGTCGGGCTTGCGCATCCACCACCGGCTGCACCAGCCGCGCGTAGAGTGTGACGATCTCCCGGTCGCTTTGCGTCTCGTGAATGGCGGCGTACCAGCGTTGCAGAGCAGGATGCGCCTGGTCGATACCCGCCTGGTGGGCCAGCCTCTCGCAGAAATCGCGTCCTTTGCCCGTGCCATGGCTGTGCAACAGCAGGCTGGCCTCGTCGCGAGCCTCTGCCCGCTGACGCAGCCGCCACAGCCGCCGCCACTCACCGGCCACCGAACCTACCCCCGCGCCGACGATAAGCGCTCCCGCAGCACAGCCACCCAGCGCGACCCAGTCGTGAGTTTGCCAGGCGTCCATCGCCCACTGCACTCCCTGCCCAATCACGCTGATGCCAAACAGCGCCAGCCCGGCCAGCACCATTGTGCGCCAGAGGCTGCGCCGGGGTCGCAGCGCCGCCTCGACGCTCGCTTCCGGCTGTGGCGTATCGGCCAGTATCTCTTCAGCCTGCAGCGGCGTAAACTCTCCCGCCTCGGCATCGCTAAACGCCTGCGCGGCCTTGAACTCTTCACGCACCGGCATTGCAGGCTGCTCGGTAAAATCGACGCGTGGTTTGATGGGCTCGTTCATCGCAGCTTATCTCCCAGTAAAAATTCCAGCGCCGCATCCAGACGAATGTGCGGCATCGGGGTATCCACATCCATCACCCGCGGACGAAAGGCTTCAAACTGAAAGCCCTGCTTCTCCCAGAACGCCTGCCCCGGCAGCCGGGCGGGAACATCGCCTGGATAGACCGTTAGCGGTTTGCCATCGCTGAGGCGATCCCCACGCAGCGCCGGGATTTTGTCACCGTTGACGTCCACCAGACCGCTCTCCGTGGCCTGTACCGCCGCCAGACCCAGGCAGTCGATATCGATTCCCTCAAAGGCGGCGTTTTGCCAGGCGTCGGTGACAAGCTGCTGAAGCAGAGAGACCATATTGGCATGCTGATCGACAGTAACGTGGTCGGCTTTAGTGGCGGCAAACAGGAGTTTATCGATAACCGGTGAGAACAGGCGACGAAACAGCGTCCGCTGCCCGTAGTGAAAGCTCTGCATCAGCTGGGTGAGCGCGAGACGCATGTCGTTAAACGCCTGCGGCCCGCTGTTGAGCGGTTGCAGACAGTCCACCAGCACAATCTGCCGATCGAAGCGCAGGAAGTAATTTTTATAGAACCCTTTAACCACGTTTTCACAGTAGTAGTTGAAGCGCTCGCGCAGCATCCCGGCGTTGCTGCTCCTATCCGCCTGGGCCAGCTTCGCCTCGCCCGTATCGTCAACGTCCGGCCAGGGGAAGAACTGAAGCGCAGGCGCACCGGCCATCTCGCCCGGCAATATAAAGCGCCCCGGCTGGATAAAGTGCAGCCCCTCGGCCTTGCACTGGTGCAGGTACGCCGTCCAGGCATCGGCAATCTCTGCCAGTCGGTTTTCATCGGCCGGAGCCAGCGGATCCAGCCCTACACAAAGCTGACGCCAGCGAGCAGACCACTCTCTTCGGTGACCCTGTAACATACCGGTCATCTGTCGTGACCAGCTAGTGTAGTCCTGCGCCAGCATAGGCAGATCCAGCAGCCACTCGCCGGGATAGTCAACAATCTCTAAGTAAAGAGTGGCGCTGTCGGTGAAATGGCGCAGCAGGGAGTCGTTCGAGCGGTAGCGCAGAGCCAGACGCATCTCGCTGACGCCGCGCGTCGGCGTTGGCCACGTCGGTGGCGTACCATAGAGCTGGGCAATACCCTCATCCCAGGTAAAGCGCGGAGTACCGAAATCTCGCTGCGGCACCCGCTTTACGCCCAGCAGGCGCTCCTCACGAACCGCGCTGAAAAGCGGCAGGCGCGCGCCGTTATGAATATTCAAAAGCTGGTGAACCATCGCGGTGATAAACGCCGTTTTGCCGCTGCGGCTCAGGCCGGTGACGGCCAGGCGCAGATGCCTGTCGACGCCGCGATTAACGAGGGCGTTAAGCTCAGATTTAAATCGCTTCATAGCCATCCTGTTTTGCCCTGAAGTGAATGTATCGATAAGAGAAGTAGTATAAAGCGGCAGGTGCAGTGGGATCCACGTACAACAAAAGCAAGCGGCGCAAAGGTTGCGCCGCCAGGGAATTATTTCATGTTGCTCGATACGCGCGTCGCGAGACGTTTAAGCATCGGCTCCAGCGCCAGCGCCAGCAGCATTTTCACCGGACGGCGCGCCACGGATTTGATGGCCCAGCCCGCTACGCCTGCCGGGCCATAGCGCAGCGCGGTCAGCAGTACCAGCTTGCCTGCAATTTTCAGTGCCGGTTTGGCTTTCTTGCCGGTCTGTTGCCATTTGCTATTCATCATTTACCTCGTTAGGTCATTAAATCAGAGCTGACGGAAGCGGCTGCGCAGCGAGAAGGTGTCGGAGGTGACGTAGCGCTCCATCTCGCGTAAACGCTTCTCGCCTGATGCCAGCTCCGCGTCCACCGCATTCAGCAGTTCGCTGCTGGTAGGTGCCGCTTCGCCATCCATTGCCCCCTCCGGCATCGGATCGAGCACGAAGGTGAGAATGATGTAGGCGAGCACCACAAAGAAAAACAGGCCAAAAAGCATCGCCAGCACCGTAATCAAACGTACCAGCTTCACCGGTACGTCAAGATAGTGGGCAATACCGGCGCAGACGCCTTTCACCATTCCCTGCTGGGGAATTCGCCACAGTTTTTTGTTAAAAAATTCATTCATTAGCGATCCCTCCAGTTCGGGTGCTCTGCATCAAGAATAGCTTCCAGAGAGGCTATCCGCTCGCGCATCCGTTTTGCTTCGTCGTTGAGCTGGGCCAGGCGCTGCTGCTCGCTTTGCGAGAGAGCATCGCGACCGCTGCGGTTGTTGTAGTGCAGCCAGAGCCAGACCGGCAGGACAAACAATACAAACAGGGTCAGAGGAATAGCCAAAAATAGCGCGCTCATGTGTACTCCTTACAGATGAGGGGCGGCATAAATGGACGCCGCCCGGTAGTGTTCATCGTTTATTATTATTGAATATCTTGTTTCATTTTGGCTTTCAGCTGCGCCAGCTGCTCGCTGATTTCATCGCTCGCTTTCAGCTCGGCAAACTCCTGATCCAACGACTTCTGCTTGCCAAAACCGTGGCTCTCCGCTTCGGCTTCCATCTGGTCGATACGACGCTCGAAGGATTCAAAACGTGCCATGGCTTCGTCCAGCTTACCGCTGTCCAGCTGACGGCGTACGTCGCGAGAAGAGCTGGCAGCCTGGTGACGCAGGGTCAGTGCCTGCTGACGCGCACGGGTCTCGCTGAGTTTGTTCTCCAGCTCACCAATCTCTTTTTTCATGCGGGCCAGCGTTTCCTCAACCAGAATCACTTCCTGTTCAAGTGTAGTGATGATGTCGGTCAGCTTCTGTTTTTCAATCAGAGCAGCGCGGGCCAGGTCCTCTTTCTCTTTACGCAGCGCCAGTTCGGCCTTCTCCTGCCATTCCGCCTGTTGGGCGGTAGCCTGCTCAATACGACGCGACAGCTGTTTCTTTTCAGCCAGTGCACGTGCAGAGGTAGAGCGCACTTCAACCAGCGTGTCTTCCATCTCCTGAATCATCAGGCGCACCAGTTTCTGTGGATCTTCCGCCTTCTCCAGCAGAGAGTTGATGTTGGCGTTCACGATGTCGGCAAAACGAGAAAAAATACCCATAATGTAATCCTCATATTTTATGTAATCGGGCTAAGCCCTGCTGATAGGCTAATACAAGACCCGTGCCAACTTTTCATCTTATTGATTATAAAAGATTTGATTAATTTTACCGCAGCGGAATTTTGGACTACAGTGGTGAATAACACTAACTAATAGCGAATTTCATCATGGCGGAATACAAGGATAATCTTCTCGGCGAGGCCAACAGCTTTCTGGAAGTGCTGGAGCAGGTTTCACGCCTCGCCCCGCTGGATAAGCCGGTGCTAATTATTGGCGAGCGCGGAACGGGCAAGGAGCTGATCGCCAACCGTCTGCACTTTCTTTCCGGGCGCTGGGACGGGCCGTTTATCTCGCTGAACTGTGCTGCGCTTAATGAAAACCTGCTGGACACTGAGCTGTTTGGTCATGAAGCCGGGGCCTTTACCGGTGCGCAGCGTCGTCATCCCGGCCGCTTCGAACGCGCCGACGGTGGGACGCTGTTTCTCGACGAGCTGGCTACGGCCCCAATGCTGGTTCAGGAGAAGCTGCTGCGGGTGATTGAGTACGGCGAGCTGGAGCGCGTCGGCGGAAGCCAGCCGCTGCAGGTCAACGTTCGGCTGGTATGCGCCACCAATGCCGATCTGCCTGAAATGGTACGCGACGGCACATTCCGCGCCGATCTGCTTGATCGGTTAGCCTTTGACGTGGTGCAGCTCCCGCCCCTGCGCGAGCGACAGAGCGATATTATGCTGATGGCAGAGCACTTCGCGATCCAGATGTGCCGCGAGCTGCGGCTGCCGCTGTTTCCAGGCTTTACCGAACGCGCCAGTGAGACGCTGCTGGACTACCGCTGGCCGGGTAATATTCGCGAGCTGAAGAACGTAGTAGAGCGCTCGGTCTACCGCCACGGCACCAGCGAGGTGGCGCTGGATGAGATTATTATCGATCCTTTCCAGCGCACCGCCTCTCCCGAGCCGGTTGCAGAAGCGCTCTCCCCCGCACCAGGACTGCCGCTTGATCTGCGCCAGTTCCAGACTGAGCAGGAGAAGACCCTGCTGGAGGCAGCGCTACAGCGGGCTAAATTTAACCAGAAGCGCGCCGCAGAGTTGCTTAGTCTGACCTACCACCAGCTGAGAGCGCTGTTGAAAAAGCATGGGCTGTAGCACGCGGGATAGATAGAACAAAAAAGAGGCTGCCAGCCTAAGCTGACAGCCTCTTATAAAGGCGCTTGCAATGCCCGGCACCATCAGTGATGAAAAGGCGGGGTTGCCCCCGCCCCAAGTTGCTACTTACCGGATTCGTAAGCCATCGAAGCAGCTACCTCCCTGCTCCCATCTCTATAGCGAATTTCACACAGTGATTTTCGCGTCAGCCAGGTGAATACCAGCAGCGTTAAGCACACTATTAATACGCACCAGATGAGAGCGTTCCATGGCAGCTTCATAGCCTTCTTCTCCTGTCAACGCAAAGCAGAAGTGGCACCTTTCCCGCCATTCAGAAATGTCATCGCGGCTACAAAAGGACGCTGCCAGGTTGGCAAGTATGCCCTGCTCCCGTAGAAAATTACTCTTTATCTGTATAGCATTTGATATACGATAGCGCTAAGATACGTATACGATTTGCTATACGCAGGAGGAATCATGAAATCTGATGTTCAGCTCAATATCCGGGCAAAAGAAGCCCAGCGGGCGCTGATTGATACTGCCGCCGAGATACTCCATAAATCACGTACCGATTTTATACTGGAGATGGCCTGCCAGGCGGCGGAAAACGTCATTCTTGACCGCCGTATGTTCAATCTCAATGATGAACAGTACGCCGAGTTTATCGACATGCTGGATGCGCCGGTCACCGCTAACCCGGCGATGGAGAAACTCCTGGCGAGAAAACCGCAGTGGGCAAAGTAACGGCTCCGGTCCCACTCGGTACGTCACACATCCTCGCTGAGTTTCACTGTGGTGAGCCTGTACTGGACGAATGGATAAAGCACCGGGGACTAAAAAATCAGTCCCTGGGGGCGGCCAGAACGTTTGTGGTTTGCCGGGAAAACTCACCTCAGGTGGTTGCCTACTACTCTCTCGCGACCGGCAGCGTCACTCATGCCATTGCGCCGGGAAGCCTGCGAAGGAATATGCCCGATCCTGTACCTGTCATCATCCTGACCCGTCTTGCTGTCGATACGAGTTATCACGGTCACGGATTGGGGGCTGATTTACTGCATGATGCCGTATCACGTTGCTGTCGGGTGGCTGAGAACATTGGCGTGCGGGCCGTTATGGTTCATGCACTCTCTGACAGGGCCAGACAGTTCTACATACATCACGGATTTAGCCCCTCACAAACCCAGGAAAGAACCCTTTTTTTGCGGTTGCCGATCATTACTTAACCCAGCAATGGTACCGAATTTTACCCTGGAGGACCGGATAAACAAGCCGCAGAAAGTTTAAGCCACAGCAGACCTCCTAATAAAAAAGGACCGGATACCGAAGCGTATCTCAGAGAAAATGGACTGAGTAATGATTTTATAAATTACATGCTTGTCCTACCTCATTTCGTTAAGAATACTTAATCCTGTTGTTAGTTATTCTTCCACCGTAATTATTCTTCCAATTTCATTAACTATCGCTTCCTTGCATTGCATGAGTTCTTTCCGATAAAAAGTTTCATGTTTATGGAAACGTGCCGCCGGAACTAATAATGAGATAGAAAAGCGACCAAAAAGTGTGTCTAGCGCTACTGCTATCGTGCAGACGCCCTCGAGAGTTTCACCCAGATCTATAGCCAGCCCATTGGCACGAACATCGGCGATCAGCTCCAGAAGCTGTGGAAGAGTTTTAACTGTCATTCCGGTTAGATCTTCATAGGCTTCGCCTACCAGTATGCGGACATATTCATCACTTTCCATAGCCAGTAACACACGACCACCGGAAGTACTGTAGAGCGGCAAATTAAGTCCAATACGAGGTACAACACGTAATTCACGTGATGCTACAACGTAATGGACGATTGCCAGCTGGGTACCACTGGCACGTGCCAGGGTCACTGTTTCATTAATATTGGCCGAAAGTTGCTCCAGGAAGGGACGTACAAGATCCACTACATCGCTGTGCACACTGGAAATAAGTTTGAGTAGCGCAGGTCCCAGACGCAGGCCACCAGCCCCGCTGCTACGAACAAGTTGAGCGCTGTCTAAGGCCGCGACAATACGTTGCACCGTAGAACGAGGGAGAGCAATCTCCTGCGCAATTTCCCCCAGACTCATGCCGCCAGGGTGTTTACCCAGCACATTCAAAATTGCAGCTGCGCGGGCGATAACCTGAATCCCCGCGGGTTTTTCATCCTCAAAGCTTGAAGCATTTACGGCCATATAGAGCTCCTTATTGTCCGGTGACGGACAGCCTGTTACCTCAGTTCATGTATTAATTATCACATTGCAATGGACGCTACCGCAATGTAAGATGCCGTACTGTACCATATTACGGTACATCGTATCGATTTAATGCATGAGAACTTTGTATGAATGCACAGCGTTCTACCCCACCCTCGCCCCCCTTTACCTGGCGCCTTGCAATAGGGATTGTGGGTGTACTGATTGCAGCCTTGACCTCCGGCCTTAATGGTCGGGTTATAGATATAGCGCTTGCAGATGTGCGTGCCGGAATTGGCGTGACTTATGATCAAGCCAGTTGGTTCACATCTGCTTACCAGGCCGCGGAAGTAGTGGCGATGATGATCGCACCATGGTTTGCTGTGACTTTTTCGCTGCGTAAATTCGCCCTTGGTTGCGCTGGCGGTTTTATGGTTTGCGGCATACTTTTACCCTTACTACCGAATGCGCAGTTGTTTATTATCTTGCGAACGATACAGGGCCTGTTTAGCGGCGCACTCCCTCCCTTACTCATGACTGTGGCGCTACGTTTTCTGCCACCATCTATAAAACTTTATGGACTTGGAGCATATGCTCTGACTGCGACTTTTGGGCCAAATGTGGCACCTTCACTGGCGGCATTCTGGACGGATGATGTGAGCTGGATGTTCATGTTCTGGCAAGTGGTCCCCGCCATTTTGATTTCGATGCTATTTATTGGCTGGGGTTTGCCGCAGGACCCGATTCACCTCGACCGATTTAAACAGATGGACCTGTTTGGTATGCTTACCGGCTGTTCTGGTATGGCGTTTTTAATAATCGCCATCACTCAGGGTGGACGTCTGGACTGGTTTGAATCGCCGTTATTTAATGGTCTGTTATCCAGCGCCATTGTGTGCCTGGCAATTTTTCTGATTAACGAATGGTTTCATCCCCTCCCTTTGTTCAAATTACAGATGCTGGAGAGAAGTAACTTTTCATATGGCCTGATGGCGCTTGCTGTAGTGTTGGTACTGGCGCTGGCTGGCTCGGCTTTGCCGTCCAATTTCTTTGGCAAAGTAGAGGGCTTTCGAACAGTGCAATTTGCGCCGCTGGCTTTGACCATTGGGCTCCCGCAGTTAATTATCACCCCGCTTGTTGCCGCACTGCTTAGTCTGCGCTGGGTTGATTGTCGCTGGCTGATAGCTTTCGGGATTGTCCTGATGATTTCCGCCAACCTGATAGGTATGCAGATAACCAGCGACTGGGCACGCCAGAATTTCTGGACCATACAGGTTCTGCAGGCGATTGGATTACCGTCAATTATTTTACCGTTGCTTATGAGCGCAACCAGCGTTGTGGCGCCCCCGGAAGGGCATTATGCCTCTGCTATGTTCAATACCGTACGGGGTTTTTCAAGCATCTCTGCTGGCGTTTTAGTGGAATGGTTTATAAATCACAGAGAACAATTTCATTCTAATGTTCTGGTCAATAACGTAGGCAACCGCCCATGGTTGATATCGACACCGGTCAGTGAGCAGGCCGGCAGTAGCATCCCTTTATTACAAGACGGCAGCATCAGCAACACCGAGAACATCGCTGGATTTATCACCTTATTAAAACATCAGGCAATTGTTCTGAGTCTGGGCGACAGCTATCTGATGATGACTGGCTTTGCCGTCCTGCTGTTATTACTCACCGTCTGGCTGCCAAAACGTGTCTGGCCGCCCCAGACACGTTTTCAACCTGCCATGACAAAATAGAGGTGGTTAAATGAAATTTCCTGTATCCAGAAGATCGATTCTGCTCAGCGCATTATTAATCCTGATGTTGACGATGATATTTTTCGTCTGGTCGACAATGCATAATAATGATACACGTACCAATGATGCCTATGTGAATGCGGATTACACACTGGTAGCACCAAAAGTATCGGGTTATATCAAAGATATCTATGTCGCAGATAACCAACGCGTTAAAGCAGGACAAATACTCGCCACGCTGGATGACCGTGACTACAAAATAGCGCTTGAAATGGCGCAAGCTAATTTGCAGCTTAGTGAAGCAAAACACCTGAGCAGCCTTGCACAACTGGAGCAGCAACAATCCATTATTGCTCAGACAAAAGCGACCCTTCTAGCCAGTCAGGCATCGGCGCAATACGCCAGTCAGAACGCTGAACGTTTTAACAAGCTTTATCAAAGAGGTACCGTCGCTGCGGACGATCAACAAAAAGCCCATTCAACGCAGCGTTCTGCATCCGCAGTAGTTCGTCAGAACGAAGCTGCTCTGACCTCAGCAGAAAAACAGGTAGGCGTGTTGAGGGCTGCATTACGTCAGGCGGAAGCCGATGTTGCAGTCGCACAGGCAAAGGTCAGTCAGGCGAGGGTTAATCTTTCTTATACGCGTATTGTTGCACCAGTCGACGGCATGGTAGGCCTGCGTTCGGTGCGCCTCGGTGCCTACGTTAACGCAGGGACACGTCTGCTGGCGGTGGTTCCGCTACATCAAACTTACATCACTGCCAATTATCTTGAAACGCAGCTGGCAAATGTTCATCAGGGGCAGAAGGTCTTAATTAAAATTGATGCCATGCCTGGCAAAAAGTTTACTGGACATGTCGATAGTATCGCTCCTGCAACCGGCGCAACGTTTTCTGCCATCCAGCCAGACAATGCAACGGGTAACTTTACTAAAGTCGTTCAGCGTTTACCGGTGAAAATAGTGCTGGATGATAATCAACCCGATGCAAAATTATTGCGCGTCGGGATGTCAGCCGTTCCTGAAATTGAGATCCGCTAATATTCCAGACACTCTCAAAAACCGGCTCTATTTTGAATGTCTGGCTTAGAAACGGCGTTCCCGTTATCTATACGTAATATCCTGCAGGAAATAAAGAGCACTGACATCAGTGCTAAGTTTCTGTTACAAAAATGCATGTACCATCACGATCATATTTAGTCGACCCTCATTTACAGAGAGTGATCGACTAAATATTTTTATCAGGTAATAACACTGGTAAAAAATAGGTTATTATTCACACTTGGCCATCAAAAAACTTAATGCTGCATAAGCTCCAGTGTTTTTCCCTTAACACGCTCCAAAATTTTCTTCGCTTCTTCGGTTGAGCGAATATTTGTGTATCCAATTACTAATCCATAACGTTTTTGTGTCTGCGCATACCAGCTCGAGAGTGGCCGAACGTAAAGCTCGTGCTGTGTCCATAATGCAGCTAATGCAGTATCTTCAATGCCACGTTGCAGGAAGGCAACAATATGCATCCCGCCATCTGTAAGCTCAAATTCAAATAACCCCGGAAAGCTCGTTTCAATTGCTTCAAGCATCATGCGACGCCGCTGCTGGTAAAGTAAGCGCATCTTTTTTATATGCCGGTAGAAGTGCCCTTCGCTAAGGAATTGCGCAAGGATTTTTTGCGGCAGTAATGGCAGACCCGTTTCAAGGATTTCGCCCAGTTCACTGAAACGGGCTACCGTCTCCTGTGGAATTACCATATAGCCGATACGCATAGCTGGCATTATCGTTTTACTAAACGTTCCGGTATAAATAACCCTGTCATGCATATCGAGGCTTTTCAACGCCGGGATTACTTTTCGTGTGTAATGAAACTCTCCGTCGTAATCATCTTCGATTATCCAGCTACTGTTTTGCTGTGCCCAGGCCAGCAGCTGATGCTTACGCGGTAATGAAAGGCTGACTGCGAGCGGACTTTGATGAGTGGGTGTAACGATAGCGAAGCGTGCATCGTTGTGATAGCGCTGAAGATAATCAACATCCATGCCCTGCCGATCAACAGGTATATAGTGCAGGTTGGATGCCATTCGCTTCAATAATTGCTGACCATAAAAGTAGCCAGGATCTTCAAACAGCACTTTATCGTCAGGCTGTGCAAGTACCGACAGGATTAACCGTAAATTGGCCCGATAGCCGCTGGTAACAAAGATTTGCTCCGGTCGGCAATCCAGTCCTCTTGAAATATTGAGATAACTTGAAATGGCCTCACGTAGCGGCTGAAAGCCCATTACCGGGGGCATGAGCATTTCTTCCGGACGAAGACTTCGCGCCGCTTTTCCCGATATGAGTAACCATTTTTTATAAGGGAATTCATTCAGGGCAGGGATTCCGAGCCGCAGATCCCCCTTCCTTTCAGTAACCAGTGTGTTATGTGAACGAGACGATACAGCATTGTCTGCGCTGACCGCTGAGGTCAGCCTGAGCTCCGGATTTATATAGGTTCCCTTCGCTCCCAGACTCACGAAATAGCCTTCTCCAGTAAGAATTTCATACGCGGTTTCCACCGTTTTTCGCGCTACCTGCAACTCGCTCGCTAGCGAACGGATAGAGGGAACGCGCGCTCCCGGTTTCAAAAGACCGTCCTGAATCTGCTGAAGATAGCGGGCATAAATCTTTTTGTACCCCATGAAATGCACCCTTACATGTCCTACCAATTAAGTCTAATAATGGCCCTTTTTAATCAGACATACAAGATTAAGATATGGCTATTAACTAAGCCACCCAATATGAGGCGTCATGAAAATTGAACATTACGACACCGCTACTGACCTTGCCCGTTGCTTTGCGCTGATGCGGGAACTACGCAGCAAACTAACGAATGAGAAACAATTTATCGCCCAAGTACAGCGCCAGCAGGCGCAAGGCTATCGGCTTGCAGGACTGGAGCAGGATGGCAAACCAATGGCGCTGGCCGGTTATCGACTGCTCGAAAATTTTATTCACGGGCAATTCTGTTACGTCGACGATCTGGTAACAGTGAGCGAGTCTCGCGGTCAGGGGATTGGTGCAACGCTGTTGGATCACTTAGCAGTAATCGCACGTGAATACGGGTGTGGTCAGATGGTCCTTGATACCGCCATTAGTAATTCAGGAGCCCAGGCATTTTATCAGCGTGTCGGATACACCGCCCTCGGCCTGCACTTTTATCGCGATCTCACCTGAGGAAAAAATGATGAAACTGCTTCACATTAAAGTCAGTCCGGATTTATCAGGATCTGCATCCCGCGCGGCGTCCGAACGCCTGGTAGAAAAATTACGAGCGCATCATGCCGGGCTTGAAGAATCAGTCCTGGACCTGGCTCAACGGCCGCTACCGCATCTTGATGCATTTACCATTGCTGGTTTTTTTACCCCACCAGACCTACGCAGTGAAGCTCAGCTCACCGCTATTCAGATTTCGGAACAACTGGTAGATCAGCTTTTTGATTGTGACACGCTGGTTATCTCATCACCGATGTGGAACCTCGGTCTGCCTTCCGTGCTGAAGGCCTGGTTCGATCATATTACCCGCGCCGGACGAACTTTCACCTTTACGCCAGAGGGCAAAAAAATAGGGCTCGTCAGCGGCAAAAAGGTGTATTGCGTTGTCGCCAGCGGCAGCGTATTTGCCCACGGCCCATTTGTAGCGGATGACCAGTTCACGCCATACATTCGCGTAGCGCTTGAATATATTGGCATTACCGACGTGCAATTTATTCGGGTAGACGGAACGCATGATCCCGTCGCTCGTACTACAGCATTACCCAATGCACTGCAAACCATTGATCGTTTATTTTAAAAAGAGGATTACAATATGTCGTCACGTGTGAATCATTTCAAAACCATCCCGGCACTGGCTAAAACACTTGCCGATGCTTCTATGGCATTAGGAAAAATCTCGCTGGATAAAAAACTTAAGCACTTAGTGGATATCCGTGCCTCACAGCTGAATCATTGTGCATTTTGTCTGGATATGCATGTTAAAGAAGCAAAAATGCATGGGGAGCGTGAACTGCGTCTTTATCACGTTGCAATTTGGCGAGAATCGCCATTGTTCAGCGCCAAAGAAAAAGCTGCTCTGGCACTGACTGAAGCTTTGACCCGCATTGGTGATAATGGTGTAAGCGAAGCGCTTTACAGCGAATTGCGCGAACATTTCTCTGAAGTAGAAGTATCAGAGTTAACATTCACCATTGCTGTAATCAACGCCTGGAATCGTCTGCAGATTTTATCACAGATGGCACCAGGCTCGATGGATAATGCTTACGGTCTGGATCGTGCTGAATTACATTAATAAATATCCGCCAACATCACTTCTTGTTGGCGGCTTTATTTTTTAAATCTAAGCTTGCATATGTTTTAATAATCGCAGGCGAATAGTATTTGTAGCTAATTCTTAATGTTCACGCAAGATAATATTATAAATACTTAAAAGAATATTAAGATCGACTATTTTCATGACTTGCTGTTAAAAAAGGAAAGCCGCCGAAAGGCGGTTTTTCATTTGGAGGAAATTAATAACCAATCGCGAGAACAAAACGAATGTCAATTTACGCCTTGGCTAGCGGCTTCATTCGAAAGCTGATACCCATACGATTAAGTGCATTCATTGTTGCAATAACGATGGTCAAATCGACCAAATCTTTTTCACCAAATACTGAAAGCGCTGCAGAATACGCTTCATCCGAAGCATGTGTCTCATTTACACGTGTAACTTCTTCTGCCCATGCCAGTGCCGCTTGCTCAAGATCCGAGAATAAATAAGTAGCCTCATCCCATACTGGAATCAGTACTATTTTCTCTACCGACATACCACACTTTATAAGGTCGCGTGTGTGAATATCAATACAATGCGCACAGCCATTAATCTGAGATACTCTTAAAAAAACCAAATGTATTAGCTCTTCCGGAAGATTTGTTCCTTTTGTGGCGAAATGATGCAGCGCTCCCAGTGCCTTTGAGCCTTCTGCAGATACTTGAAACCAATTTGGACGATTCATTTTCTTTCCTCTAGAGATGATTAAGCTGATGATTTATCTACGGAAATATGCCTCACCTTCTTCAGAAGGGTTACTAACTGATACTTCAGAGTTAAATAATAATAACCAAAATTGACGTATAAAAAAGACACAAAGAAGAAGAAAACGCGTAGGACATGATAAAAAACGGAATACCATGACTCTGATTTGAGTTGAGTTGAGTTGAGTTGAGTTGAGTTGAGTTGAGATTTATTTAACGATGATGGTTTTAGAATGGCCAGTTTTAATCTTTACGCTGGAACGGTACCTTGGGATATGACTCGGCAGATACCTCTCATTGTGATTAAGAGGGTACAAGATATATCGTCGAAACAATATTTCGTCTCACAGAACTGAAGATTACCGGCATGCTAAAGCTTGGCTATCTACGCTTTGCCCGTGTATGCATTCAACCCTGTGCGTTTAGTTTCAGTCCGGTTTATCCATATCCGATTTCCTTGCAGGTAATCGTGGCGGCTTTGCCTGTTCATGACTTTGCGTTCTGCGGGTATGCCAGGGATGATCTGCTTTAGGTTTGACATAGTATTTTGAGCGCAGATTTACCCGGGCCCTGTCCACCCGCTCGTGGACGCTTTTTTCGTCATCAAGAGGTAAAGGTTCAGGTCCGTCGACATATTTTTCCCATCCCAGTGCCCTGCCCTCATACAGAACAGCAATCTCTCCTTCAAAATTTTCACAAACGGTGACAACTGAATTGCGAAGCCGGTAACCGCGTCCTTCACTGCGTATCTGGAACGCACTGGTTTTATACTGAAAAGTGAGGTTTTTTGAGAGAACACGTTTCGCCTGATAGCTGAAGATATGGTTCAGCTCTTCCTCCGAATGGTGTACATCCAGATGAGCATTAGCAGAGTCACGGGGTGCGGTGGCAAAGCGGTTATTATACGCTTCAATAAACTCCGGCAACCATGCGTTTGCCGTTTCAATATCGCTGATCCCCTGAAGGCGCAGTTCTTTTACCAGCCTGTCCTGAAGCGTCTGGTTCGCCCGCTCAACGCGACCTTTTGCCTGAGGCGTGTTGGCATGGATTGGCTCTATACCCAGGGTTTTAATCGCCCGGGTAAACTGAGTCAGCTCTCCCTCACGCTCCGGGTTATTTACGCGAAATATGCTGTGCCGATCCGAATAGAGAGCCAGGGGTACCCCATGATCTGTGAGGTATCCGCGGAGAGTTTCCATATAAGCACGGGTCGTTTCCGCCGGGGCGAAGCGCAGCGCCATCAGGGCACTGGTGGCATCATCAATAAAGACGATCAGGGTGCATCGTGGACCTCTCCCCTCAAACCAGTCATGAGGCGAACCATCAATCTGGATCAGTTCGCCGTACGAAGGACGACGCATGCGCCGCTGGTAGATTCGGGCAATTTTACGCCGACGTTCACGCCACAAACCTTCCTCCACCATCCACTTTCTGAGGGTCTCTGTGGATAAAGACAAGCCGTGAACCTCGCGCAGTTTCTCACCGGCAAGGGTGGGACCGAAATCTGAGTAACGTTCTTTCAGGAGAGAAATAACAGCCGATTTAAATTCAGGAGTAAACGCATTATTGGGACGCTTGCCGCGACGACGTGAAACCAGACCGGCAGGTCCTTCATTTCGGTACCGGTGCACCAGTCTTTTAACCTGACGAACAGATATACCCATACGCAATGCTGCCTGCTCCTGAGTAATATGTCTGTTCACAGATCCCTGAATAATCTGAAGCCTGTCGAGTTCCTTATAGCTCATTGTAACTGTCTCTTTGCGCATGAAAAATATCCCCGAAAAATCGACGGGGACATTTTAGAATGGTTTAAAGGGGACATTACAGCATGGCGTTAACAATAGCCTTCTTCTCCTGTCAACGCAAAGCAGAAGTGGCACCTTTCCCGCCATTCAGAAATGTCATCGCGGCTACAAAAGGACGCTGCCAGGTTGGCAAGTATGCCCTGCTCCCGTAGAAAATTACTCTTTATCTGTATAGCATTTGATATACGATAGCGCTAAGATACGTATACGATTTGCTATACGCAGGAGGAATCATGAAATCTGATGTTCAGCTCAATATCCGGGCAAAAGAAGCCCAGCGGGCGCTGATTGATACTGCCGCCGAGATACTCCATAAATCACGTACCGATTTTATACTGGAGATGGCCTGCCAGGCGGCGGAAAACGTCATTCTTGACCGCCGTATGTTCAATCTCAATGATGAACAGTACGCCGAGTTTATCGACATGCTGGATGCGCCGGTCACCGCTAACCCGGCGATGGAGAAACTCCTGGCGAGAAAACCGCAGTGGGCAAAGTAACGGCTCCGGTCCCACTCGGTACGTCACACATCCTCGCTGAGTTTCACTGTGGTGAGCCTGTACTGGACGAATGGATAAAGCACCGGGGACTAAAAAATCAGTCCCTGGGGGCGGCCAGAACGTTTGTGGTTTGCCGGGAAAACTCACCTCAGGTGGTTGCCTACTACTCTCTCGCGACCGGCAGCGTCACTCATGCCATTGCGCCGGGAAGCCTGCGAAGGAATATGCCCGATCCTGTACCTGTCATCATCCTGACCCGTCTTGCTGTCGATACGAGTTATCACGGTCACGGATTGGGGGCTGATTTACTGCATGATGCCGTATCACGTTGCTGTCGGGTGGCTGAGAACATTGGCGTGCGGGCCGTTATGGTTCATGCACTCTCTGACAGGGCCAGACAGTTCTACATACATCACGGATTTAGCCCCTCACAAACCCAGGAAAGAACCCTTTTTTTGCGGTTGCCGATCATTACTTAACCCAGCAATGGTACCGAATTTTACCCTGGAGGACCGGATAAACAAGCCGCAGAAAGTTTAAGCCACAGCAGACCTCCTAATAAAAAAGGACCGGATACCGAAGCGTATCTCAGAGAAAATGGACTGAGTAATGATTTTATAAATTACATGCTTGTCCTACCTCATTTCGTTAAGAATACTTAATCCTGTTGTTAGTTATTCTTCCACCGTAATTATTCTTCCAATTTCATTAACTATCGCTTCCTTGCATTGCATGAGTTCTTTCCGATAAAAAGTTTCATGTTTATGGAAACGTGCCGCCGGAACTAATAATGAGATAGAAAAGCGACCAAAAAGTGTGTCTAGCGCTACTGCTATCGTGCAGACGCCCTCGAGAGTTTCACCCAGATCTATAGCCAGCCCATTGGCACGAACATCGGCGATCAGCTCCAGAAGCTGTGGAAGAGTTTTAACTGTCATTCCGGTTAGATCTTCATAGGCTTCGCCTACCAGTATGCGGACATATTCATCACTTTCCATAGCCAGTAACACACGACCACCGGAAGTACTGTAGAGCGGCAAATTAAGTCCAATACGAGGTACAACACGTAATTCACGTGATGCTACAACGTAATGGACGATTGCCAGCTGGGTACCACTGGCACGTGCCAGGGTCACTGTTTCATTAATATTGGCCGAAAGTTGCTCCAGGAAGGGACGTACAAGATCCACTACATCGCTGTGCACACTGGAAATAAGTTTGAGTAGCGCAGGTCCCAGACGCAGGCCACCAGCCCCGCTGCTACGAACAAGTTGAGCGCTGTCTAAGGCCGCGACAATACGTTGCACCGTAGAACGAGGGAGAGCAATCTCCTGCGCAATTTCCCCCAGACTCATGCCGCCAGGGTGTTTACCCAGCACATTCAAAATTGCAGCTGCGCGGGCGATAACCTGAATCCCCGCGGGTTTTTCATCCTCAAAGCTTGAAGCATTTACGGCCATATAGAGCTCCTTATTGTCCGGTGACGGACAGCCTGTTACCTCAGTTCATGTATTAATTATCACATTGCAATGGACGCTACCGCAATGTAAGATGCCGTACTGTACCATATTACGGTACATCGTATCGATTTAATGCATGAGAACTTTGTATGAATGCACAGCGTTCTACCCCACCCTCGCCCCCCTTTACCTGGCGCCTTGCAATAGGGATTGTGGGTGTACTGATTGCAGCCTTGACCTCCGGCCTTAATGGTCGGGTTATAGATATAGCGCTTGCAGATGTGCGTGCCGGAATTGGCGTGACTTATGATCAAGCCAGTTGGTTCACATCTGCTTACCAGGCCGCGGAAGTAGTGGCGATGATGATCGCACCATGGTTTGCTGTGACTTTTTCGCTGCGTAAATTCGCCCTTGGTTGCGCTGGCGGTTTTATGGTTTGCGGCATACTTTTACCCTTACTACCGAATGCGCAGTTGTTTATTATCTTGCGAACGATACAGGGCCTGTTTAGCGGCGCACTCCCTCCCTTACTCATGACTGTGGCGCTACGTTTTCTGCCACCATCTATAAAACTTTATGGACTTGGAGCATATGCTCTGACTGCGACTTTTGGGCCAAATGTGGCACCTTCACTGGCGGCATTCTGGACGGATGATGTGAGCTGGATGTTCATGTTCTGGCAAGTGGTCCCCGCCATTTTGATTTCGATGCTATTTATTGGCTGGGGTTTGCCGCAGGACCCGATTCACCTCGACCGATTTAAACAGATGGACCTGTTTGGTATGCTTACCGGCTGTTCTGGTATGGCGTTTTTAATAATCGCCATCACTCAGGGTGGACGTCTGGACTGGTTTGAATCGCCGTTATTTAATGGTCTGTTATCCAGCGCCATTGTGTGCCTGGCAATTTTTCTGATTAACGAATGGTTTCATCCCCTCCCTTTGTTCAAATTACAGATGCTGGAGAGAAGTAACTTTTCATATGGCCTGATGGCGCTTGCTGTAGTGTTGGTACTGGCGCTGGCTGGCTCGGCTTTGCCGTCCAATTTCTTTGGCAAAGTAGAGGGCTTTCGAACAGTGCAATTTGCGCCGCTGGCTTTGACCATTGGGCTCCCGCAGTTAATTATCACCCCGCTTGTTGCCGCACTGCTTAGTCTGCGCTGGGTTGATTGTCGCTGGCTGATAGCTTTCGGGATTGTCCTGATGATTTCCGCCAACCTGATAGGTATGCAGATAACCAGCGACTGGGCACGCCAGAATTTCTGGACCATACAGGTTCTGCAGGCGATTGGATTACCGTCAATTATTTTACCGTTGCTTATGAGCGCAACCAGCGTTGTGGCGCCCCCGGAAGGGCATTATGCCTCTGCTATGTTCAATACCGTACGGGGTTTTTCAAGCATCTCTGCTGGCGTTTTAGTGGAATGGTTTATAAATCACAGAGAACAATTTCATTCTAATGTTCTGGTCAATAACGTAGGCAACCGCCCATGGTTGATATCGACACCGGTCAGTGAGCAGGCCGGCAGTAGCATCCCTTTATTACAAGACGGCAGCATCAGCAACACCGAGAACATCGCTGGATTTATCACCTTATTAAAACATCAGGCAATTGTTCTGAGTCTGGGCGACAGCTATCTGATGATGACTGGCTTTGCCGTCCTGCTGTTATTACTCACCGTCTGGCTGCCAAAACGTGTCTGGCCGCCCCAGACACGTTTTCAACCTGCCATGACAAAATAGAGGTGGTTAAATGAAATTTCCTGTATCCAGAAGATCGATTCTGCTCAGCGCATTATTAATCCTGATGTTGACGATGATATTTTTCGTCTGGTCGACAATGCATAATAATGATACACGTACCAATGATGCCTATGTGAATGCGGATTACACACTGGTAGCACCAAAAGTATCGGGTTATATCAAAGATATCTATGTCGCAGATAACCAACGCGTTAAAGCAGGACAAATACTCGCCACGCTGGATGACCGTGACTACAAAATAGCGCTTGAAATGGCGCAAGCTAATTTGCAGCTTAGTGAAGCAAAACACCTGAGCAGCCTTGCACAACTGGAGCAGCAACAATCCATTATTGCTCAGACAAAAGCGACCCTTCTAGCCAGTCAGGCATCGGCGCAATACGCCAGTCAGAACGCTGAACGTTTTAACAAGCTTTATCAAAGAGGTACCGTCGCTGCGGACGATCAACAAAAAGCCCATTCAACGCAGCGTTCTGCATCCGCAGTAGTTCGTCAGAACGAAGCTGCTCTGACCTCAGCAGAAAAACAGGTAGGCGTGTTGAGGGCTGCATTACGTCAGGCGGAAGCCGATGTTGCAGTCGCACAGGCAAAGGTCAGTCAGGCGAGGGTTAATCTTTCTTATACGCGTATTGTTGCACCAGTCGACGGCATGGTAGGCCTGCGTTCGGTGCGCCTCGGTGCCTACGTTAACGCAGGGACACGTCTGCTGGCGGTGGTTCCGCTACATCAAACTTACATCACTGCCAATTATCTTGAAACGCAGCTGGCAAATGTTCATCAGGGGCAGAAGGTCTTAATTAAAATTGATGCCATGCCTGGCAAAAAGTTTACTGGACATGTCGATAGTATCGCTCCTGCAACCGGCGCAACGTTTTCTGCCATCCAGCCAGACAATGCAACGGGTAACTTTACTAAAGTCGTTCAGCGTTTACCGGTGAAAATAGTGCTGGATGATAATCAACCCGATGCAAAATTATTGCGCGTCGGGATGTCAGCCGTTCCTGAAATTGAGATCCGCTAATATTCCAGACACTCTCAAAAACCGGCTCTATTTTGAATGTCTGGCTTAGAAACGGCGTTCCCGTTATCTATACGTAATATCCTGCAGGAAATAAAGAGCACTGACATCAGTGCTAAGTTTCTGTTACAAAAATGCATGTACCATCACGATCATATTTAGTCGACCCTCATTTACAGAGAGTGATCGACTAAATATTTTTATCAGGTAATAACACTGGTAAAAAATAGGTTATTATTCACACTTGGCCATCAAAAAACTTAATGCTGCATAAGCTCCAGTGTTTTTCCCTTAACACGCTCCAAAATTTTCTTCGCTTCTTCGGTTGAGCGAATATTTGTGTATCCAATTACTAATCCATAACGTTTTTGTGTCTGCGCATACCAGCTCGAGAGTGGCCGAACGTAAAGCTCGTGCTGTGTCCATAATGCAGCTAATGCAGTATCTTCAATGCCACGTTGCAGGAAGGCAACAATATGCATCCCGCCATCTGTAAGCTCAAATTCAAATAACCCCGGAAAGCTCGTTTCAATTGCTTCAAGCATCATGCGACGCCGCTGCTGGTAAAGTAAGCGCATCTTTTTTATATGCCGGTAGAAGTGCCCTTCGCTAAGGAATTGCGCAAGGATTTTTTGCGGCAGTAATGGCAGACCCGTTTCAAGGATTTCGCCCAGTTCACTGAAACGGGCTACCGTCTCCTGTGGAATTACCATATAGCCGATACGCATAGCTGGCATTATCGTTTTACTAAACGTTCCGGTATAAATAACCCTGTCATGCATATCGAGGCTTTTCAACGCCGGGATTACTTTTCGTGTGTAATGAAACTCTCCGTCGTAATCATCTTCGATTATCCAGCTACTGTTTTGCTGTGCCCAGGCCAGCAGCTGATGCTTACGCGGTAATGAAAGGCTGACTGCGAGCGGACTTTGATGAGTGGGTGTAACGATAGCGAAGCGTGCATCGTTGTGATAGCGCTGAAGATAATCAACATCCATGCCCTGCCGATCAACAGGTATATAGTGCAGGTTGGATGCCATTCGCTTCAATAATTGCTGACCATAAAAGTAGCCAGGATCTTCAAACAGCACTTTATCGTCAGGCTGTGCAAGTACCGACAGGATTAACCGTAAATTGGCCCGATAGCCGCTGGTAACAAAGATTTGCTCCGGTCGGCAATCCAGTCCTCTTGAAATATTGAGATAACTTGAAATGGCCTCACGTAGCGGCTGAAAGCCCATTACCGGGGGCATGAGCATTTCTTCCGGACGAAGACTTCGCGCCGCTTTTCCCGATATGAGTAACCATTTTTTATAAGGGAATTCATTCAGGGCAGGGATTCCGAGCCGCAGATCCCCCTTCCTTTCAGTAACCAGTGTGTTATGTGAACGAGACGATACAGCATTGTCTGCGCTGACCGCTGAGGTCAGCCTGAGCTCCGGATTTATATAGGTTCCCTTCGCTCCCAGACTCACGAAATAGCCTTCTCCAGTAAGAATTTCATACGCGGTTTCCACCGTTTTTCGCGCTACCTGCAACTCGCTCGCTAGCGAACGGATAGAGGGAACGCGCGCTCCCGGTTTCAAAAGACCGTCCTGAATCTGCTGAAGATAGCGGGCATAAATCTTTTTGTACCCCATGAAATGCACCCTTACATGTCCTACCAATTAAGTCTAATAATGGCCCTTTTTAATCAGACATACAAGATTAAGATATGGCTATTAACTAAGCCACCCAATATGAGGCGTCATGAAAATTGAACATTACGACACCGCTACTGACCTTGCCCGTTGCTTTGCGCTGATGCGGGAACTACGCAGCAAACTAACGAATGAGAAACAATTTATCGCCCAAGTACAGCGCCAGCAGGCGCAAGGCTATCGGCTTGCAGGACTGGAGCAGGATGGCAAACCAATGGCGCTGGCCGGTTATCGACTGCTCGAAAATTTTATTCACGGGCAATTCTGTTACGTCGACGATCTGGTAACAGTGAGCGAGTCTCGCGGTCAGGGGATTGGTGCAACGCTGTTGGATCACTTAGCAGTAATCGCACGTGAATACGGGTGTGGTCAGATGGTCCTTGATACCGCCATTAGTAATTCAGGAGCCCAGGCATTTTATCAGCGTGTCGGATACACCGCCCTCGGCCTGCACTTTTATCGCGATCTCACCTGAGGAAAAAATGATGAAACTGCTTCACATTAAAGTCAGTCCGGATTTATCAGGATCTGCATCCCGCGCGGCGTCCGAACGCCTGGTAGAAAAATTACGAGCGCATCATGCCGGGCTTGAAGAATCAGTCCTGGACCTGGCTCAACGGCCGCTACCGCATCTTGATGCATTTACCATTGCTGGTTTTTTTACCCCACCAGACCTACGCAGTGAAGCTCAGCTCACCGCTATTCAGATTTCGGAACAACTGGTAGATCAGCTTTTTGATTGTGACACGCTGGTTATCTCATCACCGATGTGGAACCTCGGTCTGCCTTCCGTGCTGAAGGCCTGGTTCGATCATATTACCCGCGCCGGACGAACTTTCACCTTTACGCCAGAGGGCAAAAAAATAGGGCTCGTCAGCGGCAAAAAGGTGTATTGCGTTGTCGCCAGCGGCAGCGTATTTGCCCACGGCCCATTTGTAGCGGATGACCAGTTCACGCCATACATTCGCGTAGCGCTTGAATATATTGGCATTACCGACGTGCAATTTATTCGGGTAGACGGAACGCATGATCCCGTCGCTCGTACTACAGCATTACCCAATGCACTGCAAACCATTGATCGTTTATTTTAAAAAGAGGATTACAATATGTCGTCACGTGTGAATCATTTCAAAACCATCCCGGCACTGGCTAAAACACTTGCCGATGCTTCTATGGCATTAGGAAAAATCTCGCTGGATAAAAAACTTAAGCACTTAGTGGATATCCGTGCCTCACAGCTGAATCATTGTGCATTTTGTCTGGATATGCATGTTAAAGAAGCAAAAATGCATGGGGAGCGTGAACTGCGTCTTTATCACGTTGCAATTTGGCGAGAATCGCCATTGTTCAGCGCCAAAGAAAAAGCTGCTCTGGCACTGACTGAAGCTTTGACCCGCATTGGTGATAATGGTGTAAGCGAAGCGCTTTACAGCGAATTGCGCGAACATTTCTCTGAAGTAGAAGTATCAGAGTTAACATTCACCATTGCTGTAATCAACGCCTGGAATCGTCTGCAGATTTTATCACAGATGGCACCAGGCTCGATGGATAATGCTTACGGTCTGGATCGTGCTGAATTACATTAATAAATATCCGCCAACATCACTTCTTGTTGGCGGCTTTATTTTTTAAATCTAAGCTTGCATATGTTTTAATAATCGCAGGCGAATAGTATTTGTAGCTAATTCTTAATGTTCACGCAAGATAATATTATAAATACTTAAAAGAATATTAAGATCGACTATTTTCATGACTTGCTGTTAAAAAAGGAAAGCCGCCGAAAGGCGGTTTTTCATTTGGAGGAAATTAATAACCAATCGCGAGAACAAAACGAATGTCAATTTACGCCTTGGCTAGCGGCTTCATTCGAAAGCTGATACCCATACGATTAAGTGCATTCATTGTTGCAATAACGATGGTCAAATCGACCAAATCTTTTTCACCAAATACTGAAAGCGCTGCAGAATACGCTTCATCCGAAGCATGTGTCTCATTTACACGTGTAACTTCTTCTGCCCATGCCAGTGCCGCTTGCTCAAGATCCGAGAATAAATAAGTAGCCTCATCCCATACTGGAATCAGTACTATTTTCTCTACCGACATACCACACTTTATAAGGTCGCGTGTGTGAATATCAATACAATGCGCACAGCCATTAATCTGAGATACTCTTAAAAAAACCAAATGTATTAGCTCTTCCGGAAGATTTGTTCCTTTTGTGGCGAAATGATGCAGCGCTCCCAGTGCCTTTGAGCCTTCTGCAGATACTTGAAACCAATTTGGACGATTCATTTTCTTTCCTCTAGAGATGATTAAGCTGATGATTTATCTACGGAAATATGCCTCACCTTCTTCAGAAGGGTTACTAACTGATACTTCAGAGTTAAATAATAATAACCAAAATTGACGTATAAAAAAGACACAAAGAAGAAGAAAACGCGTAGGACATGATAAAAAACGGAATACCATGACTCTGATTTGAGTTGAGTTGAGTTGAGTTGAGTTGAGTTGAGTTGAGATTTATTTAACGATGATGGTTTTAGAATGGCCAGTTTTAATCTTTACGCTGGAACGGTACCTTGGGATATGACTCGGCAGATACCTCTCATTGTGATTAAGAGGGTACAAGATATATCGTCGAAACAATATTTCGTCTCACAGAACTGAAGATTACCGGCATGCTAAAGCTTGGCTATCTACGCTTTGCCCGTGTATGCATTCAACCCTGTGCGTTTAGTTTCAGTCCGGTTTATCCATATCCGATTTCCTTGCAGGTAATCGTGGCGGCTTTGCCTGTTCATGACTTTGCGTTCTGCGGGTATGCCAGGGATGATCTGCTTTAGGTTTGACATAGTATTTTGAGCGCAGATTTACCCGGGCCCTGTCCACCCGCTCGTGGACGCTTTTTTCGTCATCAAGAGGTAAAGGTTCAGGTCCGTCGACATATTTTTCCCATCCCAGTGCCCTGCCCTCATACAGAACAGCAATCTCTCCTTCAAAATTTTCACAAACGGTGACAACTGAATTGCGAAGCCGGTAACCGCGTCCTTCACTGCGTATCTGGAACGCACTGGTTTTATACTGAAAAGTGAGGTTTTTTGAGAGAACACGTTTCGCCTGATAGCTGAAGATATGGTTCAGCTCTTCCTCCGAATGGTGTACATCCAGATGAGCATTAGCAGAGTCACGGGGTGCGGTGGCAAAGCGGTTATTATACGCTTCAATAAACTCCGGCAACCATGCGTTTGCCGTTTCAATATCGCTGATCCCCTGAAGGCGCAGTTCTTTTACCAGCCTGTCCTGAAGCGTCTGGTTCGCCCGCTCAACGCGACCTTTTGCCTGAGGCGTGTTGGCATGGATTGGCTCTATACCCAGGGTTTTAATCGCCCGGGTAAACTGAGTCAGCTCTCCCTCACGCTCCGGGTTATTTACGCGAAATATGCTGTGCCGATCCGAATAGAGAGCCAGGGGTACCCCATGATCTGTGAGGTATCCGCGGAGAGTTTCCATATAAGCACGGGTCGTTTCCGCCGGGGCGAAGCGCAGCGCCATCAGGGCACTGGTGGCATCATCAATAAAGACGATCAGGGTGCATCGTGGACCTCTCCCCTCAAACCAGTCATGAGGCGAACCATCAATCTGGATCAGTTCGCCGTACGAAGGACGACGCATGCGCCGCTGGTAGATTCGGGCAATTTTACGCCGACGTTCACGCCACAAACCTTCCTCCACCATCCACTTTCTGAGGGTCTCTGTGGATAAAGACAAGCCGTGAACCTCGCGCAGTTTCTCACCGGCAAGGGTGGGACCGAAATCTGAGTAACGTTCTTTCAGGAGAGAAATAACAGCCGATTTAAATTCAGGAGTAAACGCATTATTGGGACGCTTGCCGCGACGACGTGAAACCAGACCGGCAGGTCCTTCATTTCGGTACCGGTGCACCAGTCTTTTAACCTGACGAACAGATATACCCATACGCAATGCTGCCTGCTCCTGAGTAATATGTCTGTTCACAGATCCCTGAATAATCTGAAGCCTGTCGAGTTCCTTATAGCTCATTGTAACTGTCTCTTTGCGCATGAAAAATATCCCCGAAAAATCGACGGGGACATTTTAGAATGGTTTAAAGGGGACATTACAGCATGGCGTTAACAATAGCCTTCTTCTCCTTGCCTTGCGGCGGGTAAACGGCTACTCTGATGTTGTCTAGACATAGAGTCGGCCTCGTTGGTTAATTGAAAAATGACCTTCGGGGCTTTCTTCTTTCTGCCTCAGCACATCTTTACCGCTTCTACGTTATGAGGCAAAAAGCCTCAAGCGCCACGGCTATTCTACTCTATCTGTTTTCAACCTGTTGCGGCGCACGCCGCATAACGTACTGGTAGATGGCTACTACCCAGTTACTTATCTTCAGACATCTGCTGGGCGGATTTTAGATGCTGCTCAACCACCGGCGTATGTGCGTCGGCCAGCGCCTTCACATCCGGATCCTTGATCATCTTGGCATCACTCTGCAGCTTCGACAGCACCATCTGGTGATCTTTGGTGCCGGCGTTTTCCATATACATTTTGTCAAATGCGTCGCCGCTCTGCTTTTCCAGATTGGCGGCCATGGCCTTGTGCATGGCGTCCGGCTCAGTCGGCAGCGTCACGCCTTTTTGCTCAGCCACGGTCTGTACCTTAGTCAAGGCAGCACCGTGATCGTCAACCATCTTCTGAGCGAAGGATTTGACGTCGCTGCTTTTGGCCTTGTTCAGTGCGATCTTGGCGGCGGCAATTTCATTGATATTGGCCTGCGCCATGTCCTTCACCGCTTTTTCATCACCGGCGCTGAGTTTAGCATTCGAGCCGGTCTGGCCTGCGGCATCTTTCTGCGCCACGCTGGGCTGCGTCTGGGCTTGCACGCCCGCTGTGCTGAACATAGCGACGACTGCTGATACGGCGAGTAGCCCTTTCAAGGTTGTGCTCTTCTGCATAGTGTTCTCCTGATGACCATGGGTAGGGTTATATGAGGTAATTAACCGTGCGCAGTTTCTTATTTAATTACAACTGCAATGGTCAGTTCAGTATAGTGGAACAATGATATAAGGCAGCAGATTAAGCCAAAGTCCTAATCGG
>Ga0308166_1000679_pt1 | contig 42512 bp, 60 predicted proteins | sample PhyCR2_2_FD_202137 | JGI IMG/M metagenome (GOLD analysis project Ga0308166, IMG submission 202137) | Phyllosphere microbial communities from UC Gill Tract Community Farm, Albany, California, United States - DLSLCC.R2 | ecosystem: Host-associated > Plants > Phyllosphere > Unclassified | place...
AAAACGTCAGCAGCAACAAGAAGAACGCTAAATTGCTGACAGAATGAGCAAACGCGCGGCGGTGTAGTGAATCCTGCCGCCTAACTGCGGTATACTGCGCTGGCGTCTCCTTAGTTAAATGGATATAGATATAAAAACAAAAAAGTAATTGATAAATTTATAATTTTAACCAACCAACCTCCCTAAAAAGTACACATAAATGTACACAGTAATTTTTCCTATTATGAAGAATAGTCATATTTTATAGCTTTTTTCGTACCTTTATTTGTTCTCTCTTTGATATAGTCTGTCACTCTTGTTCTAAACTTTTTTTATCAGTGGACGATAACCGAACTACGCCAAGTTGGTTTTGTACAGTTTAGATGTTGAGATTCCTAATCTAACTATGCAATCTGCATTGCTGACTTGTATGTGATTTGGAAAAATTTGAGAACTGTAAAGTATGGCTAAGCCTAAAATTGAAGATGTGACATTTTCCATAACTCCTGATGAGTTGATTGGTTACTTTAGGAAAATTCTCGACCCTATCGAGAGCGGGCAGGAACATGGATACCAGTGTATCTTCTGTAAATCTCATGAATGGTACATTCAGCCTTTTCCTGACACAGACGACAAACCGATGATTGTGTCACAGCCAATACCAAAATCAAAAAACCTTGCATCATGGTATTTCCCTGTTGGTTGCAAAAGCTGTGGTTTTACACTGTTTTTTGATGCAGCAAAAGTTACCCACGAGATTGAGCTTGAGAGAGATAAGGAGAAGAAAAATGATTAGCTTATGCGCAAATGATAATGCTTCTTACTATCGTTCTGACCTGACTTTATCTCAATCACTGCTTTTTGCATTCCCTAAAATTTCGTCTCTCACAAGGACTATGATGGCAGTGGACTGGGAAGAGCACGCGAAAATATTCTCTTTGGACAAAAATAATTACGAATTCGATTTTCAAACAATTGAAAACGCTTTCGAATGTGACTTTGTTGAAGTGCCAGACGAAATCGCCAGCGCGCAAGACTTCCGTAAATGGATTATGGAGATGAAGGTTGAATGAGAGTGGAAGTCGGGAAGAATCTCGTAAGGGAAATTCAGCATCTCGTTAAGACTAAAGTGATCGAGTTGGATCAAATCGATAAAGTTTACGGTTTCATTGATCATGTGAAGGCTAGCGGCCTTGCTGGCCTTGAAGGACGTAATAAAGACTCCTCGCATGTTCCTGCTAAAGCGAAAAATCGCGCAGAGAAAGTGGAAAAAGCTTTATCAAAAAAATGGTGGCACTATCATGTTGGGATTGACGTGTACAAGCCTAAAGGCACTTTTGGCGACCGCACTTCCAAGTATGTTTTACATTATGCTAATCACGGCCCACACTATATTCGAGTCGGGAAATTAGATAAGCATCCTCCGTTCCTGATTCCACATGATGATTGTTTGAAATTAAGATAAGTATTTATACTTCAGATAATTACACCTTGCCTACAAGCAGCCAAACGGCTGCTTTTGTTTTAAAAGCTCCTAAATGGGCAACCAGTCAGCATCATAAACGTCGAGCACTTCAAAGGTCACAACGCCTAACATCACCACCCCTTCCAGCGATTCCCCGTCGATAGTTTCACCATCTTCCGTAATGATGCCGCCCTTAAAGTACCTCCCGACCATGGGGTAACCGTCCACCTGCCAGACAACCTTTTTACCCGGCAATGGCTTTAATGACCGGTCAACCAGAACAAAGCCACGCGGCGTTTCAATCCGCATGGTGTCAGACGGATGGTGGATCATCAGGTTATTCAAATCTATGCGGCTCTCTACGAAGTCTGCCGCTGGTGAAGGAAATCCCATATCAGTAATCTCCGTAGTGATAGAAACGCTGCCATAGTCGGTTTTCACCTTCTTCTGGCGACTGATCGCGAAACGTCATCACGTTCTGAGCTATCCACTCGTTGGCCTGCTTATGGCTGAATTCCCAGTTACGTTTTGCCAGTTCGGCCACAAAGTCAGATGTAGAAACGGTGACGCCATACTTTGGCGAACGCTTAATCGCCTCAAAAAAAGATACCCGGATATCGCCGTAGCGAGGCATGATCACTCCCTCAAAAATACTGTATATAAAAACAGTATTATCATTTAAGAAAAATGTTCAAGCCGCTGCGGCTATGAGATTTGTAAAGGTGCTGGCGGGAAAGGGATTTTATTTTGGAGGGTGCAGGGTGAGTGACTAAGCTTTAATCACCCACCCCGTAAACCTGCTTAGACAGGAGCGGCTGAGTCATTGCCCGGTCGCCGGGCTTTTTTATGCTGGTTTCTGAGGCCAGGTAATATTTGGCGCTTTGGATGTGTCTACCTCATTCACGGCGTCCAGATAATCCAGCCACTTGTTATAGGCCGTCAGGTCATCCCCTTTCAGACGTCCGAGCGCAGCCTTGCCCGGCCACTGACGCGTGTTCATGAAGTCATTGGCCTGAGAGATTTTTACCAGTTTGTCATTTGCAGCCTGGGCCAGAATTTCTTCCTGCGTGGGCGCAGGCTTATCCACCCAGCAGGGCATCCCCTCACCCGTTGAACCGAGAATTTTCCCCTCGGGCGGCACGGATATAAATTCGTGCCAGGCATCATCCGTCACCTCTACCGCGTCCTGTGGCCAGCCGACGCCCTTTTCATAGTCCGGCTTCATGTCTTCCGGGCAGAACGCCATGCGGCTTGCGCTAAAAAACATATTCCCCATATCAGTATCCTATTGCCAGAAAGTGAAAAGTAATCGCGCCGGATCCAGCCGAGGCCGCGCTCACAGAGTTGCCGCTGATCTGGATACCCTGCGGTTTATAGGTGAACTGGCTCGTATTCGACGAACTCACGTCAGCGCCGCTGATGCCAATCCCGTTCGCATCATTGGCAACGTTGTGCGTCAGCACGACATGCAACGCGGCGTTAGGAAACTGTATCGGATAGGCTTTTGTACTCAGCGTGCCGATTGTGGCCGGTGCGCTGCCCCACTGAATAATCAGTCCGGATGGCAGTTTCTGGTATCCGTTAACGCCAAAGTTGCTGTCGAAAAACGACATATCCGGTAGCTGGCCGCTGCCGTTGCCCGCGTTTTTGTTCGCCGCCGAGCCGATGCCCAGATAGCTGAACAGCTCTGTTGTACTCTTTTTACCTATGATGTCCCGCGCAAAGGCAGTAAATGCAGTCAGAGCAGCTTTGTTCGGTCCAAAAAAATAAGTCAGCGTGTCAGTGTCGGATTGTAAACCGGATAAAGCGATTAGATTCTGGTTGAGCGGCTGATAAAGCTGCCCCAGTCCGAGATAAGTAATAACGTCGCCGATACTGCTTTTCCCCACGATATCCCGTCCGGTCTGCGTGAAATCCGTCATTGCAGCAGCGTTCTTCCCGATGAAATAGGGGAGTTTGTTAGCATCCGACTGCAGGCCCGACAGCGAATTCAGGTTCGCGTTGACGATCTGAAAATCCTTTTGCAGCGCATTAATAAAAAGCTGAACAAATCCACCAATATCACCATTGTCCAGTACGTCAGAGCCGGTTTTACTCGCGATATTCTGCGCAATTGCCGCCGCCACGAAAGACGCCTGGCGGATTGCCTTGTTGATCTGCGCGGATGATGCCTTTCCTGACTGAAACCCGGTGGCCAGCGCAGCCAGGTTTTCATAATCAGCCTGAGCCGTGACGTTTGCGTTTGCCCCGGTCGCAAATGGTTTAAAATTGTTTGCTGCCATCAGAGTTGTTTCTCCCATGAACCACTGTCGAAGCCCGATATAAACTGGTTGTCCATATCGAACCCAAAAAACGTACTTCCCTCAGACGGCGTTATTACTGAGGGGATTTGAATGCTGCCCGCATAAACGCCCGCCGCTTTTACTGTCAGATAGCCCTGACGTATGGCCGCGATAAGTTCCCTCGACACTAGGCTGATATCTTTTTCAGGAAACACCCATAGCCCGACCGTCATGTCCTGACCGTCAACGATCTGCATTGTCAGGCCGGAACCGGCCAGCGCGTTATCCAGAATTCCTTTTAACGAACCGTTGGTGCCGTCCCAGTTGTTAATGGCGATTTTGGCCTTGAGGATAATCCGGTAGGTTTCATCACTGAGGCGGGTATAACCGCTGTCCGGGTCATACGGTCCCTGCCATACACCCTGATCCCATCCCAGGCCATCCGTATCAAAGGAGAAGTAAACGCCCGATATAGGCACCGCCACCGTGCGGCTCCGGCCAATCCATTCCCCTAGGATGTCCAGTTGCGCACCCGCGGCCTGATCGATATCGAAAGCCATCAGCAGCCCGTCCATGGTAGAGGCTGTATCTGTCAGGGGGCGTGTGGACAAATCGACATGCTGTGTGAAAAGTGGCTTTGTCCGGTGATAATTGGTTATCAGGTCGGTGTATCTGCTCATGACGCCACCGTGACAGTGATGTTATCCACTGAACAGGTCACGGCCTCGTTAAACGCCGTCACGATATTGGCTGGTGCCACCGTTGCCGCCGAACGCCCGATCTGCAGGCTGTTGATGTCGTAATACCGGCTTTCCCCTCCGCTCACCACGCCCAGATTTGCCGGGGAATAAACGCGGCTCAGCAGCAGGTCATCGCCGATATCCAGCGAATTAACGTAATCCGCAATCGCTTTTTTGATGTCATTGCCGACCTGCGTCGTGTAGCCCTGAAACACCTTTAGCGTGATGGCCACAAAAACGGGTACCGGTGATGATCTTGAAAAACTGATGGTGTGGGGGTTTTGCCACGCGTCAGGCACAGTAACGGAGGTGCTGCCAAACGTGGCGACGCCCTGCCCCTTTTTGCTCTGAATCACCTGAGCAATGGCGTTCACGTCTCCACCGTCAACAATTGCCGCTACAGAGTGCGCAGGCAGTCCGTTTGCGTCCTGACTACCGGTGTCGTTTTCATACAATTTGTGACGCGTCACGCCGGTGACATTTGCGATCGCCCCGTCCAGCGCCGCAAAAGGCGTCAGGGACGGAAGCGCAACGCTCTGCCGCTGGCGGATGCGTAGCTCTGAGTCCGTTTCTGCTGCACTGCCCACTGTCGCTGCTGACGCATTGGTTACGCTCAGCCAGCCGCGCGTGGGCGTGTTAATTTTACTGACCGAGCCCGCCACAGCAGCGACAGCGCCCGACACCGCACAGGTGGAAGTGGCGATCGCGGTACCGCCCGGGCCGATGGTCACACTTGCAGGCAGGTTCCAGATAATGCCGTTGGCGTCCTTAACCGAACCGTTGGTAATCGTGGTACCCGCCGCACCGGCCAGCGTCAGGTCAGCGGTTGAATTAGTGGCCGCACGGCGAGTGATACCGTTGATTTTAACGTTGCGTGAAAGCGCGTCCGTCATACCTGTTGACGGCGAAAACGAGTTGTAAACCGCAATGGCGGTGTTGTTGGCATCATGAATGGCCAGCGCCACCAGCGCCAACATCTGACCGTCTTTACTGTCTGGATCCAGATAGGCGTCGGTACCATAAATCTGCTGAAAGTAGCCGGTAATGGTGGTGAGGATTGTCTGATAAGCAGGCGCACTGATGCCCTGGGCGGTTACCGTTGCCGATAGCCCCAGCGTGTCTAGGTTGAGAGCCATTAAGCCTCGCTTGTAACGGTGGTCGTCCCGTAAATGGTGTCAATCGTCGCGGTGAAGATTACCCGGCGACTGGTGGTGTCAAGGTTGGTATCGAAAGAGATGAGGGATTTAACGCCCTGTGTCTCAAGGATGCGCTGGCGTATGGCGAGGCTGTACGTTTCCGGCTTTTGCTTACCGAGCACCGACTGTATCCATGGCGTTCCGGCCGTAGTATCAAGAAACCACTGACCGTACCAGAGCAGAAACCGCGTTTTCACTGCCTGCGCCACCGCGTCGGGTGAGTTAATCAGCCAGGTATCATCGCCACGGCCAAACGTATAATCGCCATCGTCGTCTTCGCGTCGGTATCTCATTGCGGGCCGCCCGTCTGACTATTGCCCGGCTGCACGCCAGAGTGAACATGTCCTGTCTGGCTGATGCCTTTCGCCACCTGATCGCCGGTTGATGTCACGGTACCGTTGACCTGAACGTTGCCGTTCACTGTAAGCAGTGGCGTGGTGATGTTCACGTTTCCAGCCTGCATCAGTTCTATAAAGCTGTTGCCATCATCGGTGCGAACCTGCACGGACGTGGTGCTGATGCCGGATATCTTCTGCGCCTGAGACTGTGGGCCAACGAAGGCAAACGCATCGGATAAATCATGCTGACGCGGATCGACAGGCTCCTGAACGCCTCCGTTCTGCCACCAGAAATCGATACAGCGATCGGAAAACACCACCAGGCATTCGTCTCCGGCTTTAACCGGAAACGTGATTGTGCAGCCACCGCCGCGCGGAAAAATAACCGGCACGTCAGTAAGCAGCGGATAATCATGCGTGGTCTGGTTGCCGTTATTATCCTGCTCTATATAGCGAATGGACGGCTGAACAACCGCTGTGACTGTATCGGGATCAAATGACTGTACGATTCCAGGTAATGCCACACGCAGTTGATTATTGATCACGCTGCGCTCAGTTTTCAGAACCTCTGATAGCTCACCGCTTCGTGCCTGACTGGATACGGTCATTTACTTTGCTCCGGGCATAAAAAAACCCGCCGAAGCGGGTACTGTTTGAATATCAGGATTAAATAAAAATATTATTGATGCTAAACCTTTTTTATCGACTCTCTTAAATCAGTATTTTCAAAGGTGATTGTAGCGTGTCGATGAAAAACCAGAGCGCATATGGTACCAGACAGTGACCATATCGCCCGCATACGCTTACGGAAGGAGCCACCAAAAGTTATGACTAAATCAGTTTTCACGGTTCACCTCTCTAAGACTGCTGGCAATGATATGAAGCCATTCATAGAGAAAATTATCCCTCAAGATGACAGAAAAATGCGGATCAAAGCTATGGTTTTTGATTCTGCATCAGGTGGTGGAAATAATGTAGTCGGTTACATATTTGAATTTATTCAAAATAAGGATGTTTGCTATACATTTGCAGCAATTGTTATCGCGTGGATACGTTCAAAGCACGGTAAATCGGTGATTATACGAAAAGGCGATACCACGATTGAAGCAAAAGGGCTTACGGAAAAGCAACTCGCTGAAATTCTGCAGGCTCAAGATACAACCATTCATATCGACAGTGAAAAATAAAAAAACCCGCTTCGGCGGGTTTTTAATCAGCCACTTTCACGCACGGGAACGAGCCGATCACGCGCGGTGCGTCCATGCTGGCTTGCAGCAGCTGGACATTTAGAAAGCGTGAGTCGCTACCATCAGGATGGACATACTCAAATCCGTAATTATTGCCGTCACGCGCTGGCATTAGCCCCATTTGGACTCTCAGCCCAGCTTTACCCAAGTCAGTTATTTTCTGAGAGGTTACATACTCGCCATTAATTTTAAACATCGAGTTAGGGATCAGATCCAGCTTATAACCAGCGCATCTTAATGTTAATCCACCATTATTTGAGGCGGATGTAACACCCGACATGAGACAAAACCCCAAGATGATCCAATTTTTCATTTTTAGCCTTTCTGCTGTAAAGACGCTGCTGACCGCAAATCTTGAGCTCCGCGCGCTTCACACATTAAGTCCATGTACCACGCCTGACCTCTGGTATCGCCAGTGTACATAATAGCGACAACTTTATAAACGCCATCCGTTGCGATACTGGCGGTCATGGTCTGGGATTTTGGCAAATCGACATTTGTGTTGCCGTTGATGTCTTTGTCAAAAAAACGCCCCGGCGACATACTCACGTCACCACCTGGCAGCGCAGCACGGTTGATCACCACATCGCCCTGATTCAGCCTTATCAGGCCATTAACCCGGATGTTAGGATTTATGAGGCTGCGCACGTTAATGCCGTTGCCGATAGTCTGCTGCGGCATACCGATAAGGCCGGTATCGCTGTTCAGCTCAATGGCCTCATGCACCACTTCATTATCGCCCACCATTTCCATTTTGCCGTCAACGAACATCCAGGTTGCAGTACACTGCTGCGCCACGTTGTCCATCAGGTCGCGCGTCATGCCAAACAGCACGCGGCCACGCGGGAAAACAGTGGGCGGCATTGCGGGTAAGTTGCCCTGCTCCGCGCCTTTGGCCGCAAAATCTTTCATCAGCGCTTTCTGTACATCCGCCGTGGTGTACCCCGCCGCCAGCGTCATGCTGGTGATGCTGGTTGAATAGGCCTGGTGCGCGTCCACCGCCTGAATGAGCACAAACGAATCAACGGGGTTTTCTTTGCCCGTCAGCGAATAGCGGATTTCGCCGTCGAAGATAACGCCATAATTGCGGCCGCCCTGCTGGCCCACCTTTCCCGCATCAACGGCCCGCGCAACGCCAATCTGATCTGCGCTGACATCCGGCGCAATGCCGTCATAACCGGCAATCGCACGGACGCGGGAGAATTCCTCTCCCATGATGCGCTGCACGGTATCCGGCGCAAGGTTATAAATGCGGAATGTTCCGACGCGCGTCTGGCTGCTGAGGTTGAACCAGTCGATATTAAACGTCACCTTGAAGTCGCCCAGGTCAATACCCTTGCCGTCCTTGTCCACCACCTGCAGTTCAAAATGACGCATCCAGTTCTGTGACATGCTTACTCCGTAATGATGTAAAGGTGACTGCGTGTACCGAGATCGGTTTCTGTCGGGTAGTCCTGACCAGGCACGTCACAGACCACCAGCAGCGAAAATCCCAGTCCGAGGTGATTAAACTGTTCCATCAGGTCAGCACCAGTAACCAGCGGTATGCCTGATATAATGCCCGCACCGGTACTGTCTGAAATATCCAGCACCCAGCAGATGTCGCGCCAGAGAATGCGGAACTGGTATGTGGCACCCTTAACGCTGTAGCTGTACTGCTGATTGTCAGAGGTTAACCCTATTTCATTCATCGCCATTACTGGATACCTATTGCATTGCCAATGGTCGTGCCTTTCGTCCAGTCAAGCGCACCAGATGACTTGAGGATCGACACGTTAACGGGCTGGGGCGATTTAGCGCCGGTGTTGATGACCGCCGATGTGGATACGCCATTTTTCATGTTTGATTTGTCCGCCACCTGAATACTCTGCGTGCTGGTGATGATGATTTCGCGCAGGGTAAGCGTGGCAGACAGCACGTTTTCGGTAAAACGGTCGGTGGTGACTTCCAGATTCTGCAACAGCATATTGCTGTACAGCCGCTTGCCGGTTACCACGTCAAACGGCATCCGGTCAGACTGCAGCTTAAGCAGCTGTTCGTACACTTCACGCGGGCTGATCCCGAGCAACGATGTGGCCGTCAGGTTACTGGCAAAGTCCAGCAACGAACCACCACCGGCGAAACCCACCTGCATCACCACCTCAGACGGTCGCTTGTATGCGTGGTCAGAAACGGACGCGCCCACCTCAACAGGGTGCTCGGTTATCTCCAGGCGATCGCTGTGTTTTTCAGACACCACGACGCTGGGAACGATAATGCCGATTTTGCGCGACTGGAGCCGGAACAGCGTAGAAAGGATATCCATCAGCCAGCCCCCACTTTATTTTTACCAATATTTATCGCTTTCTCATTCACTGATCGGCCTACCTGATCGCCAATCTCGCGAGCGTTGCCGCCATAAATGTTGTAGGTGTTCTGCTGATTAACGGTGTGGCCACCACCCGGCATATTGCTGAGCACGCGGGGAACGTAGTTGCGCGTTTCCTGCGGCATCAGTGCCATGCCATACTTCTGGACGTTGCCCAGGCCCCAGTTATACGAGGCCAGCGTTTTGGTCAGGTCACCACTGTTGGCTTTCAGCAACTGAGAAAGGTATTTAGCCGCGGCCTGTGCTGATTTGATCGGATCGAACGCTTCACCTCGGCCCAGCCCCATATCGCGACCGGTACCGGGCATCAGCTGAAAAAGCCCCTGCGCACCGGCACCGGAAACGGCGTTGGGATTACCGGACGATTCGGCTATTGCCACGCTGCGCAGCAAACCTTCCGGCAGCCGGTAAAGCTGTTCCAGCCTTTGCATCGCCGGTTGCATCCAGCCCAGCAGCGCGGCGCCGTCTTTTGTCGGCTGCGGACGTTTGCCGTCCCCAAACCAGCCGTTAACGGTCTGGCCGATGCTGCGCGGATCAAAGCCGGTTTTGTCTTTAAACCAGTCGGCGGCGCTGTTGGCACTCGACGAAACGACAGGCATCGCATCGGGATTTTCTTTACCCTGGTGCAGTATCTGACTGCCAATGCGGGCGGCATCAGACCAGCGGCCCTCGTTAATGGCGCTGAGCAGGTCGCCGATCATCGACAGCATTTTACCGAACTCGCCAAACTGCTTTGTCAGGCTGGCAATGTCACTTTTCAGCGTCCAGTTTTTAAGGTCGATGTTGAGCAGGCGCGCAACCTGATCGCCCGCGTCCCTGAGCGACGATTTCAGCTCTTTGATGGCTTTCAGGGCAGCATCAACATCCGGCTGCCACTTTTTCCAGTCGATCAGGCTTTTGCCGCCTTCCTTCCACACCCTGTAATCGTCATAAAGCGCGAAGATTGCCAGGCCTAACGCGGTGACGATCCCCACCGGCGACATCAGAAATGCAGAATTCAGCACGCGCCAGGCAACCACCAGCCCGCCGAAAATTTCGATAAGCTGGCGCGTGCTCTTGTCCAGCGTGTTCCACCAGTCGCGGATGTCGCCCGCCGCCTCGATGAGCCGGAAAACCACTTTTCCTATGGTGTCAGCCAGCCAGAGAATGAGTTTTATCCCGCCCGTCAGCGCCGCTTCGATTTTGGGAAAATTATCGATGACCTGTTTACGCAGGCTGTCGATGGAGCCCGCCAGACCGCTTGCAAGGTTTGATCCGATTTTGTCCCGCGCCATGCCCGCCATTTCACCGAACGACCGCAGAGAGGTCATGAAACGGTTAGAGCTCACGGCGGCCGTATCGGCGTTATAGCCAATGGCCTTTGCCATCTGCGTATACTGCGCGGAGAACTGGCCCACGCCACGGCGCATTGCCATCAGCGTGTTTTCATCAATGCCCAGCATCTGTGCGTACTGGTTGGCGCGGTAATACGGCATATTGCGCAGCTTATCGCCGACGCCCGTAAAAATGCTGGCCATGTCGCGCATGTTGCCGCTGGCGTCACGCGTCTGCACGCCCAGGCGGTTGAGAAAGCCCTCCGCGCCCGGGTTGTTGCGCATGAAGTGGGCGAGGCTTTCCAGCGATGACCGCGCCCCGTCAACGGTACCGCCCAGCTGCGACACGGCAAAACCAATCTGCTGAATGCCCGCCACCGTTGCCCCGGTGCGCTGCGACATCCAGTAGAGGTTGTCCAGCCCGCTGGCGATTTTGGCCGTAAACGCCACCACCGACAGCGCCGCCGCCTCGACCGCTGCGCCCAGCTTTACCGCCTGCAGCGTTGTAGCCGCTATCGTGGCGTCAAACTTCTTCGCGCCGGACTCGTCCACCTGAAAACCCAGGGAGATTAAAAAATCCTTGATAACATCAGCGTTCATTCGCGGCTCTCCATCGGGCTATGCGGGCTTCGTTGTCTTCTTCGAGCCCGAGATAATCAGCACCCTCGGCAATACGGCACAAATCAACGGCGCCCGATTCAAGATCTTTGAAGTCGATCCGGAAAGCCTTTGCCACCTTCCAGATCATGTCGGTACCGTCAGGCAGCGTGTCAAGCGTCAGCCCTGTGGCTGCTGGCCCTCCGTCCCTTTCTCTGGGGGTGCGGGCAAAAAATTTCCCAGGCTGTCGCCCACCACGCGACCAACGATCTGCAGCATGCTGAACAGGTCAATGTCATCGAACGCCAGATCGTTGCCCTGCATTACCGGCACCCAGCGGTCTTTGCCGTGCGCACGCTGTACCACTGCCAGGCACGGAAAGATGATCGCGTTGGTGTCTTCTTCACTGAGCCCCGCCACCGCATCGGCAATCTTTGGCAGCACCGTTTCGATGGTGCTGTTGACGTTGCCGCCCTGTGACGATTCGCGCAGCGCCTGAAAATCTCCCAGCATACCGGCCAGCACCGGCAGCAACTTGCGGGACACTTTAAGCTGGTCGAACACGCTCAGCTTGTGAGCGCTGTAGCGGATGCCTTTAATTTCAAACTGCATGATCAGAACTCCCCTAAGATTTCGTCGATTTTGCCCGCATCAAACACCCAGGAGACGTTGCCGGCAACTTTCGGGTTGTTCCAGTCTGGCTGTTTCTGAAACGCGCAGGCGCGCGCGGTCACGATGTCACCGGACGACTTGTTGCGCAGCACGATCACGTTATTGCCCCACAGCGCAGACGAAACCGACTGCGCGTTGTACATCAGGGAAAGTTTCTTGTTCACGGGTGACGTTTTCTGCAGGTTGACGGTGACGGTCCCGGCTTTGCCTGCATGCAGGCTGTGCATCACCTCACCGTCAGCGCCGATCGTCATGGTGTTTTTGGCCTCCGACATGGTGACCACGATCCCCTCGTCAGAGTTTGCGGAACCGTAACCCAGATCGATAACGCCGGTCGGCCCCGTCAGCGAGGCCGTGATATCCATAAAACTGTATGCACCACTCATTGATTATTTTCCTCAGCGCATGACGTTAATCTGAACGCTGGCGTAATGGATTGCTCCCGCCAGCTTACAGGCCACCTGAACCGGTACCGACTTACGCGCTTCGCGGTCAGCCTGTGCCTGAGACGAAATCGCGGCCATGTAGACGTAATACCCTTTGGTCAGGGTATCGCCCGGGGAAAGCTGACCAATCTGGCCACCGTTCCAGACGCCGGGGGCGATCAGACCGTTATCAACCGCCTGGTCCATTGAGGCTTCGACGTTCGCCATGATGCGCGTGTTGCCCGCATCGGTCTGGGGAACCTTTGTTCCGCTGGTGTACAGCAGATTAAAGAGGTTGGTCTGCACGTAATTCTGCAGCCAGTCGAGGCCGTGGCGCTCATCAAAGAAATCACCGTTACCCATGACACCCTGCTGCAGAATGGCCGTGTCGTTGGCGTAGTACACGTAAACGTTGCAGTTCTTCGCATCCAGCGCGGCCGCCTGTGCAGGCGTCAGGCTTTCATAAGTGATGCCGGGTTCCTGCTTGAATTTCAGCGTGATAGTGGTACCGAACCCGTTAAAGTCCACGGTAAACGCACGACCAAACGCCGAAATTGCCCCGTAATTGCTGGTGGATGAATACTGCACGAACGTGCGGCTGTATTTCGCCGCTTTCACTTTCGACGCGATATCGGTGTTCACTGTAGTGAGCAGCGCATCGGTGTTTTTCGTGGTGACTGCGAGAATGCGGCTTAACGATGAGGACTCAATCGCGGCGCATACCGGCAGCAGGTCGTCATCTTTACGATCGGCGTCATACGTTACCCCGAGCCCGTACCAGTTGGTAAAGCCCAGGCAGGCGTTCACGCCATCGAGTAAAGTTTCAACCTTACCGACCTCGGCCGCCGCCAGCGTTTTCGCCCAGCGACCGACATACACCTGCGAAGGCGTCGGCGACTGTGAGAAGTACGCCACGGCGGCAAGGTATTCCTCACTATTGGTGCCGAAATCGGTTCCGATGCTTGCCGCCGAGGTATACAGGCGGATACGTTCGGTCAGCGGAATGATGGTTGCGCTACCCAGGATAAGCAGTGAGCCAAAGTTACGGCCCGCCGCCGCCCTCGGCGACATGATAATGTCCACGCTGGCAACGTTTGAAACGGGTAAGCCCTGCGGCATGGGGTTATTCTCCTGAAATACTGAAAGGGGCGTCGGTCAGCGACTGGATGCCCCAGGTGCTGATCACTTTGCGGCGCAGGCGAACCATCACGTCGTAACGGCGTACCCACTGATTGTTAATGATTTCCGGCGCGGGCCGGATGCTGTCGCAGTCAGCCAGCGTTAATCCCCACTGGCCCAGCGTGTCGTTGTTCTGATTCACGGCGAGCCCGTCCCGAAACTGCGCAGCAACCTGCTGGCCGGCTGGCCCGTAAAAGGATGCCAGGCACTCCACCAGCTCATGCCGCCACTGTTCGGCGTCAGACTCTGTCTGGTTAACAAACGCGGGACCGGCATCGGCAGCAATGCCCGTCACGCCGAATGCACACCAGTTAACATCGGCAGGGGGAATGGCGGGCTGGTCAGGCTGCCAGCGGGCAATGACGCGCCCGGCTGCCAGCCCTGAAACGTTGCGGATCCACTGGCTGAGGTGCACGTCCAGCGGCGTGTCGTAGTCAGTCGCGGCCTGCTGCGGGGTGAGCCAGCCGGGCTGGCCGGTGGTGTTACTGCTCAACGGGCGTACCTCCGTCAAACGGCAACAGTTCGCAGTGCGCCTGAACGAAGCCCGCGCCATATGCGGTGTACGGATCGACAAACGACACGCGGTAATCGCGCCCCTGATACGTCACAATGTCCGCATCCCGTCCGGTCTGGCCCTGCGTCAGGCGTTCTGTGGTGACGATCAGGATCGCACCATGTACCACCTGCCCCGCCTCAAGCCTGCGGCTTTCCAGCGACTTGTCCACCGTTACCACGCCCGCAAACGGGGAACTGGTGACGGTATTTTTCCCGAACCCGTCATCATTCACGGCCATGCTGCGGCGCTTTACAACTAAGGTGGTGTCGCAGAAGTCGGGATCGAAAAGGATGTCTGTTACGTCAAGATCCGGCATTTTTATCCCTCACAACGTAGGTGATCGAGCGTAAAAGCTGCCCGGTGTCATAGAGCGGTTTTGTGCCGCTGCGGCCCCGGCTACGGCGGGCGCGTAACGTGGCTTCGGCAAGCGGTGTCAGCTGGTCACCGGCCGTGATGACGTTTCTGGCAGCGTTTACCGCCTCAGTCCCTGCTCGGTTCAGCATGGCTTCGGCAGCGGACGCATTACCGCTCAGGACTTCAAAAGCAGCCTGCTTCATCAGCCCGGCCACCTTTTCGCGCGACTGCGCCACCCCCATGTGCAGGAACGGACGCGGCGGCAGCTGCACGCTGTAGGCAGCGACTTTATGCTGCGTGGCAAAGTTGCTTTTTGCCTGCTGCACAAACTGCCCGTTGCGTTTGAAACTGCCATCGTCAGCAATCTGGCGGTAAACCGTGGTCATGTGCTCCGGCACTCGGATAGTGCCGCCAAAGCTGTGCAGATAGCCCAGTTCAGCGTTGTTGATTTCCATCCCGTCTGAACGTTCGGCACGGTCAGACGGAATACCCACCAGCACATCACGGTTGCCCAGGGTTTTGAGCGCATCAAGCACCGCCTGTGCATTGTCCGCACGGAGCACAAGACCGGATTTCACAGTTGCCGCCCTCCCGCACCGAACATGCAGATTGTCTGATAAAACTCAGCGCCATAGCGGGTGTTGTTCCAGAAACCCGCGTCAGGGTTGAGCGTTGATGCGTTGTCATAACTCACGCTCACCTTATCGACCGATTTCGACGAAACAATCCCGCTGCTGGAGCCACCCGCACGCCCCAGTGCTGCGGAACGGTTGTCACCCGCCTGCAGCGTGAGGTAATGCGCGACGAACAGTTCCACCAGATACGGGAAAAGACGCCCGAGCCGGTTCTGATCCAGCTGGATATCAGCCAGATTCAGCCGGAACTGGACCTGGGTATCGGGATAGAGGGTTGAGTTATTGAACTGCGGGAAATCGGTGCGGAACTGCTCGACGGTCGGGAGATTACTGTTTTTTAGCTCCATTGACCTGCTCCGTCAGCTCAGCAATTTTCTGCTTCTGCTCTTCGATAAGCGCATTACGCTCGGTCAGACCTTCGGCAGCGGCTGTGACCTGAGCGGTTAGTTCGCCGTTTTTAGCCGTTAACTCAGTATTCTGAGTGGTCAGCTCAGCAATTTTGGCATTCAGCTCGTCGATTTTGCCCTGGTTCGCCCCGTCACCGCCGTTGTCTGTCTTATCCAGCACTTCGGCATGACGCTGCGTAAACCAGTGATCGGCAATGTCGTTTTTCACGTTATGAACGCCGACATCAAAATCCGTTTTGGTGTAATCGGTGTCGTTGAACGTAAAAGGGGTATGTACGCGGATTCGTTTCATGGATTTTCCTGAAAGAAAAGGCCCCCTGCGGGGCCGGTTGTCAGATACCGTCCACGTACAGCATGGTGTCGCTGTAACGCAGCTCGACCGCACCTACCTTGCTGTAATAGGTCACCAGCTGGCGCAGGTCGCGGTATTCCATCGGGGTACGCTGCAGCGGAACCAGCGGGAACTGAACGTACTTGCGGTCTTTGGTGTAAAACACCATGCGGTTAACGTTCTGCATCGCGCCCGCTTCCAGCCATTTCACAGGCTGAATATCCAGCGGTTTACCGTTCTGCTTGTAGGCGATGGTGTTTTCGCTCAGGTAGTCCAGCAGCGAGCGGTTACCGGCATCGGATACGATGAGGCTGGACAACAGCGCATACTGATCGGGCGGAAGTCGCAGCGAATCCGGCACCACGGCGCGGCCGGTCTGTTTCCAGGCCGTGGTGAGCCCGTCATTGATGGATTTAACAATTTCCATCGCCGTGCTGCTGGCCCACGTCTTCGCGGCGTTGATGACCTTAACGCCCGCCTGGTTAAACAGCCCTTTCACACCCAGGATGGTGCTGCCCACGTAAACCTGACGGTCAACGTTCAGCTGGTAGGTCTGGTTCATCGCTTCCAGCTTCTGGGAGTCAATCGGGCGTCCCATCTGCAGCGCGGAGGCCAGTTCGAAAACCGTCCATGACAGCTGGCGCGACCAGGGCGTCAGTGGCAGCGTGGTTTTCTGGATATCCAGATCCACACCGGCAATCACGTTGGTGCTGTTGCTGATCCACGATTCGCCTTCGGTACCCACTGAACTGGGTGCGGCGAAACTGCTGTTTGAGAAGCTCGAAATTTCGTCAGCAATAGAGACGTCTTCGCGCAAGTCAACGTCACGGCTCCACGTGTACGCCAGCAGCGGCATGTTGAGAACCGGATCGAAACGCTCCAGTTGCCCAATCAGGAACGCACCGGAATTATCGATGGTCTGTCGGTCGTAGGTGATCATATTCAGTGCTTTCCTTAAATATTGAATGCCAGTTCGGCGATGCCGTTGGCGTCGGTGGTACCGATAAAGTGCGCGTTGGTCACCAGCACGGTATTGGCTGCGGTGGCATCCGCCACGGCTTCGAAACCGCCGATCGGCTGTGTTGCCGTTGCACCGCCCACGCGGATGTAAACCGCCCCGTTGTCCGCCACGGTACCGGCATTCACTTTGACGCCGATATAGCCACGCACTAACGCATCGCCGGTGTAGTTCGCCGGGTTAGTCAGCTGGCGGGCCAGGTCCTTGTCAGACGTGAACGGATAGGAACGCACGCGGATGCCGTACAAAACGGCGGCGGTGTCACCGGCCGCCAGAGGAACAAACTTGCCGTTCACTTTTTTACCCGGCAGGCCGTCACCGGCGAACGGGTTGGTTGTATCCATCACGACAGGCTCTACCGTTGAATGATTCGGACGGGTGAGCGCACCGGGGTAGCTGAACGGCTGCGTTAAATAAATAGACTGACCTGTCATTATTTGGCCCCCTTCTTAGCCCAGAAATCTTTGTTCTTCTCATTCAGCGCGGCCACATCGCCGGACTGCGAATTTGCGGTGAACACCGCAAGGCTCAGGCCGCTGTTATTGCGGCTTTTTGCCAGTTCAGACGCGCCGTTAAAAATGCTGTCCACGGTCGCCATGCTCATTTTGGCGAAATCAGGATTTTTACCTGACAGCGGTTCAATGAGTTTCAGACCGTCAGCGGTGCGCAGCGCAGCGCCCAGCACTTCGCGCTTGAGCGTGCCCATTTTGGAGCCTTCCGGCAGCGAGAAGCCCGGCAGGATGAGCTCTGCACGTGAGAGAACGTCCTGCTGATAGCCGGCATCGCCGGTCATCTTCTTCTCTTCTTTTTTCTCGTCGTCGTCATCAGCATCGCCCGTTGGCGGTGCCATCTTATCGGTCAGCGCTTTCACGGCGGCTTCGATAGCGGCAATGCGAGTTTCAATGTCGCTGCTTTCATCCGTGACCGCGTTCGCGGAAGCGCCAGGCGGAACAGCCGGATCCGGCCCTTCTACTTTCACCACTACAGTGGTTACGCCGTCGTCTTCATCGTCATCACCGACCATGTTGGCCGGTGCGTTATTCAGCAACTCTTCGGCAGCCGCTGAATCTTTTGTCTTCACCGCCTTGCGCAGGCTGGCGAACCACTGCTTTGCTTTACTTGCCATGCTTATTGCATCTCCTATTGAACAGCGAATACCGGCCCGCCCATTAGGAACAAGCGCGATGTGATTACCCCGGATGTCGTACTGATTAGCCCGTCCGGGGGCGGTTTCGTCATACTCTGCGTTGTAGCCACAGGAAACCTGACGAAGGCCATCGTTGATTGCCTGAATGCCCAGGGCGTCTTTTATGACGAGATCGGCAATCAGGAGGTCTGACTGGTCACCCTGACCGCGCCGGACGTTGGCCGCATGACCAATTGCCAGCTGTCGCCAGTTGGCCGGATCCACAAAAAGAATGTCGCCCGCCTCGTCCTCGGGATGGAGGATCACCACGGTCATGCCTTCAAAGGAGGCCATCGCCTCGGGCGAGAACACCTCATCTGCAGAACGGGTGACGATGATCTCCCCGTCATCGTCGGGCGTGAGTTCCGGCAAATCCTCTGCGCGGTAGGCCTGGTCTCCCAAGCGGGCTATCGGCACGTCTTTACACAGCAACGAGCCATCGCCCAGCAAATAGCGGTTAGGCCCGAGCCGGGTATTGAAGAAATATTTCATTGTCCACCTGCGAAATTCAGGCATAAAAAAAGCTGCTCAGGGCAGCTGTAATTAGGTCAGCGCGAAGGATGCGGCGCGGCGATCAAATCACCGTCAGGAAAAACCACCTCGCACCAGCAACGGCAGTTAGGCAGCGCTCCGGCATGGCCGGTCATACCGTCCAGCGTAGGCGGATCAGTCCAGTAAACGAACTTGCCTTCCATTTCGGCATGCGAGTGACGGACATCGCCATCATGAGCCGTACGCCAGATGTAGCCCATTGAACCACTGGCCGTTGATCGCGCCTGTGTCAGCGCGGTAACAGCCCGCCCGACCTCGGTTCGCGCGATGAGTTTTGCCCGTGAAGCCGCCACATCACCGGAAGCCGCGATTTCTTTCGCAAACGCATCGGCGCGGCCACCCGCCGCCATGGTTTCAATCGCGCGGTTCTGGATGTCGTAAATGCGTCCTGCGGCTTCGAGCGGCAGCGATTTGATGTATTTCACCTGCTCGGTCACGATGCTGCGCATGACATGCCCGGTGGGCGTGTTGTTAATGATATGGCGCAGCTCAGCGCCGATCTGCTGGCTGTTCTCGCGCCACTCTTTTTCGCTGTGCCGCGCTATGGACGCGGCAAAGCCCGTGGCGACCTGATAAGCCCAGCCGTCAATGATTTCGCTGTAGCGCTCCAGCGCATCCATAATTTCGGTGACGCTGTCATTTGAACCATCGTAACGGCCATTTACGATGTCGCCCACTGCCCGCGCTATCTTGCGTAGCTGCGTGGTGTAGCTGATTTGCACCTGCTTCGGGATCCGGCGCGTCGTCATCACTTTCTTCGGTGAACCCTGGCGGCTCGGCCCCTTTGGCATTCTCAATATCCTCATCGGTGATGTTTGAGCCAATACCTGTTACGCGGGATGATTCGCGCAGTTCCGCCATAGCAACGTGCAACGGCATCAGGCCGCTGTCGATGGCCGCATTAAGCGTATCAACCGTGTTTTTTGCCACAGTGGAGCGATCAGTGTCTGACATCTGCCAGAGCGGGTTAAACTCAAAGTCGAAATCATCCGGCAGCGGCGTGCCGAACTCAGAGCGGTGAAGGATTTCAAACAGGCGCCGGACAGGGCGACGCTCGCGCCGTTCCTGCAGCGAACCTACGTTGTCGTAGTAATTCGCCAGGTCAGATTCGCCGGTACTGAAACCGGCTGGCGACTGTCCCAGCATGCGGATAAGCGGAATACCTGTTGCACCGGCTATCTGCTCACCGAACTGCGAAAGGATGTCCGACAGGCCCGCAAACGAATAGCTGTGCGTTTGGAATTCGTCGCTTTTGTCCATCAGCGTCATGCCTTCGATGGACTGAAACAGGCGGATCATGTCGATGTGCTTCATCAGCGCCGCTTCGCGCTCGTCACCAAACCCGAGAATCTCACGCAGCTTTTCGATGCTGTAAGTGCGCAGGTGCGCTTTATTCACCAGCTGCGCCGCACCGGTTGATGCGCTGTCGAACGCCATGATGCGATCGTAAAGACGTTCAACCACCGACATGCCCCAGCCGTTTTCGGTATATGCCTGCTGGTAAGGCAGGCCCACACCGTCCATGCGGATCAGGCGGCTGTGGTGAATCTTCCACGCCGGGATGCCGTTTTGAGCGGCCACCACCTCATAATATTTTGGCTTGCCCAGGTCGGGACCGGGCTCGGTGATAATTTCCGTTATGGTCTGGTTGAGCATCCAGCGATCGAGCACCAGCATGCCTTTGAACTGATCGCGACCGATGGTTTCCATGCGCAGGGGTGAGGACATATCCTGACCGTCAATCAGCAGCACACCTACCGCCCCGCCGTAAAGGCGTGACCACTTAATCGTGTCGCTCAGCGCTTCCCACAGCGCCAGCTCTTCCCAGCGGCCGGTCAGCCTGGCTTTTGCCTTGTGGTCCATCTGTGACGTGATGGTGACGCCCTTGCGCGTCATATCATCGGCGATGGTGTCCACCGCGGCGCCCACAATCCACGATGAACGGTAGGCGAACTCCAGCAGCACGCGGTTTCGTGAGGTGAAATTCGGCATGTAGGTGCCGTGACCGCTGAGGTTGCCGGACTGGAGGCCCAGACGTGAGACAAAGTTGTCGTAACCGTCGAACGTCTTTGTCGGTGCCGCACTGTGCTGGCGCTGGCGTTTCTTACGAGCCATTTTTACCCCTTGCCAGTAAATCCCAGATATCCATCGAGGTGAATTCCATCGGGGCGTAAGCAATCATCGTGGAGTCAGCCAGGTTGGGCGATTTGGTGCCGTCCGGCTTTTTGTCCACGACGATTTTGCCCACGCCGTTCACCGAATAGGTGGGCTGTGAGAGTTCGACGATGAGTTTGTTTTTAAGCTTCATGCTGCCGGATATCGAAATGATTTCGTCAGGACTGAAGGGCATCTTTTCTTCGACGGCACGCCAGGTATTGCGGAACAGGGTGCGCAACCGCCACCAGCCCTGCGCTTTGGCATTTGCGAAGAAATCTTTATTCAGCCGCCCTTGCTGGCCATATTCACCCGGCACCGCTTCATCTTCCGGATTGGCAGGTGATCCGCTGCCACGATATGGCGTGGCGGTAATCTGTCGTTCCCGCCGCTCTTTGCGCTGCTCGTTGATAACACGGGCATCGCCGCGCGCACCCGCCCCGAGTCCGTCAGAGTCGAAGCGGTACATTTCAAGACGGCGCTGATCGCAAATGCTGAATGCCCTCTGGACGGTGCCAAAGATGTCGTCGCCTTTACCTGACCATTCTTCAATATCTTCCAAAAGGAAGCCGTGACGCGACGTAAAGGCGTTGGTGTCTTTGCCTTCGTCAGCGACATCAAGCGCGCCCATGCGCTGGCCAGTGGGCTGAATACCCAGTTTAATGTGAGCATCGACAGCCGCCTGCACCCAAGCGGACGGAATCAACACGCCTTCAACAGACGCGCTGTAGTTGATGTCGATTTCCTGCGCCACGGTCACGGCGTCGAGTTCTTCGCACTGCTTTTTATACCAGGCATCATCTTTGCGCGGATCATCACGCCAGTGGAAAGTAAACACGTCCACCTTGCCGCTGTGGCGGCGCTCAGCAAACGAGTTCGCCATACCGTTGGGCGTTGAAATGTCCTGACGACAGTTTGTGGTTGCCGATAATGAGGCGTCCACCAGATACGGGCGCTCAAGAAACGCGGACTCATCGACGATGTAGAATGATGTACGGTCACCACGCCCGATGCCGTCACCGGCTTCACCTGTCATTGCTGAGTCGTTCTCAGGGAACAGGATCCGCATGTGCGGGGCGTGTGCTTTAGGATTCCAGCCGCCCCGAAACTCTACGGGCAGCAGGCCAATGAAATTACGCGCCTTGTCAAACAGCGACTTGGGCGAACCAATTTTGTCTACGTATTCCTCTTTACGCGAACCGAATCCTGCAATGATGCCGCGATTGAAAAGGCACAGCGATGCCGCCATGCCCACGGTTAGCCAGGACATGCCCATATCACGCGTTTTTTCCGTGATACCGGGCTTAGAGGTGCGCCAGTGCTCAACAAACCACTGTATCCACTCTTCCTGTTTGGGGAACAGCAGAAACGGGATTCGCGCAGGCAGGCCGCGCTCAACGTTACGCGGATCAACCGTCATGCCCCAGTCGATAATGAACTGGGCAGGATTATCACGGTAAAAAGCCTTCATTGCGGGCAGCATGCCGGGGTTTTGCCTGATACGCTGCAACCTCTCCATGCGCCATTCAAACACCTGCGTGTAATCCGGATTACGGAAATCGAAGGGGAAAGGAATAGGCATGAAATTGTTCCGATTTAAACGCTATTTAACATAAGAGATGTTACCCGCCCTGGTGAAACAGTACTCACGCGCAGTTAGCCGCTAAAGACGTATTTCCTGATGATTTCATAGCGGATATGCTGAAAATGGACTGCATAAACGGTGCATAAAAGCTGCCCGAAAATGCATAGGCGTAAAAGGTAACGAAACCGCTATTTCCGGCTGTTATCCCATCATTTTCCGGTAAAGCTCTGCGGCCTCGTCAGAGGTCAGCGAAACGTTCTCGGTTTTGATAGGCCCACCATTAGCCCCGGTGCTTTCCACCTTCAGCCTGTTGGTGTACGCGTCGCCCACCTCTTTCGCCGCCTGCTCGATCAACTGAGCAGTAAGCGCAAAGTTCTTCATGGTTTCGGTGCGCGTCGCCATGCGGTCAAGCGTCCGAAGCCGGTAAGCCTTATTGGCGATCGGGATGTCAGCTATTTGCGTCTGAAACCTGCTGCGCGTGTCGTTGAACATGTCCACCCATTTCTTTGCCAGCTTCTTGCCGCTGGCCTTCGTGGGGTCGTGCTGTTCAACCTGCTGGCGGTTGATCTTCAAGCCAAATTCTTTCAGGACGGACTCTGCCACCTGCGACGGCGTATCAAAACACGCAACGGATTGAACTATAAAGGCTTTAACTTCCGGTTTAAGCGCCGCCATAGTCTACCATCCGTCCTGCTCTGTCCTGGTTTATGCGAGCCTCAGCATGCACGTGCCGCACGCTCTGGCTATGTCTATGTTTGCCACCTCTGCTGGTTGGCTGGCAGCGTCGATAAGCTGCTTAACTTCTTCGCTGGCGCCGTAGCGGCGAACAACGCCCGTGAACTCTTCGACGTCATGCCCACGCATGCAAAGCCTGGGCTGTCCGTCGCGCGTAAACTCTGGCGCGCCAAATTCGTCTGTTTTTTGCGCAATGTGATAAAGCTCATGCTCAATCAACGCGCAGAATTCCAGGTCGCTACAGTTCATGCAGAAATCAGCCGCCAGGGTGATAATGAAATCAGGCTTACGGCCAAACCATTCATACAACTGTTGTTCCATGCGGGCTTTTTGCCATCCGCCTGCGCGCATCATCACTTCTTCGGCCTGTCCAAGCACCGTGCGGCCTTTTTTGGTGAAAGCTGATGCCGCCCACAGAAAGCCAATGTCAGCTTCTGCAAGATGTGCGTGATCTGGGTTATGCAGCCGCCCATCTGGGCTGACTATCTGATCCTGTACCCAATAGCCGATTTCCTCTCCCGGAATTACTGATATATAGGGCTTTAATTCTTCCACGAATTCTCTTAGGGGATAAGGCCGATTCATTTCGGGGCCAATAGGAACCATAATTCCCTCTGGCATTAAATTAATTTATGGATGATATTGATATTTCAGTCGCTAATTTAGTGGTTAAGTTTTTTCCACTTTTGGTCGAATGAAAATTTATTGAATTTATTCATTTAATTACGATATCTGGAGACTTAAATGTCAGATTTAGAGAAGCAAATTGATAGCTTAATGGATAGTATTGAAGAACTTCAGTTAGATGCTCATGCCTCACGTGTTGCAATCGCGACTTTGGCCACAGCAATGAAAGCCATAATGGGGGAAGGCTCAAATCTTGGTGAAATGTATCTTACTGCCATTAGTCAAGTTGACCCTATCGAGTTTGATAATCCAGTAGAAGTTGGCTACCGTGAAAAATTGAATGAAAAAGTTGCCGCACTACTTGGAAAAATCAATTAATAACCATAAATGCCGCTCTGTGAGCGGCATTTATAATCTCTTAAAGATACTTTTTAGCCAGAGAGATAAGCTCGACTTCGGCCGCTTCCCCAAGCTTTTTAACTCCATCCCGAACGAAATGCAATGCCGCTTCAAAGTCGTGCACTCCGTCTTTTACTTCGACAGATTGAACCGGTTCAGAAGTTGTTACCGGCACAATCGTAGAGGATGTGATAGCGGTTGAGGTTGAATCTGCTACAAGGTCATTCAGTGGTTCGGACATCATTACTTCCTCTTCTATGGGTAAAGCCCGGTCATTACTCCAGGCGTCGGTTAAATCTTTTTTGGCGCTTCACTTTGCGCCCCCTGTGGCTGAGACACGGCCTGCTCATCCAGTTTGCTTTTCAATTCATCAATCTGAGCCTGAAAGCGCTGCTCTACATCATGCCAGCCGTCGCGGATGGCTGTTGATTCGGCCTCTGCCTTCTGCGGACTGTTTTTCCATCGAAACAGGCCCACCAGCCAGCCAGCAGCGAAGCCAGTGACGAGCGCAATCAACGCCCACGAAATGAGTGCGGTAGTGGTAAACATGCTGATCCTTAATTTTTTGACCGGGAGAAAATGGAGCGGATGATTGCGAGAATAACCATTGTTGCTGCTACTGTTTTCCATGAAATGGGCACAATTGCATTCCAGCTGGCCGTAACAGCAAGTAAATTCCATGCCCACAACAGAATCCAGGCAACTCCCATTCCAAATGCCATAGCAAAGGCAATAATCAAAAAAGCAACCAAGTAGAAAGCGGCCTGATTGCTGGTTCGGTATTTGATATTGATTGCCATTTGGTTATTTACCTTGTCGGGATAATTCGATTTTGCGGATGCTGGCTTTGTCCTTGTTGCAGTTTCCCAGCACGGTTAACAGCCGTTCGTTTAATTCCAGGCTGCTGCCCCACGTAAGTGGATCGGGAATTTCCGGTACCGGACAATCAGCGGTTAATTCCACCGGGATCGGGACGGGTGGAACCTGAACGAATCTGGTTTCTGTGCGTGCGCAGCTCGTTAGCAGCGGTAGCAGGAACAGGCAGAGCAGCGCACTTGTCTGTCTCCACCGCCTTACGGATAACAACAATTCGGTTTTCGCTGTCGGTGTTGGCCTGCTGTTTCTGTCCCTGCGTTGAGGCCGCAATGTCGTTAAACAGTCGAACGGCAGAGATAACATTGTTGGTGACAGCCTCGGCTGATTTTGTCTGCTGGATTGCCGCATCGCGCTGTTGCTCCACTCTGAGTGTTGAATCACGGTAGTGGGCAGCAGCAAGCAATAAAGCCGCTATCAACACCACCAGCAGGAACGCCAGCACAACGCGCCAGTTAATAATTAACCAGGTCATGGGTTCAGGCTCCAATTGCAGATCTCCCGCTCAACGTCACGGCGGTTCGCCAGCCCCTGAATCCTCACGCGGTCAACATATACCCAGCTACGAAGGCCATCACAGGCTTGCTGATAACGACCGGCATTCAGGTTGCGCAGTACCGATGAGTGCTCGAATGCATTAACGCCGACGTTATAGCTAAAACTGATAAGAGCGGCTTTCTGATATGCATTCGACGGTACCTTTACGGATCTTTCTACAGACCGGGCATAGGGCTGCAGGTGCTTTTGCAGAAGCGCATCGCACTCTTTCTGCGTGTAGGTTTTCCCCTGAATAACATCCGGTCCTGTAATGCCGTTACACACAGTCCAGACGCCGCCGACGTCACGATATGGCGTGTAAGAATTACCTTCGAGGCTCGGGATCAGAACAGCCGCGATCGCTAACGCACCGCCACCAGCAGCTGTGATGAGGCTTTTACGTAAAGCGGGTGAAATAGCCATTATGCTTTCTCCGCCAGCTTCAAAGCCTTGTTGACCGTATCAACCACCTCTGGCGCTTTGTCCTCGTCATGCGAGGGTGATCGGTTTAAATAACTCTGGATCGCCGCAGTGCGTAAACTCTCCTGCTCCGCCTCAAACTTTCTGGCCAGTTCTTCCCGGTTGCTCTCTTTCCGCTTGTAATACGCGTTCACGACAAAGGTCGCGATCCCGAGCATCACACCACTGACCAGACCGATAAAATTCCAGTCCAGGTGATATACCCAGTCGTACCAGTTGAAAAGTCCGTTACAGACCAGGCCACCCGACGCGCAGTAGGTAACCCCTGATGCAATTTTGTCAGGCATGATTTTGACCATATGATTACCTCCGTAAGTACGGAAGCTGTGTGTAATTGGAGTGTGCAACACTCAACATGGAGGAATAAAAAGTATTTTTTGCTTAATAACCGACTCTGAAGATGAAAAACCTCAGGGGTCGCAGCATCTGTGAAGACATTAATTATCAAAAATAACAGAGGGATTAAGAGTATAAATTGCTCAGGGTCATTTCAGACCCTGACCTAAGTTCCGACTACATTGGTCCTACTTTTGCCGCGCCCCCCCAAGTAAGCGCGGCTTTTTTTTATGCGCAAAGCAAAACTGTTTCTGAAAACCCCGGGGCATATAACGTTGCTCGCACCAAAGAAAAAAGGCCGCTCGAAAGCGGCCTTTAGGCTATTTTTAAAAAATTCGTTGACTCTTTAGTTACCGCTTAATTTTTCTGACGGTGATTCAATTAACGACTCAATGAATTTTTTTTGCTGTGCATTGAGGTCTAGCTTCCTGATTTTTTCCGCCTCGACCTGAGAATTTGACTGGCCGGGCTGAGTCTTAGGAGTGAACTTTCTGTCCTCTCCAGCGAAAGCAACTGCCGTGACTATCACCCCCCATACAATCACGCAAAACAATAACATCAACAGCCATGTCGCTCTTTTCGATATTTTCAAAATCCTTCCCTTTCTGTAACGAAGGAAAGAATAAGACAAATCTGATAACAACTAGTTCTGATAAGTATGCATTACGCTATTTTGCACTAAACAGGAACACCCTGCGCATGAATCACAAAATATAAAGCTAGCACGAACCAGCCATAAGCATAAAAAACCGTTATGGGATTATTAGCCAAAAATCAAAGTCATAAAAAAACCTGCGTAAGCAGGTTCAGTTATTGACACAAATCAATTTCTATAGTTATAAAAATATATTATGGTTACTAAGGATTTTCCCTGGAGTTGGCCGTATTGGCTTCCCTCTTGTCATCCCGACCTGGTTGCCGAGACCTTTGATGGCTTGAGGGATTTTTTTTCGGAAATCATAAGCAATTCTGTACATTTTCCGCCATAACAACAACTATCCTTCAGTACTACTAAGCCTAAACTTAAGTACAGCTAATTTAATTGGCTATCCAAGCTGGTTTTAGAATGCTGTGACAGAGGTGGTAACAGGTATGCGGTGCCGGGTGCCTCCCGGTGAATCAGGAAAAGCCACAACCTGAATCGCTTCATTGGCTAAGGTATTCACCCCAAATGTGGCTTAGCCCCGCCGCTTAGGGGGATTCACCGCATTAGTACCAGTATAAACATTATTCAGGTTGTAATAAAAACGTCAAACGAGTAATTATCACGAAGAAAAGCAATTTAATTACTTGATTAAACCCTGCTGAATTAATCTACGATTCAAGTGCGTAGTTGTGATAACTCTATGAAAAATAAACAACCTCTAAGTGGCAGTCCATTTCCCGTCAGTCGCGTGCCTGTAGCTGGCGGGGATTTTTTTATCTGGCACTACTTTTCCTTCACTGCCCAGGCACCAATACATCAAAGCCGTCAAAAACAAAAAAGCCCCGCACGATGGCAGGGCTATAAATTCTGTTGCTTGTCGATACAGCTTTGCGAAGCATAACGAGATTCAACCAGTTTTTACGACAGTCTGCAATGAAAATCTTTCACTATTTAGATTGAAGGCATCATTTAAAGGAAGATAGAGCGCATATTCAGCCGCGTTGAGCCATGCGCTAACGCGCCTTTCACATGTCCGAAAGGATAACTCTGGATGGTGCTCATTGAGATCGCGCGCGATTTCTGACTGTTTTTTACCGCGCCCCAGATAGCGTTGTTTTATAATGCTGAGTAATCCAGGTGTATTTATGAGAGTGGTGCCGATTACCTTGTCCATCAATGCGCCTTCTTCATTGCTACAAAACACCAGGCTACTGACAACACTTTCTTCCTGCATTTGGAGCATCCACTGCTCCAGTTCGATATTACTGATACCAGCTTTTCTTAATTTCCGCATGGCCTTAACAAGATCATCATGGGTGACTTTGCCACGCGACAGCATGCGCTTAAACATGTTCACCGCTTCGGGCATATCGCTGTATGTAGCCCAGCGCCCCCACATTTTCAACTTACCCTGTAGCCAGACACTTTCCATGGTGCGTAAGCGCAAATCTTTTCCGTCTGCTTTTCCGGTAGTTGATGGATAGATCATAATTTTCCTTCATCCAATAGTATTTGCTGTGTTCGAAACACTCCCTCTGCGTGATACAGCCGGAGTTCATCGCGGGTAAATTCAGTTTTAATTCTGCCGTCGATGGCATCGTGACAGGCGTTACATGCGAAAGCGCCTTGTGTGTCTGGCGGTTTAATTCCGGTACCGCATGAATCGGAAAGGCGATAATGCGCCAGCACAGTGGTTTCAGGATTGTGATTACAGATGCCGGGAATTCTCACCTGACAATTGCGGCCACGCGCTTCCCTGCGGATATTTACAGGTCGAGGCATTGCTGACCGTCCCCCTGAATAATTCTGTTCCGCTTCTGGAATTCAGTTGGTGCGCTGAGCCAGTGAGCGGCCCGTATCGCTGCAGCCTGGTCACTGGAATAAATCAGACGGCGGTTTGTGCGGGGTAAAGCAGCACAGACAGGACAGTAATCGGTTGTGTCGTGGATGCAGCCGCCTTTTTTACCCCTCATGCAGATGTGAAAATGCCCTGCCCTTGTCGCACAGTTTTCACACATTGGTGCATCACATGTGTAGGGCTTGTAAGCAGATATTTTATCGGGCTCTCCCTCATGCGGCGGATAACCTAAATGACCATCGCAATAAAGCGTTGCCTCGGCACCACAGAAAATGCAGCATTCTTTTTTCATGCGGCAAACTCCTGTAGCTGTGCGGCGGCGTTCTCTGCTGCCTGCTGGCTTTCAAATGTGCGAAACAGAATCTGATACCAGAGGACATTAAGAACCGCTTTGTAAACTTCCTGAAATTCGTGCTCCTTCATGCTGGCGAACGAAATTGATTTGGCTTCGCGGCGCTGAGTGCCATCGGGCAAAATATATTCATCGTAAAATCCGGCCGTCATTACCGCCCATTTACGGAATGCTTCGAACGACTTAACCAGCACCACACCCTCAGCGCGATCAGCACCTGTGCGCGACAGAAATTCGTCCAGGGTTTCACTTAACACGCTTTGCTGGCCGGTCAGCGTACTGAGGTAATCAACGTACTGGCGCAGTAACGATTTTTCGGATTCCGACACAACACCAGCCGTGGGCGTCCAGTATTCAAAGCCCAGATTGAGTAGCGCAAAAAAACGTTTGTGGAAATTGTAATTACGCGCCTGACGAACATCACAACTCAGCCAGGCACCGGTTTTGATGCGCGCCAGCACTTCGGCGGCCTCGGCGTTCGCCACCATCATGGTTGTGGCAGATGTTTTAATCAGATGCATTTGTGGCATATCACACCATCCCCTTCCGGCGCAGGTACTCAGCCTTGAGAATTTCGGCAGGCGTTGGGCCGCTGTCCTGTGCTGGCGCAGATAAAGCCTTGCGAACAGGTGGCACCGGCTTGCCCTCAGTAAAGCGATCATCCCAGTACTGAATCAGCTTTTTTGCCTCGCCCAGCAGTTCAGGTTCGGTAAGCTGGCGGTCATTGCTGCGGCGCCTTAATTCCAGGCAGATGTGATACATAACCGCCTGTGACCACGGATAATGTTCGCTGGTCGGGTACCGGAAAACCGTCCTGCGCCAGTGCCAGAATTCTTTCAGTACTTCAGCGGCGGTGATCCCCAATGCACCTTTGCCCTCACGGCACCACGCGACGAACTGACCGGGCGACGGCAGGAATGGTTTTTCCTGTTTACGGGCTGCCCGCATGCCAGCGTTGACCTGTGCCATTGTGGTGATCCCGTTCTCGCGGAATGACAAAAGCCACTGGCGCCGGAATTCGTTTAACTCCTCCTGGGTGCGCAGATTCGCCATGGCAGCCGGAAACGCCGCACGTAACTGACCAAAGAGCGTATTAAAAATTTCGGCAACCTGCTCTGCCTGCTGCGGTGCATCGTCCTGGATTTCCGCCAGACCGCTTGCAACACGTTTCATGTTTTCACGGTCGAGGTTAACCATCTGTTCAGCAATGCTTTTCATTCGATCACCCCATGGATCCAGTCAGTGTTGTTGTAATCCAGCGCTGGCGCAGCGGCCCTGCGTGGCGTGGCGTCACGCTGGAGACTGAGCGTGTCCCACTTAGCGCGCAGTTTGGCCGGCGAAAGAATATTTGAGCACCAGAACGCGTCACGACTGGCCCATTTGAACAGTTCGCAGATCTCGCGATGTGTGCGACCGTCGATTTCTCGCATCAGGCGAATGTCATTGGCCCAGGTTGTGAGGTTTGGCTTGCGAACTGCCGGACGGATTGACGCGACAAGGCCAGCAATCCATTCGGCGCAGTTCAGGTCGTCAGGTGATCCCCACTTGTTGCCTTTGGGTGAGCTGATCGCTGCATCTGGCTTAACAGGAAAATCATTTTCAGAGGGTGAGTTTGGGGATTCGTGAGAATTCTCAAACGAAGATCTTTTAATATTGTTGTTTATATATTGTTGTTCATGTTGTGCGGGTGTTTGTGCGGCTTCATGTGCGGATACACCCTCTGAACCCGCGCCGTCACTGGTTTTGTCATGTGCGGCCGTATGTGCGGCTTCATGTGCGGGTAAATCGTCTATTTTTTGAGCATATTCAGCATAGTTTGTGATGGTAATCACGGTGCCTTTTTGCCTCTCGCCTTCCATGGAAATCATGCCTTCACGCTCGAAAACTTTGAGCATTCGCACGACTGCATCCCTGCTGACCGGCTGACCATTGCGATCACATAATCCCAGCCCTAAATCCGCTGCGGTCGTCACCAATTGTCCGGCACTCAGATGCCACTCGCGCCCCTTAAATCGGGCTGTGTATGGCTGTCTCTGGGCAGCAAAAAGCAGGTTATCCCACAGCGTTCTGAGATAAACATCTTTGGCCCACGGCTTTTTGAGAATGCTACGGTACAACGGGATGAATCCGTGTTTCTGGTTCTCCATCCGGTTGCTCCTGCGCTGGCGCGCGGTGTTGAAGTCAAAGAGTTTGGCAGTAGTCACGGCTTCCCCCTTTCACTGTTTACATAACCAGTAATTCCTGGCATACTCGCTCCTGTTGTGGTGTTAAAAATCAATTGTGATTTGAGATGAATCCTCGGTGGCAGCCGGGGATTTTTTTCGTCCAAATAGCCGCTCTAACCTTTCTAAGCGTTCCTCCAGTTGTGACTCAGGAAAATGAATTTCCATAAAAACCAGCGCCAGACTCATTAATTCAAAAAAACTGTGCTTCTGGTTTCCGATCGCGTATTTCATGCGCGTTACTGCTGCGTCATCCATGCCAATGAACCGGGCAAATTTCCCCTGCCCATTAACCGCAAGTCGGCTTAATAGCTGGCTTTCAATTCGCTTTGCTTTTTTGCGTTTATTTGCAGACTCCATAATTGATAATTCCTTTATTAATTGGGCGTCATGCGAATGCATGCCGACAGTGATTAATGATTCAGTACGGATAGAAATAGAACTACGCCGCACTATCTCGATTGGTGCCGTATTGAAGCCAACTTGCATCACATTGAAGTGCATTTGCTATTTCAAACAGAAAACGAGGGCGCTTTGTTAAACCAGCTTCAATCTGTTGGATTGACTGCTGTTTAACCCCTGCCTTAACTGCCAGTTCAGTTTGGGTAAGGTTTAGCTCCATTCGTCTTTGTTTGAGGCGATCCGAGATTGTTTGCATAGAGCCTCCTTTGACAAATTTTCTTGTATATTAATTACAATTTACCTTGTTTGTCAAATACAGCTTTTCTTGTAAACATCCCGTTCCCATGAATGAGGTGTTCTGATGACAACTATCGCGAAACGCGTACAATCTAAGCGAAGCGAGTTAGGTTTAACCCAAGCTGAGCTTGCTGAAAGAGTGGGAACGTCCCAGCAAGCTATCGAGCAGTTAGAGAACGGGAAAACTAAAAGGCCGCGCTACCTGCCAGAGCTGGCTAGAGCGTTAGGCTGCGAAATTGATTGGTTGATAACTGGTACCAAATCAGGCACGAACGTTGCCCCCGCTGAATTAGGAAGTAAGCGAATCCCGATCCTCAGTTACGTTCAAGCGGGTTTATGGACAGAAAGCCAGGAATACCGGAGCTATGACGGCGGAATGAGTTACCTGCTTGTTGATGATGACGTATCAGACAAGGCATTTGCATTGATAATCGAAGGTGATTCGATGGCACCAAAATTCAATGCTGGGGATAAAATCATCGTGGATCCAGAGGTTTATCCTGTGCCCGGTGATTTTGTCGTTGCCCTTGATGGCGTTAAGAACCAGACAGTTTTTAAAAAATTCAGGCCAACCGGAGTGGACTCGCATGGGAATGATATCTATGAACTGGTCCCTCTTAATGACGACTTTCCAACATTACGCTCAGAAACAGGTAAGTTGAGCATAATTGGTACAATGGTTGAGCACCGCATAAGCAGAAAGAACCACAGACGCTGATATTTACAAGAAAACCGACTCAATTGAGTCGGTTTTTTTTCGCCCCTCCAACAAGAAAAAACAAAAATAAATACCTTTAAAAAACAAGAAAGTAGGTTTCTAATGCCTATTTTTACAATTTTCATTGTTTACACGAAACAAACTATCTTGTAATTTTTAATGACACCACAACAAGCGAATGAGGGTAAGGAGATCACCATGTACGGTACCGCTTTATTGCCCCGCCGTGATGTGCTTCCGGGCACGCTGATCCGCCACAACGGTAAATCATGGCTGGCGTCTGCCAACGTCGATAAAGGGCTTTATGCACGGTCTGTTTTTGAAAGTATCCGTATTACCAGTGAAAAAATTGAAGTCATTTTAAATAAACGCGGGCAACCGCAGATTAATTAAATCTCAGCACAAATATATCCCGTGGCGCATGCGTCAGGGAAATCCACATTCTGAAATCAGAAAAGGAAAATGAATTATGTGTCTTAACTTTGCTGTCGAAATAAAACCCAGCTGTGTTTTTTATTCAGAGAAACAGCGTATTGACTGTATTTCTGCTGCCGGTGAAATCATTGGTTATATCAGCATTAATAAAATCGATGACAGCGCAACAGCTTTCAATTCTGCTGGCCGCATCAGTAATGAGCACTGCCCTAGCTGCGCCCTGCGCACCCTGTTTGCCTGGAGAACGAACCTGGACGTTGACGCAGTACATATCGCCTCTGATGAAAATCCGGCTGCTGTCGTTATGTCCGCAATTATCTCTGCCGCTGTAAGACACTGAGGGAACCGGCCATGACTGCACTTAAACCTTTCTTCGTATACCTGCGCGCCAAGAAAAAAGCCGGCCAGAAAGATCACGTTTTCTGGGAAACGCGCGCCAGTGAAAACCGTGTCATTCGTGATGCAGCCAACGCTATGGAAGATGCCGGACTCAGTGAGGAAGATTTCTTTTCCCCTGCTGTGACCAATTTCCATGTGGTTGACGATCTACCGCCCGAGGGTATGCTTGATTCCGCCTGGTGTGAGCGCTACCAGCTTGCCAGCGACAAAATGAACTGGGAGAAAATTCCCGGCGTTGAAGGCTCAACCACTGTTGAACCCGCTGCACCAGCAACGCTAGATCCTGTCGTTGAAACTGAAACCACGCAGCCCGGCATTATTGCCCTGGAAGATTTGACTGTTGAACAGGCTGTTATCGGCGCGTGGGTTTTTGGGACACAACGCGAATACACCAAAGAGGATTTAGCCGCGGTATCTGCGCTAGCGATGGATACCGACGAATCCTATCCGCAAAACTTGCTGCTGGTATCCCGCAGTACCAAAGTGATGCAGTTGCAGCACGCTTATAAATCAACGATCGCTGACTGGGTTCAGGCGGCTAAATTGGTGTGGGAGCCTGGTACCGCCGTTCCGCAGGTTGCTGACCTGCTTAAATTCACCGGCGAATGGCTGGATGCACACAATGATTCCTCTGCCCGCGCTGAGGGTAACAATAACCGCCGCAGTGACGTTACGAATAAATGGGCTGCCCGTATCGCTGGCAAATCTCAAACCGTGACCACCACCATTGTGACAGAGAAAACCACCAGCGGTGCGACGGCGGGCGGCGGCATCAAAACTGATCGTAATCCTGACTATGAACATACCCTCCAGACGCTGGGTATCGAAATCGCCTGCGCCCTGTTCCCCTCTGATTTCGACATTTACGAAATCCCGACACCGATTTTCCGCAGGGCTAAGGAAATGGTCGCCGAACGTGATCAGACCTGGGCGGCGTGGAATCGCGCCCTGAGCAACACGCCCGGCATCCTCGATAATTCACGCGCAGCTGTCTTTGCGCTGATCCGCTCTGCGCCGGAAAACATTCACCTCACCCCGGGTGAACTGCAGTACTACATCAATACAACCCTGGCTGAAACAGATCACGTCAATCCGTCACAGGAAACGCTTGCGGCTGCTCACAGTACAGCTAAAGCCATTACACCTGAGCCAGAGTCTGTACCTGCAACAACGGCGGCGCCAGTGGCTGACGAGCCCATTAAAAATATGGGCGACGGCATATTTGATATTACTGCCCTGATGGCTGAAACCATGGCGCCGCAGGTGGAAGCGTCTGTGCCAGTGGCAGAACCGGTAACAGCAGCGCCAGCAGAAACCGCCTCAAATGAGGGTGAAAAAACGGAAGTGGTGCCGGAAGTCGCTGACGTGGCCGCAACCTTCCCGGCCGTTTTCGAGCCTGGCCGTTATGAAAACATCCCTAACGAGGCATACCACGCCGCCAGCGGTATCAGCAGCAGCATGGTTAAAGATGCGCGGATCAGCTTGATGTATTTCCACGGCCGCCACGTCACTGGTGTTATTCAGCGTGAAGTTACCGACGCACTGACGTTCGGCACGCTGGTGCACACGGTGGCGCTGGAGCCTGAAAAGCTTGAACAGGAATTCGCTATTTTCCCCGGTATCCCCGCAGGCGCATTCACTAACACCGATTCACTCAAGACATTCATCCGTGAATTTAACGCGGATAAGCCGAAAGCCGAACAACTGAAACTCACCGGCAAAAAGGAAGAGTTACAGGAGGCCATTCGCGCCGTAAAACCTGATGCGATCTTTGCTGACGAGTTTGAGCAACAGTGGCTGAACGACAATTGCCACAAAACCATTCTGACTTCATCACAGATGAGCCTGGCGAAAGATATTCGCACTGCACTGCTGCGTCACCCATCCGTCGCAAACCTGCTTAACCACCCGTCACGCGTTAATGAGGTGAGTTACTTCGGTATGGATGACGAAACCGGTCTAGAGGTGCGCGTCCGTCCAGATATTGAACTGGAAATCGACGGCATACGTATTGCTGCTGACCTGAAAACCACCAGCATGGGCCGCATTAAGCAGGACTACTTGCGCGCCCGCCTGCACCGCGAAATCACAGAACGTGATTACCACCTCAGCGCGGCGATGTATTCCGAGGTAGCTGGCTTCGATCAGTTCTTCTGGATCTTCGTTAACAAAGACCCTGGCTACCACTGGGTAGCGGTTATTGAGGCATCACAGGATTTGCTTGAACTGGGCTCGCTTGAATATCACCGCACCATGTCAGCTATTGCTCGCGCGTATGACACCGGTATCTGGCCTGCGCCGATTACCGACGATTACACCGACGAACTGAATGATTTTGACTTGCGCCGTCTTGAAATGCTGCGCCCCGTTTAAGGAAACCAGATTATGACTACCGAAATCGTAGCCTCAGAAAACAAGAATCAGAAAATCGACAACATTTCGATTCTGACCAACGGCGATTTGTTTAATCGCATGCAATCTCTGGCCACCGTTATGGCGGCCAGCGGGGAATTTGTGCCGGCACATTTCAGGGGTAAACCAGAAGCGTGCATGGCAGTTGTCATGCAAGCAGCGCGTTGGGGCCTTGACCCGTTCGCCGTTGCTCAGAAAACCCATATCGTCAGCGGCACCCTGGGCTATGAGGCCCAACTGGTCAACGCAGTGATCAATACGATGTCGCCGACAAAAGACCGCCTTCACTTCGATTGGTTTGGCCCGTGGGAAAACGTCATTGGCCGCTTTGAAGAAAAGACCAGTTCCAAGGGCAACAAGTATATTGCTCCGGCCTGGAGCCTGAAAGATGAGGCGGGCATTGGGGTAAAGGTCTGGGCGACGCTCAAAAATGAAAACGATCCACGCGAACTGACTATTTTGCTGTCACAGGCGCAGGTGCGTAACTCAACATTGTGGGCCAGCGATCCCCGCCAGCAACTGGCCTACCTCGCAACCAAACGCTGGGCGCGCCTCTACTGCCCGGATGTGATTTTAGGTGTGTACACGCCAGACGAAACGGAAGAACGACAGGAGCGTGAAGTATTCGACGCGCCGGAATCACGCGTAAATCTGGCCGGTCTTTCTTCGGCAGCATCACCGGAAAACTTCGAAGCCGCAGCAGAGCCAGCGCAGGCAGACACCCAGCCCACGACCAACACAGCGGACTTAGCCGAAAAATTTCGTCAGGCCATCATCGATGCAGATGCTCCGGCAGTCGTTCAGATCCTGCGTGGTGAGATCGATAAAGCAAAATCCAGCCTCGGTACCGCGCTGTTTGTCGAGTTAAAAAATCGAGCCGTTGCCCGGTTCTACCTGCTGACCGCGATCGAAAAACTCAATCAGGCAATTAACGAACTGCCTAAACCCGGCGCTGATGGTGCCAGTGATGCATTCGCCGCGCTGGAACGACTGTACACCAGCAACAAACGTCATCTGGGCGCAGAACTGGAAGAACAGTACAGCGTCACCCTGGCCGACATGAAACCCGAATACGCCGCATAACTCGTCGGCCCTTCGGGGCCGGTTAAGGAAACAGATATGAGCAATGAATTTAGCGGCCTGAAATTTGCCAGGCGGTTTAAGCCCGACGATGGATGCGATCACACTGCGCTGATCGTCTGGGGTATGCGCCGCCGCGCCAACATCCGTAACGGCATTAATGCACCGCGTCCGGTACCAGTAAAAGTGATTGAGGTTAAAGCCAATGATGAACGTAAGTCACCTAAATCAAAGCGTACGAAATCTGCTGGAAAGCCTGCCAGCGCCACAGGCAGAACTTTTGACACTCCTGTTGGAAGCGTTCGTAAAAGAGCAGCAGCGCAGCGCTGTGCTGGCTGAGGCGGTCAGATTTGTGGCCTCACCCGACAACTGGATTCAGCGCGACGAAAATATCTGGGAGTGGCGCGAGTCACCCCGTAATGAATTTATGCAGGTGCTTAACAGCGCCTTAGCCAAAGCGGAGATAAGGCAATGAGACACGTCACCGCCACCGAAATGATGATTGAACATAACGATCAGTTAGCGCGTGATCCACGGCACCTTAAACGCCTCATGGAATTCTGGCCGCGTGAAAACATTGTGCACTGCATGGCGAAATTACTGTTGGAAGAAATCGAACGTAAAGCCAGCCCAGGGAGGGATTAATGGAGCAACCAATCCTTGATATGTGCTGTGGCTCAAAAATGTTCTGGTTAGATAAGAACGACAGCAGAGCAGTTTTCGCAGACATTCGCAAGGAATCGCATGTGCTTTGTGATAACCGGGCCTTGCATATTAACCCGGACATCATCGCTGATTTCCGCTCACTGCCCTTCCCTGATGATTGTTTTGCGCAGGTAGTATTTGATCCACCTCACCTTGATCGCGCTGGTGAGAACGGTTGGATGCGTAAGAAATATGGTGCGCTGAATAAGGAAACATGGCGTGAAGACATTCGCGCCGGTTTTAGCGAAGCGTTTCGAGTGTTGCGGCCACACGGCACACTGATATTCAAATGGAACGAAACGCAGATACCTGTCAGCCACGTTATAGCGTTGACCGACCAAAGGCCTACCATCTGGCAGCGCACCGGTAAGGGTGACAAAACTCACTGGATTGTGTTTTTAAAGGATGGTGTGAAATGAGAGCAAAGTTTTCACTAAGTCTGGCAGTGCGCAAGTTGTGCCGCCGCCAGGGGCTTTACCTGAACCAGTTTGCTAAAAAGGCGGCTATTTCAAAATCGACTTTACATGAAGCGATGAAATACAACTCACCCAAGCTGGAAACCTGCGAACGTTGCGCAGAGGGATTTGGCCTGACACTGGCAGAATTTATCGCGGAGGGATACCCCACCGTAGGAGTCAGAAAAATGCATTCAGCGATTAATGATAAAGGGGGTACACAGTGAGCAACGATTACATCACTGAAAAAGAGGTTATGGCGGAACTCGGCAAAGGCAGAACAGCGTTATGGCGCCTGAGAACCAAATATGGTTTTCCATCTCCGATTTTAAGTCATCCGGCACGTTACAGCCGCGCAGCGGTGAAAAGGTGGATTGATGAAGGCGGTATTAACCGATCTGCTTAACGTGCCAGAAAATTTTATCAGCGTAGAGCTCATAACCTTTACGCTGATCTTCCAGCCAGTCATGTTTGTTGTACACCGCCATTACCCCGCCCAGTTCATGCCCCAGCATCTTTTCGGTGACATGGGGCAATATCCCTTCCTCTGACAGATTCGTTACCAGGGTGCGCCGGAAATCATGCGTGCGCCATTCCGGAATATCGATTTTGCTTCGCAGTTTTCGCATGTACAGATTGCACGACGAGCGGTCGATTGCCGTATCCAGCTCCTGACCGGGAAACATAACCGGATTTTTCATTGCCAGCAGCCTTTCAACATAAGGCTCTATCTGCTCAAAAATGGGCCGCCTGATTATGTTACCCATCTTCGAATGTTCCGCTGGCGTCGTCCAGATGAGATCATGCATGTTGAATTCTGCAGGGGTTGATAGCCGCAGTTCTGAAAGGCGGGCGCCCCAGAGCAACAGCATCTGGTGAAGAATTTTATTAGAAGAAAAGACTTTATTATTTTCCAGCGCCAGCCAGATTTTCGCCAGTTCGTTATAGGTGAGAACGCGCTCGCCGGTATCAGGTTTTTTCCCGATGTTCTTAACGCTCAGTTTGAGCACTTCACAGGAGGGAATAAGCTGGCGGCTGATGCACCAGTTCATGACTGATCGGAGTTGCAGCAGCAGCACCCTGGCTTTCTTCTTATTGGCCTGTTCCTGCTTATCGAAAAACTGCACCCAGAGCGATACAGGAATGTTTGCTACCGGCACATCCTTAAATTGTGTGTACATGGTGTTGTACACAACTGACTTGTACAGAATGCGTGTGTTTTCCTTTAGCCCGGTAACGTACTTGTTCCACCATTCATTGAGGCAGTCTTGCAGCGTCAGTTCTCCGCTACTGCCGACCAAATAAGTTTTGGGGTTAACCCCCTTCATGTACAATGCCCGCATTTCGCCGACCGCTACACGCGCCTCTTTGAGAGACATCGCAGGATAGCGGCCAAGCGTGATGCGTACAGGCTTATTTTGCCAGCGGTAGCGATACTGAAAAGCGACGGTACCATTAGGCGTAATGCGTGCGCTCAGGCCGTCAGCGTCTGTCACCTCTGCCGGGCCGCTGTAGGGCTTGCCGTTTATGCTGCGCAGTTTGGTATCGCTAAGGGCCATTATTATATTTCCTGTACACATCCGATAGATGTCATTCTGTACTCAATGTGTACGCAATGGCAAGTGAACGAAGTGACATTAAAGTGAAACATAGGCGGACAAGTCGAAACAAAAAGGAACGTAAGACTTGAGAAAAACAGAGGGTTTGCGGTAGGATAGAAACAATCGCGAACTGTTCAAAACAGCACCGAACGATGTCTCCTTAGTTAAATGGATATAACGAGCCCCTCCTAAGGGCTAGTTGCAGGTTCGATTCCTGCAGGGGACACCATATGTTAGCCCATCTAAGTATTTTAAAGTCTAGTCAACTCTTCAACTTCAAACACTTACCTTCCTTTTGTAGCCCGTTAACGTACACCGTCATATTTCAAAATCCACTCTGTTTGTTGGTACATATGTTGGTATTTTAAGTTCGATAATGCAGATACCATCAGAAGAGGGTTTTTAGTATGGCGCTAACTGAGTTAACTGTAAGAAATACAAAGCCTTCTGATAAACCTGTCAAATTGACAGACGGTAATGGTATGCATCTTTCGATCACCACAAGTGGTTCTGTAAGTATCCCGCTTAAACGAACCATTCACTTTTAGAGATCTTCCGACATACTGATTATGTCCTGTGAGGAGATCACCATGCGTAAAGCCCGGTTCACCGAACACCAGATCATTGCCGTTCTGAAGTCCGTCGAAGCCGGACGTACCGTTAAGGATGTCTGCCGTGAAGCCGGTATCTCTGAAGCCAGCTATTACAACTGGAAAGCGAAGTTTGGCGGTATGGAAGCCTCTGATATAAAAAAGATGAAAGACCTGGAGGATGAAAACCGTCGCCTCAAACAGATGTTTGCTGATCTCAGCCTTGAATGCCGGGCACTTAAAGAAGTCATCGAAAAAAAGCTTTAAAACCAGCGATAAAGCGTGAGCTGGTCAGCTATCTGACCACGCTGTTTGCCATGAGCTTACGCCAGGCCTGCAGGACGTTATCGCTGAGCAGGACGGTCTGTTTTTACCAGCCCGATACCCGGCGTGATGAACCGGTGATCCAGGTGCTGACTGAGCTGGCAGAGCGCTACCCGCGATACGGCTTCAAAAAGCTGTTCCAGCTGCTGCGCAGGCAGGGTAACACCTGGAACCATAAACGCGTTCACCGGATTTACTGCCTGCTGAAACTGAATTTTCGTCGCAAGGGAAAACAGCGTTTACCCGCACGTAACCCGGCGCGACTGGCTACGCCGGAAGCGCTTAACCAGAGCTGGTCCATCGATTTTATGCATGATGCGCTGGTCTGCGGCAGACGCTTCCGGACCTTTAATGTGGTTGATGACTTTAACCGCGAGGCCCTCGCCATAGAAATCGATCTGAATATCCCGGCACAGGGGGTGGTCAGGGTGCTGGACAGAATCGTGGCAAACCGGGGTTATCCACTGAAACTGCGGATGGACAACGGACCAGAACTGGTCTCACTGACGCTGGCACAGTGGGCTGAAGAGCATAGAGTGATGCTGGAATTTATCAAGCCGGGAAAACCAACGCAGAACGCCTTTATCGAACGGTTTAACCGGACGTACCGAACAGAAATCCTGGATTTTTACCTGTTCAGAACGCTGAATGAAGCTCGGGAAATCACAAGTCGCTGGCTGATGGAATACAACAGCGAGCGGCCTCATGAATCCCTGAATAACCTGACGCCGGAGGAGTACCGGCTGATGGCCGAAAACCGGAAACCTCAAAAAGTGCGTGGAACTAAAACGGGTGTGCTTACAATATTACATGGCTGTTTGATTACGTATTGTACTAAAAATATCCGGCCGATTAAGGTTAATATAATCGACGCCCGCCGCCGCGATTTCCTGATGAATTGCTATGTCGTCACCACCGTAATAAACCATGATTTCAAGCTCGGCCTGACGGCTCGCTTCAAGGATGGCTCGATTACGCATCTGTTCTACGCTCAACTCAATGAGCGATGCATGATGAACGGTTCTCACAAGAGAGGGCGACATCGCGATATCAAGGGTGATCATTTTACGAAAGTCCGGCGCGGCGGCCTGAAGACCGCGGCGCATTTCCTCGGAAAACGAAAAGAAGAATGTGTCACGGACCATACCGAGATCCCGTACCAATGCAGCTACTTTAGCCGGATCGCAGTATTTCAGCTCGATATAAACGCCCGCGCGACCGCGCAAATGCTCAAGATAAGCATCAAGCCGCGGCACCATGGCACCTTTAAAGCGCTCGTCGAATCCGCTTCCTGCATCCAGCGCATCGATATCGCGCGATAAGGCATGACCCACAGGGCCGGTGCCGTTAGTGGTACGATCCAGCGTTTCATCATGGATAACGTAGAGCACGCCATCGGCACTTTCTCGCACATCCAGCTCAATGTAATCAGCCCCCTGTTCCAGCGCCA